>Ga0065711_1003554_pt1 | contig 27484 bp, 22 predicted proteins | sample Hoacrofraction12_FD_59098 | JGI IMG/M metagenome (GOLD analysis project Ga0065711, IMG submission 59098) | Hoatzin crop microbial communities from Cojedes, Venezuela - Epithelial fraction 12 v2 (version 2) | ecosystem: Host-associated > Birds > Digestive system > Esophagus > Crop | place...
TCGTTGCTCTCGGAGCCTTTCGGCGCAGAGCTGAGAATAAACAGCTGCGCGGGGGACGGGTGGCAGAGTGTGGCGGCCGGGGGCGGGGGGGAGGCCGGTGCCAGGTGGAAGGCGTGTCTCAACCCTGCAATGGTGGAAAAAGGGAGAATCCTCCTTCCTCGTCCGTGAGATTTACCTCTGGGCGGATGCTTTCTCACGCGCGGCTGCATCTGAGCCCAACGCCGCTTGCGAGAGGCGATTTGCACGTTTAAATCGTTGGCGCTAATCTCCTAACAGCACATTAAGTCAACAAGATCCTATTATTCTTATAGCCAAGTATATTCCTTTGCATTTCACACGTACACTTTTCCAGGTTTTACTTTTAAAAAAAAAGCAAACCCCAAACAGCATGATGAAGTTGCAGCTCACCATGGTAAGCATCAGCAAGACCTGTTAATTTTGTATTTCATTTGTAGTCCTGGACGGTTGTCGCTGATTTCACACATCATGCCCACTCTGCCTCATTGTCGGCGGTAGCAGTGAATAACAGATACGTGGCCACTGGGAGCAGAGATGAGACAATCCAGATCTATGACATGAAAAAGAAGATAGAACACGGGGCGCTGCTACAGCACAATGGTAAGGGAGCTTTTCATCGTAGCCAGCCTTAGTGATAGGAACTTACAACTGAAAAACTGGCCCTTACCAGAAGAAGAAAATTGAATTTTTTTTGTTAATAAGTCTTTAATAGTGATGGTGTTGCAGCCATGGTGTTCTGACAAAACAAGCAAGATAAGCTTTTGAGCATAAATATCCAAAAATCATTTTGGGTATTAGCCCACAAATACAGCTGCTGCTTCCAATTATGTTTAGTTTTAACTGTTTAAGAAGTTAGGGCCCTCAGATGGCTCATGAGCCATTTTTGTTCTACCAGGGCAGTTTATCTAGACCATGCCTGCTCCTGACAACCATCTTTCCCAGTGTCCTTGTTCTGTCACAGAGGTACATGAGCCACACAAAAGAGTTTGTGTCCGAGAGCAAGCTGCTGCTGCCAGAAGAATTAACGTGGTACATTTCCCACTTTATGTACCTCCTGAGTTACAGCCATGAAATACATGAGTTAATGGCTGTCCAAATCAACGTGTTTGGGTCATTTGTAGCTCGGTCCTGATTGTGCTTTTTCTGTTGATAACCAAGAAGTGTGTGGAGCTAGACTGAACTGGGTACCTGTGTTCAGCTCATGTATGATGGATTTGGTGCTTCTAGGAAGCAGCATGTGCAATAAATTCAGCTGTGGGTCAATAGCGGGGCTTTGACATAGGAGCATTTCTTGTCACTGATAGAGGCTCTGTGTCACCTGAGCTGCCGTGGTTGAGTACTGCTGTTTCAGGGAATGAACCAGATGGAGTTCAGATGTGTATGGCTGTAGGGGGGCTGATAGAGCACATCAGTGATTGAACCAAACGAGAAAGGTTAGGAGTTTTGTGAAGAAATACTTAGGAAATAATTCAGATTTTCCCAAGGGTAGAGTAGTACCTGGCGTATTTTGATACTAGAAGTTTCTCTATTAATTCGTATGTTCTCTGTGTGATAACTGTTCAGTATGTACAACGTTGTTAATAGCTGTGGTTTGCATCTCTAGGCACAATAACTTGTTTGGAGTTCTATGGTACTGCACATCTACTGAGTGGGGCTGAAGATGGACTAATTTGTATCTGGAACACAAAGAGATGGGAATGCCTGAAATCCATTAAGGCACATAAGTGAGTTTCTTAAATCTGTATATTAACATACTTTTTCATGTTTATTTTCATTGTAAATAATACATGTGGCTAATATGTTGTTTTGTTTTTATCAGGGGGCACGTGACATCTCTTTCTATTCATCCTTCTGGGAAATTGGCTTTGTCAGTAGGAACAGATAAAACATTAAGGTGAGTCGAAACCGATGAAGGAACACTGAGAGTCGTAATTCAGTCACTCTTAGTAAATTGTTATAAGCCATAATTCAGTGTTGGGACTAGACCGTGCAACACTGATAAAACATATTTGGACATCAAATGGTTCGAAGATCCTTTGGTTTGTCTTTTTAAGTTCTAAGTACCAGCAATATTTGAAAGTCTTTTAAAAATAGTCCTTTCTGTTCCTAGCTTCTTGTTGTGCTCTGACTCTTTATAGTTACTTGTAGATGTATAAATACATTTGCATTTTGGAACACAATTTGTTTAAACTTCTGAAAGCTGTCAGGTTTTCTTTAGTGTGAGAAAAGTAATCTTTCACTCGGAGTGCATACGTGTTGCTGTATAGATGTGTTTTAAATATATAAAATGCTATTTTTACAGCACAAATTGATATTGTGCTCCTTTTGGGCTGTGCATTGCAGACGGTGGTTTATAAAATAAATGTAACTAATTCAATCTTGCAGTGTGCAAGCAATATAAGAAGACATCACTTTCTTTTCCATTAAGAAGGCAGCAAAATGCACAGAGATGCTTAAAAGCTTCCTTTGGATGCCTCATGTCAGCAGATAAGGGTTCGGTTTCACTATGCTGTTCTTAACCAGAATGCACATTATCCGTTGTTGTCTTTCAGAACTTGGAATCTTGTAGAAGGACGATCAGCCTTTATCAAAAACCTGAAGCAGAGTGAGTATCAGTCTAGATCCCCTACAGAGTGAAATTAAATAGGTTTATTTTTTGTATGAAGAAAAGTAGACTGAATTAATCAACAAGTCAGTTAATTGCAAGCAACTTTCACAATGTCTTTTTTACACATGCAGGCAAGCATATATAGGCATATGTCCTTGATAATAATGATTTGCCAGAAGGAAAACATAGCAACACTAAAGTAGTATTTTTTCCTTGAAATTTGGTGCCAGGACATTTAAATAAATATGTTTTGGTTTTGCTTTGTTACTTTATATACTTCTGATAATCAGAAATAAACATTTAAGAGCATAGTTTTACATGTTTATTCTAGGTTACTTGATTTTTTTTCCTGAATTTTTCTCAGGTTTAGGTAGAAAACAGTGTCTAGCAGCTTCTAAAGAGTCTTACTTTTAGATTCTTATGCAATATAGAATGCAAAAAACTGTGTACATGTGTATACGAATGTATCAATATGTACAGATGCCCACATAATCAAATGGTCCCCTGATGGAGAGAGGTATGTGACCGTGATAACAAATAAAGTGGACATCTACAGACTTGACACAGCTTCCATCACTGGCACTATCACAGCAGAGAAGAGAATTTCTTCACTTATATTTATCACAGTAAGTACAAAAAAGAAAGGTGCTGGGAAATTCAGTAGTCTGAAACACAGGTAATTAATAACACTTGCATTTCTGTTTTCCCATTCCAAGGATTATATCCTTGCCATAGCTGGAGATGATGAAATGATAAGGTTGTACAGCTGTGACTCTCAAAAATGCGTGTGTGAATTTAAAGCTCATGAAAACAGGTATTCTATATTTATTTGTTTACTATTTAAATATTTATGGCAATGCTGACTACTCAGTAAAGTTCAGTGACTTGTAATGTTCAGCATATTTTACGGCTGTTTTTGTTTCAGTGCAGAAAGTAAATTTACTTATGTGCTAAATTTCAAATTTGGGACAAACTTGTTTGCTTTAAGTATGAGCACAAGTACTGTGCTGTCCATGCACGTTACAAAAACAACAAGGTATAGAACTAGAAATAGCACCGTTCTAAATTTATAATCTAAGTACAGTATAAAATATTTAGGTCTAAATAGAACATCAATATAAATCACATCTAAATATATGTCTTATAGATAAGATCTCGATATGCTGGTATGGATCTATGTTAATCGTTTTTTTGGGAGGAAGGTCTTCCTCTTTCCCTCCCCAAAGCTTTGTTGTATCAGAACTGTAACAGGGTCTGGAGTGCTTCTTGGGAGATCAAAGTGGCTATGCAGGGTTCCCAGTGTTCCACTACAAAACTGGACTGTACCGGACAGGCAAATTTAGTAGTAAGACATCTGGGGATGTTCTCCTGTGTTGTCTTACCTTGGTCAGTCCTTGCGATAGTTGCCCTCTTGGCAGCTCTGAGTCTGAATTACCCAGCAGGCACATCCCTGTTGCAAGGCCTGAAATAGAGCCTCCATCCCTGGCTGATGTGGAATCCGGCTCAGAGGCCGGTGGCGTCTCTAGAACCATAGGTTGGTCACCCTGGTGTATCAAAGCTTTGAAGTGGAGAGGTGGTAGGTAAGGAGACCAAAACAGAAAAGGTTGTGCTAAATTACTTGGTTTTATATGGAATGCATATATACGGTTTTATTTGTTTGTGTATGTGCGTGTATATAAAAATGCATGCACACACACAGGTGCACACTTCTCTGTGTGTGGTCTATGTATTTCTGAAGTTGGGTACCAGTATTTTCCTGCAAGACCATCAAAAGAATGGTCTTGAACCAGTCTTCGCAGATTCTGACTCTTTAGAATGCTTCAATGAAACAAACCCGTTGTACTCAGTCCAGACAATAGCAGGGTGATCACATGTTCTCGGTTTTTGTCGAATACCAAGTATTTGTCCAAATGCTGATTTTATATCATCAAAACACAAAAGCATTAGCTAAAATGTCATTGATGTGGTTAACAGTGCATGCTTAAAAGTGTTCTGAACTGAATCCTAGCAGGCCTAGCAAAAGCCAGTGTTCCTACTGTGAATGACAGCACTCAAAACAGATTACCATTCCAAGTTCCTGTCTGTCACTTGTGGATTTTCTGTTCAAAATGATTTTTAGACTGTTGCCTATTCATCTTTAATTAGTGTCAGCTTACTCTTCTGAAGTGAACTGCCATGCTAAAAAGTGACAAAGTACTACATTTTCTTCACAGAATAAAAGATATCTATAGTTTTGAAAGAGAAGAGCAACATGTCATTGTTACTGCATCCAGTGATGGTTACATTAAAATGTGGAGTCTGGATCTTAATAAGGTTGGTCTATTAAACTGCTTGTTACATTTATGTAAAAATATCAGACAACCAAAATTGCAGACGCTTCTGTTATAAAGATTAATTTTGAATCACCGAGGAAATTTTACTTGAAATTTGGATGTCTTGATCTTCTTCCGTGTTATGTTCAGTAGAGATGTGTATGTCTATGCACATATTTTTATGCACTTGTATATTTTTGAATCTTTGTAATTTTTTTTTTACTATAAAATCTGATGATACTATGGAGAGCTCATCTCCTCTTTATGTAAAGTCACGCTTCCCTTCAGACCTACCTGCCCAGAGTTATGACTATGTAATCAGCTATATATGTTCTAAGGACTGCTGTGAATTTTTGTAATGTTGATGGCTGTCACTACTCTTTTAAAAACACAGACTCTGTGGTTTGGGGGTGATGGCTGTTGTTCATGTAGGGGGAAAAAGTGCTTTTGAAAAGTTTAAACACATTAATGTGCTGGGTACTTTTATTTCCTGTATTCTCAAACAGTTCCGAGTAGCACAGTTCAACAAGGAATCATGTCTCACCTTTGAAGTTTTCCCATGTTTATTGTGTGCTCTGGGGTTTGTCTTTCGAAATGTTAATCAGATTTTTTTTAATTTAATGCCTAGTAATAAAGGATCTACTATATTCCACTATAAGCATCTTCAATAGTTCAAATAAATATCTCTCAACATTTATATACTTTATACATCTCATCTGAATTTGTCTGGTTTTAATTTCACCCCCTCTGATTATTTTTTTACTTGTAAGTGCAGTAGTGAAAATCCCTGTTTTCACTTCACCTCAAATTTCTGTTCCCCTTGTACATAATTGACATAGTGATCAGGGAACCTTCTACCTTTCTCTGTAAGATTGTCTTTATTTTGACCAAATCTGTGATTTTCTTCCTGTGCAGGCACAATTTTGTAAAACTTTTTCGATAACTGTGTGGGCTGCTCTGTCCAGCTCTGTGAGGCAGAATACCCTAATACAAGTAGTTTCTGATGGGTTGATGATGTCATGCTGCACATGTGTTTGTGACACTTTATCCCCTGATATATGTAATAGGATATTTGCTCAAGTATTCCCAGAGCTGACTGATACAATTGCAGTTAAGCAATTCAAAACACACTCTGAAGAAATTACTTTTAGTCAGCTGCCTTGTCCTTGTGAGGGAGAAAAGGAGTCTGATGCAATAACTTAATCCAAATTATTTTATCTATACAAAAAAAAAAAAATTACTCTGGAGAAATTTTTGAAACCATTAACAATTTTTTTTTTTTTTGCTGGGTCTCTGACTCATGGAGTTAAACTCTCCCCGATGTCCCTGAAACTCACTGATCTTGCTTATCAAGATACGTTCTTAAAAACATTGAGAAATTTTTGTAAAATCATCACCAAGGAATGTTATAAGGAGCAGGACTGTGTGTGACCATTGTTCTAAACATTGTTAGGCACCAGCAATGAAGTGGAAGGCGGACAGTAGGATACTTTTGCACTTTAAATGCTTCAGTAAATTTAAACAGAAATAAAATAATGTTTAATTAATCTTTTTCTATATTCTCTTCAGACTAAAGATGTGCCATCTTTACTGTGTGAAGTCAATACCAAAGCTAGGCTGACATGTCTTGCTGTATGGCTTGACCAAGCTTCAGAAATGAATGAAAATTCTGATAAAGCTGCAACATCATCTCAAGGTAACAGGACTGTTGTGAGTTTTCGATTGATAATGTGACTGTGAAATGGAATATACTAAGTGGGAGGTTTTTACTGTCTGCACTGGAAAAAGTTTTGGTATCTTGAAGAACTGGGGTATGACACTGGCAAGTGATACAGATATCCTTACCAATCTGATAGTGTCTCAAGCCTGCATGTATGTTGGAGGACATAAGCCTCTCTTCACTTATATGAAAGTTTTGTTTCTCTTTACTGCAATAACATAGTGAGGAAGCCACAGTGAAGCTTTTGAGACAGATTAAGAAAAGAATAAACAGTTTGGTAGAACTGCGTATCTTGTTTTGTTATAAACAAAACTAGGTCTGAGGCCAGTGTAGTTGGGCAAACTCAGGAAGTCTGGCTGAGGTTTGTTGTGGGTTTTTTGCTGTTGTTTTCCTGTATCATCATTTATTTACATACTTGATCTTAAGATATTTTTGTATCACAGGCAAAACTAGCATAAATGGCACATTCCACTGTAAATAAAAAACCATTTGTATCTCATTTTTAAAAAGGGGTTATAAATAAGTCTCTGTGCCATTTTAGACTACAAAGACTGGACATAAATATCAGTGTAATTTCTTGCTTTTTTCAGCAAATGAAGATGAAAAACCATCAATAGTCAGGAAAAAGAAAGTTTGTTGGACTGATAAAAGTGATAAAACAGCAAAAAGAAAGAGAAAAATTACCCCAGAGAAGCAAAGATTGGAAGCTCCACTGCAAAAGAAGAAAAAGAAACGGAATAGCTCAACATGAAGGCAGCTACTTTCTCTCCTGAATAGAAAGTAAATACTGGTCTTGCTGTATTTGTTATAAGGATGTAAACCTCCAACAGGACATACGCCTCCAAACTGATCTGTTGTTTAAAAGTTACGAATGTTTTTACTCTAATAAATTGACTGATCATTCTGGGAAGAGGCAAAAGAGATGGCAACTTTTCCTTTGTCAATGAGGTAAAAATAAACTGATAATACATAATGTTTATATTTTTCTTTTAACAATAGCATACACTTTTTAACCAGCTCTGAAAAAGCCAGCTAAAATTATAAAAATGCCTTAATCTGTCTGTTACATTTTTGTCTCACTTAAACGCATATTAAAAATGCGTACGTTAGTGTTGGAAAAGTCACTGTTCATTGGACTCAAAATATGACCTGCCTTTGTCATGCATTACTTTCCCTACTGTAAGAAGGAACATGCTAAAATTGTTTAAGATATGATGATCACATTCCATTCATACATTCACAGGAAATCATACTTTCTAGTTCTTGATAGGGAGTTATACATAGAGTTTATAAGCAAAATGTGTGGGGTTTTTTGCTTCATGTATTTATTTTTTTTAAAGTCTTTGCATCCATGGTGCACATGATTGAAACCTTTTGTTCAGAATGATACACATTTTTAGGTGGAAGAGTTTATATCAAGGTTTTACCTTTTCTTCCCACTTCCCATAGTATTTTTTCAAGTCCTTGATCTGAGCTGTATTGTTAAAAAAAAAATTATCTAATATTTGAAACGTCATGCTGATAAAATGTCACCCATCTGTTTTGCACTTAAACAAAAAGTGAATTCCTGACCTCAGTCAGTGGGAACGGGATTTTATCCTGTTATTACAGATACACAGTGGGAAAAACAAGGTTGAGCTGGAGAGAACAAGGTCAAATAGCTGTACTAAATGTTCTCTTTATTTATTTTAAAGTAAGGCATTATAGTGTTGTCTTCTGCACTGCCAGAGTAGTCATCATTTCTTCTGTTTTCAGAGAGTAATTGGAATTACAGTTTATTCTGATTCACTTTCGTAATAATCTGTTCCTCCTTATTTGTGTAGCAAGAGAAAAGGGAGAGAAAATCAGAAAAAAGACTGAGCCAAATCTGCAGACAGGAATGCAGTCTGTCTTAGGGATGTAACATAGGATGTAACTCCAGCTCATCTCTGTGTATGCTCTGACACTGAAACAAAGTGAGCATCATGGGCGCTGTTACAAGATTGTTCATGTGGCAGTGGCAGTATTCTCTTGGAGGTGGGTGTTGGTATTTGTCTTCTGTAGCTGTTACCCTTACCTAGATAAATGATCACAAACCTTTGTCTGAATGCTCAGTATAGTGGATTTATATGAGCTCAGTTTAATTCAACATTAAAGGGATTTCAGTTGTACTTTAGTTTGAACTTACACAGCTTTTAACTATAATAATACCCTGAATGTGTGTGTATACAAACACAGGCAAATAATACAGGACTTAAAACGATTTGTAGGCTTGGCAGAAAAGGTAGCAAATCAGATTTTTAATTGGTAACAAGGCTCCTGTAGTGAGTGTAGGGCTTACAAAGCGTAAACTTAAATAATTGAGAATTGTGGAAAGTGTTTTTGTCAGGTGTTAGGTCTATCTTGTAGTGCTTATCTTATGTCTGTTCCTGACAAAATGGCTGCCACTACTAAAACAGTTTTTATTGTTTGAATTTTTAAATACATGAGCTAATGGACATGGACATCACAATTACAGAAGCCAGCTGTCATGAGCGCCAGTCTGCACATGATTTGAAGAATTACAAAGCAAAAATTCCACAGAATTTTGGTTCTAAGGTTTAGACTTAAAGTCAGTAATAGACATTTGTAAAAATCCAAACTCCCTGTGTAGTAACAAAGAATTATGCATCTCATGAGACTTGGAATGATTTCTGAACTGGAGATAGAAGACAAGTCCTAGCAGCTTTTAAGCTGAAATACAGAAACAATCCTGAGAACTCGTGTTTTCTGTACCTTGAGTGAATGCTCAGCTACTGACCAGTGGTACTTGGCAAATTTTTTTGTTGTTGTTTTCTTGTGCACATCTTCCTTTTCAGAGCATTTTCCATTCTAGTTTTCATGGACCTGCTTAGAATGATGAGGGGAGGCAGCAGTGCAGAGAGAGGAGATGTCAGTGGTGAGACAGCCCTTCCTCTGTCAGGCCAAGGTGAGCGCGCGTGGCACTGGTAGGGCAGATGGAGCCATCCACGGCTGCCAGGAACGACGGCGACAGCCCAGCGAGCAGCATCTCGCCTGAGCCCTGGGTGAGCTCAGCAGCTCCGGCAGCTGTGGACTTCGGCCAGTTTTCCTGCTTCCCTCTCCAGGAACCCCAGTGCCGGATTACAAAGCCCAGCCCAGTGAAACTTCAACCTGGTAGCCCTTACACAGCTTGAACAGGAAAGGGAACCCCGTCCAGGATGGCTTAGATCTGTGTTGGTTGTGGCACTTTGCAGGGAGGTGGGAGATCGGTATTTAAACCACTTAGGCCAACAGGGGAATTAAACTGCTCTCTACTTTCTGACCATCAGGCTAATTCATAAAGATGGAAGAATCTGCAATGCAGCTGGAGAAAACGGCACTTTGCGGAAAGCACAGCCCTCTGATGGCTTTGCCTTCTGGTACAAAGGGCAACTGAAGCCCCTCAGCTTGGGGACCTGGCTGGAGGAGTGCTCGCTCTTTCTTTCTGTATGGGTAAATGTCCGTGAGAGGCAAGTGCATAGCCAACTGGAATAAATCACACAGCACTATTTACGTGAAGCAAGCCAGTTTGGTGCTTGAAAAAAAAAAAGTTTATCTTTGCAGACAGTTATAAACATCTCTCTACATGTTTTCTGGATTAAAAAAATGCAAAACACTTTCTTTACAAGATGTTTTCCATCTCCCAGTGTGGCATAATTTCTATAGCAGAAGGCTCCTGTTGCCCTAGCTGTGCTTCTAACTGGAAGATCACAGAAGTCCTCTGCATCTTCCACAACAAGCAACACGCTGAAATTACCGATCAAGCTAGCAGCGGCCTGCTGACTGCCCAGAGCTGTAGCTCGCACCGCACCAAAAACCACCCGCAAGCTCCAAGCTGCCCTACACACCCCTCCTCTGGTGCAGGACCAGGGAGGATGGGGCGCGCAGGAAGGCAGCCAGGAGGGAGCTTCGCCCCTCACTCAACAAAGCACACGCAAAACCTGGCCTGCGCCGAAGGCTCTCCCCGTCGGCGGGCAGCCGGGCTCGCTCGGGCACCCGGCCGGGGTCGGTTACCCGCAGCTCTGCGGGCAGCTGGGACGGCGCGAAGCCTTTCCCCTCCCGCGGCGGGGGCTCTTCCCTTCCCTCAGAGCGGGCGGGAGACGGACGCTTTGGGCGGCGCGTTGCGCCCTCGCCTCCCCTTCCCCTTCCTGCTCCGCCCCGGGCCGCCGAGGAGCGGGGCTGCCGAGCGGGTGAGCGCAGCCTCCGCGCCCTCCTCCGCGGAGTGACCGCGGAGCTGCGCCCTCGCCCCCAGCAGGTCTCCGGCACGGCGCTTGGGGCGCGGGCTTTGGGCGGGTCCTGCTCCTGGAAAAGCCTCCCGCGGCAAAGCGCTGGTGTTCTTTTTTTCCCCCCTAAAAATTTCAGAGAGACGCTGACCCTCACCCCGGTTTCTCTTGCAGTTCTCAGCATGGCGGTGGACTGGCTGGGCTTTGGCTACGCCGCCCTGGTGGCATCGGGAGGGCTCATCGGCTATGCAAAAGCAGGTAGGGTGCGGGCAGGCGCGTGGATCCCCTTCGCTCCCCCCCGCTCCCCAGTGACTTCGTGTCAGCTGGGCGGCTTTTTCCCGGAGCTTCCCATCTGGAAGCTGCGCAGATGTGAAGGTTATCAGTGTGTGCCGTGTGCTGGTGACCCGGTGCTGTTGGGGTGTGGGGTGCTTTGGGTTGAGCTGGTGCTTGGGGCTGATAAGCCCACAAGCTGCCTTCGGGTGGGTGCTGGTAACGTGCCGCTGCGTTGTGCTCTTTAGGTGAACTGACATGAGTCTGCTTCAGAAAGGCCTTTGCCCTGCTGTTTTAAATATAAGCCTTCTGTATCTTCAAATTACATAAATCACCATTTTTTTTCCTTAGAGATTTATTCTCATTTTAATGTTTGATGGTAACAGTACACTGCAAGCTGCAGAGAGTGTCCAGAAGGATCCTTTCTCCAAGTAGAGCTGAACAATGCATATCAGTCCTTAAGCATGTTCCTCTTCTGGGCTCTTCATCGTAAACTTACCCTCTGACCTACTGCTTTCATTTCATGAGCTTCCTCTGAGTTTGCCCTCCTCCAGCCAGAGCTGTGCATTCGACCCTGCTGCAGTACTGTCTCTTCCAGCTTTGAAAATCCCTAAGCCATCTTAGTGCTGGTGATATGAAGGTGCGCTGCTGAAGTCAGTAAGGATCTTACCAGTGCGTTTGACTGCATAGGTGCTAATGCCTGTTATTCCAGTCTGCTTTCTCTTGTCTCGTTTATCCTTTGGGCTGTTAGTGGAGTTTAGGGCAGGAGGAACAATATTGAGAACTTGAGTAACTAATTGCATCTGTATTTCTCTGAGGCCGTTATGAAATGGTAGGTGTCTTTCTTATCTCCCTCGTCCCAGATGGCAGGACGCGGTTGTGCCGAGGCAATGGAATCCATAGAATTTTTGAAGGGGAGACAGGAATTTGTATGGTGACTTGAGGGGAAAGGGGGTGGAAAGAAGAAAAAGCTCTTGTATCCTTATTAATAACTTGTAGAAACCAAAAGAAAATGGAACTTTCATCCACTGAGCTAAGATGGTAATCTTTTCTTTTACAACCAGATCTATTTACCCGCACAGATGGTGGTCAGCAGTAGGTGCCTTGCGAAGAATCTGAGAACAGGGCAAGGAGAGAGTGATTGATTGATTGATTGATTTTCTCTCTTAATTTCCTACGTTCTCTGGGTCCCAATGTTTTGAGACTCCAGAACTTCCTGAGCCAGAGGTGGTGTGGCTGTCCCAGTAAGTGTATGTGTCATAGCTGCTTGATCAATGCCTTGAGGTAAAATTCAAGGATACGATGGCCATTTGTGGGCTCCCAGGCCTGTGCAAAGAATTGTAGCCACCACATGTTGCTTGCTAGACTGTATTCTGTCCAGAGCAGTCACTTACTAGAGTGTGCATTTTTTCCTTGTGCACATATAAGAATATCTGGTGCTTTTTATCATCTTTATCTCTTACTTTTTATACCAAAAGCAGGATCTGAAGCAATGTTACAGCTGCCTTGTTGATGACTGAAAAATGATTACTTTCTGGCAGCAATATGCTATCTTCCCGTAACAATGAGAGGAGGTCTTTATCAGCTTAGCTTCGCAATCTGAAGTCCTTTAAAGGTGACCTGAAAAATGGAGTATATGAAGAACCACTAAGTCATGAATTCTCCATTAACCTGATGGAGGCCATTCACCACTCACAGTGGTCATGCCACTTCATTACTTGGTGTAATCTATAAATCACCAATTTGGATGCGGTGTCCTTTATCTTCTGGTAGTTCGGGATTTGTACTGAGGACTTGATCCAAAGTTTAGGCGAGTCCAGAGAACCTTCTTCCAAAGTCTGCGGTTCCCTTTGGATCAGATCTCGGGTGTACTTAAGAGACAGGACCTCTCCTGCTTGACTCTACTCTCATCTTTGGCAGCTTTTTTCTTTGTTTGTCTGAATGCTCTCCTGTCCAGTTCAGTCCACGTGTCCTTTTTCTGATCTTAAACCCTTACTGTTTAATCCATCTATTTCACTGCCTCTCAAGAAATTCTGATATTACTGTGTTGAAACAACATGCTTCAGTTTGCAGCAAGAAAACACCAGTTCTTTTGCTTTTCTTACTGTTCTTTCCATCATAAATATATTAAGGGCTTTGTTGTTCAAGAGTTAAATACTAATGCTGTTTGTATCTTTTGAGGAGTATTTGAACGTGTTTCTTGGTGCAGATCAGCATGGTCTTAGTATCTTAAAAGAAAAAAAATGGTCTAATCTGCTTTATAACAATGAATGCCCATCTCTCTTTTTTTTTGTTATTATTGGTGTTTTACAAAACAGAGAAGCTGATGAGCAAGTTTATTTCTGAGCTTCTAATAAACGTGTTATCTTTTACCTACACAGGTAGTGTCCCATCGCTAGCTGCTGGCCTTTTGTTTGGGAGTTTGGCTGGACTGGGTGCCTATCAGCTCTCACAGAATCCAAATAATGTTTGGATTTCTCTGAGTAAGTCTCTTAAAATTTTAATTAGAAGGGATTATATTTACTTTAAAATAACAGGATACTTGAAATGAGTACTTAAAAGTCTTTGCAGAAGAGTTAAGCTGATGATGTTATAAATCTAGTTTAAATCCCATCTTTAAGCTTGTGTTTTAGTGAAAAATCTCAATTATTGGCCAAGCTCTACTGCTGTCCCTGGAATGTGAACGTTAGCATTACCTAATTATTTTTTTTAAAGAATGTATCGAGAATACATATTAGAACCTGCTTGTCTTGGTGTATCTTGCTCAGTGATTTCTCACTACATTCCCGCATCCCTTTTGCAGGAAGTATAAAGTGCTTTGGGTGATAGTTCAAACTTACATTTTTATTCCTCTTCTACAACAGGAGAGGAAAATAGCTGTTATTTATCATTAGAGTTTGTCTTCTGAATGTCAAAAAACATACAGGTTGTGAAGGAAAATGTGTGCTAGGATAAAGTGAAACCTAGTTTAAAAAAAAAATCAAACCAAATACCATTATTTCACATCCTTTAGCAAAAAAAATAAAATAAGCATTTTTTGTTTAAAAACTTGTGTGTAGTATGGTGTGAATCTCCAAAATGCAATTTTTGTCTTTCTACTATTTACCATATAGAGTTTAGGGTTGCGATCAAGCTAGGATGGTTATCAGCTATCACTTTGACCTGCACATGCCGAAAGCTCATGCCAGTTACAAAATAGTACGACTTGAACTTTTCACATTCACTAAGAAGCTAGGGTACCTTGCAAGTGAAGTGGGCTGAGAAAATACGTCTAGATAATTTCTGTAGCTCAGCTGATGCTGACGCTTATTAGGCTGCTGTATCTCAGAAATTTGTGAACATGTGTTTTAGGTAATCCTTTGGCAAGTATTTGTGTTAGTAGTATCCTCTCCTCTCCATTCCTGATCTGTAGAAGACATGAGTGAATGAATGACAGTTCTCTAGCACTAGCTGTGTTTCAGTCACCAGGCTTGGCTGAATTGGTGGCTGCCACCATGCACCTGTCTTGTACTGGCGTGTTTGCAGGATCGTAGTGCAAGGGAAGTGCTGGTAAATTAGTGTCTGACCTCGTGTGTCCTCTTTTTGGATGGATCCTACTTTCAGCATGCTGCAGGAGGCTGGAGCGTTTCAGGAGGAGGGATTCCTATGCAGACTGCCCATACCTCTAGCAGGTTATTTTGTTATTGCTGAAAATGGCAGAGGTTGTGCTTGGCTTATTTATATAAGTGACAAATATGTGGAATTACAGAGGTGTTGCGTGCCTGAGGAGATTCAACAGAGAAGCCCAGCATTTCCCTCCACTTTAGCATTGTCTGCAGTGCAGTCCACTTTCACTTCCGCATCAACTGGGGAGGTCAAAAGCTGTGCGTGTTCAAGGCTAAATAACTGGAATAATCTGCAAGTACAGCAAGCTTAAGAGGAATGAGACAAAGTATTTCCCCAAACATGAGAGACAGTAAGACACATTTCTATAATTCAGTAGTATATGGAGTCTATTCATACTTTAAAGTTTTTGGAGAAGGTGTTTTCTCTGCTGTTTTAGATTAAATTAGATTTAGTGAGGTGTGTGTGTTTTTTGTAGACTGGCTGTTGATTAGAGCTTGAGGCATTTGATACTGAAATATTTTAGTTCTTTCTTGCATGTTAGACTGTGGTCCCAGTCTCTTACTTACCTACTTACCTGAGATTGTTAGATGTCAGTGACAATATTAAGGGTGATGTTAGGGAGGAAGGATGCCATGGCTAGGACTGAAGATGAGCTGGGTGCTGCAGGACCAGTCATCACATAGAAGCAGTGGTAGAAGATAAGAATAGCTGGAGCAACATGTTGTGTGTAGCTGTTGCCACTGGGTAGCAGATGTGTGCTAAGGCTAAGGATTTCACAAGTATGTTTTCCTTAGAGTTTTCTTAGTATTCAGTCTTTCTTTGAGATAGTGTTCCAGGGATTGCCCTTTCTGTTTTACTGGCTCCTGTTTCTGTGTCAGGTGGTTAGGATTGGATAGCTTTAACTCTCTGATCTTAGTGGAAGGTGGTGCGGGGCTGAAATGAGCTGGTAATAGTTAGCGCTTACGTAGCATGCTTCTCTTTCAAAGTCTTTTGCAAACATAAATTAGTCAATTCTCAGAACATTACTACAAGTTAGACAAGAAAATGCTATCTTCCTTTTTTTGAGAAGTGGGGGAATTATGTGCACAGGTTTAGTGGTTTGCCTATGTGCTGGGAAGGAGTCAGTTTGGGAGCAGTGTAGCGTAGATTATTTCCAGTCTCCAAAGCAGCACATTTCGACAAAGAAATTTGAGGACAGCATGTGCAGAAGCATATGGAGTGCACTGTCTGATAGCACTTGGTTTAGAATATTTGCTTTTCATGTACTGAAACATTCCAAAGTTTACACAATTTATTGACTCTCTTTGTCCATCACATGAAATAACCCAGTTTTACTTTTTATTTGATGCTACTACTCTCTGTTCTGTTAGTTTTGAATTGTAGCATCTCTCACACACACATATATCTCTGCTGACTGGACTCTATAATCTCTCATTTAAGTTACATCTGGAACGCTGACTGCTGTCATGGGAACAAGATTTTACAACTCTGGAAAATTCATGCCTGCAGGGCTAATTGCTGGTGTCAGGTACAACATACTTTATACAATATACAATATACAATATACTTTTTTTTTGACCACCTACATGTGATTTCTTATTTGCTTAATGAAACTGAGATGGTGTAAATAATTTTGCATATCTTCTTTGTTTGTATGCACCAGTTACATGGGAAGTATTTGAAAATGAATTGACTTACTAGTACTATTTTTTAATTATTTGTTTTTCCCCATATACAGTTTGCTAATGGTTGGAAGATTAGCGCTGAAGATGGCAGAAAAGCCCCATGATAAGTAACTGTTCATTTGACCCTTTAATATCTGGATAAGGAAACCTGATAATGAAGTTACATGAATGCGGAAGCACGAAGATGGAACAATTTTCCATATCAAGACATTTTTCCCCTTATATTTTATTTTTGTAAGGGGGAGTAAAATTATGGAACAGATAGTTTACATACAAGGTGCCATTTGTTTCAGTGATCTGCTAGGTCCTGGTTTTGATTTTTCCAGACACATTTCAGTGTATTTTAACACTTCCAGTTTTTATATTCCAAAATATACTGCTGACATCTATGGAGCAGAGGGGACCTGTAATTAAGAAAGTATCTACAACGAGGCACCAGGAGTAATTGTCTAAACACAGTAGTGTATCTCATACCTTTCATACTGAGCATTACAGTACGCTTTACCTATTGCATTCTGACTTGATACACCATGTCTGTATAACACCAAACAGATCTTACGTTTTTTATTGTGAAATGATGCTAAAATGTTGCTTTTCTACAAGTAAAATCTGTTACAAATCTTCATCTGGTGTGTTTTTTATCCTTTCTGTACGTATGGTGGTAGGGAGTACTTTTTTTTTTCCTTCTTGTTTTCTTCTCAGTGGAAGTCTTTGCAGTGGATTGTTATCCAAGTGCTGTCTTTTGATGATACTTAAAAATCACTTTTTAAGTGGAGGGGTAGAAAATTAAATTAGGGACCTTAATTAACACTGCATTAACGTAGTCGTTAGAAAGGAACTTACACTGTGGTTTAATTAAGCAAGATCTGTGCTAAGCTAAATGAACAGTTAAATGTAATCTGTCCAAAGGACTGTATAACCAGAATAAAGTAGCTTAACATTAACACTGCATGATTCTGATCTTACAGACTTATTTGACAATAGAACGTATCAGCATTTTATTTTTGTCACTTAGGGAAGTGGCTGCACCTCTTCAAATCTGCCTTTACTAGGAAACCTTGGGAGTCGGGAGAGTTCCTGGTTCTGCTGTGATGCCTGAGGACTGAAGTGGGAAGCGGCATGAGTGGCACGAAATGAGTACTGATTTTTTAACGAGGCACAGTAGCAGGGAACTACTTTTAGATTCAACCAGGATTCAACAACTCAGAGTTTAGTCATGCCTCCAGAACTCAAATAGATGATAGTAATGACAGAAGACAGTTTGGGTTATCAAATCCTCATTTCCCAGAGTGAAGACCCAGGCCCTCTATTCCACAATGTGCTGTCACGTCTACAGTGCCTGGTGGGAGCTGGGTGGCAATAGGACATGTCAGGTATTTCACCCCTTTCTTGAGGGGCTCACTCAAGTCTAGAGGAGGGAATTTCCTATTTGCTTTGGCAGACAAATGATGTCTTGAAAGTAGGAGCTTGCCCTAGACTTTGTAAGGGGGACGTGTAAGCATACCTGTCTTTGTAGTAGCGGTTGCTTACTGTAAGTCCTGGAAAGTGAGAGGTGCTGGGCTCCCTTCAGTTCCCACTCTTGATGGTTTTGGGCTCCCTTCCAGGGGTCTGTGCCTCAGGCTGTGGGATGCCCCCGGGGAGAACATTGCCTGGGGAAGCCACACTGCAAGAGGAGAGACTGCAAAGTTCCCAGGACCCGTGGGAACAGAAGCAGCTATTTTTTTAGTCTTCTATCAAAGCTGAATAGTAACCGGCAAAACTACAGCAACAGTCCTGAAGCTGAGAAGTGGAACCCAAGTTGCCCTCTGCCTGGGCGGAAAACCCCTGGGACAACCTGCATTTCACCTGTGCTAAATGTTTACGTCTGGCTCACCCTAGGTTCTTTATCGTTCAGGATCTTACTTGTGACCTCCCAGTTGCTCACACTGGGGCAGCACCAGGCACGGACAGGCTGGGGATGTTGCAAACCACCCAGTTAGTGGAGGTGTGAGCAAAGATTTTGGGGGAGCCAAAATCTTGTACACTCGGGTGGCTCAGTCATGCCTTGGTCTTTACAGGTGCAAAACAGAGACCTCAGTACAGCGGTGGTGTCCTGAGGCTCAGCTGCAGCGTTGAGTTGTGGGGAGGAGAAGCAGTCTTTTTACTCCCCCAGTGATAGATGTCACACTCTAAGCCTTTCTGTCAATTAATGTGACGTTCACAGGTAGCAAAATCTCTCTAATTTAGCACAAATCTGTAGTATAGTGTAAGAATGTAAGTGATGTTACACTGGTAGTACAGGTAACTGCCTTACGGACTAGCAAAGGAGAAGAATGAGAGGAGGGTGGGAGATGTTTCAAGTGAAATGGTTTAGAAGGGAGGTGGTCTTGCCTGTCCTACTTTATCCTCGTGCTAAGAATACAGTACATGACTGCTTTTAATGCAAAGCGTTTCCCCTAGCTCTTGTTCCGCTGCGGGCTTTGAAAGTGCAATTTGCCGCGTCCCAGTTCTGTCAGTCATTGTGCTGGGAGCTGCTGGCGCTCTGTCATCCCTGGCTGAGGGTCACTCTGTGCTGAAACTCGCATGGCCTGAAGCGTCGCGCAATTATCCTTTTGTGGTGTTAAAATTGCCGGCTGCTTGGCATGCTTTCTGACTGCACAATTTAATCACCTGGAAAAATGGGAGGGGGGAAAAAAGGTCAGGAGAACCTCCAGGCAGTTGTGACAGAAGGAGGAACGTCTTTGTTCCTCCAGAATCCCTACAAGTCCGAATGGCAAAATGTTGCATCAATAGTGGCACAGACGCATCTGGACGCATCTCCTCTCCTGCTGCCTTGACACGCCGTGCTGGAGCAGATCGAAATGCTTATGGCTTTGTGCCGTATCCCCGGCTCAGTCCGGTGCACGAGCGACTTTGGATGTTCCTTCTTGTCTTGTGCCTCTCTTCCGACCCTGTGAAATGGAGATGATGTTTTCTGTGCCCCTTCGCCGTCTGCCTTCTACAAGGCTGTCTTACACAGTGCGTGGCGTAACGTGTTCCGCACCCCCCGAAGCAAGAATTGGTAGGTCTGATACTATTTTGTTGGCGGTAGTTAATACAGTCTGTCCCTGTTTTAGTTCGATGCTCTTTTAAAAAATAAATATCTAATGAGAAAAATTACAGTAGGAGAAATGTCTATTTCCCTTCTATCATTTTATTAAATATTAGCATTTGCACAGTATTTGAGATCCTCTCCTGCAAGTGGTCTGACTAAGTTGAATTGACTTTTTAGTACTGATACTCAGAATCACTGAATATCCGGAGTTGGAAGGGACCCACGAGGATCCTTGAGTCCAACTGCTGACTCCACACAGGGCAACCTGAAAGTGAAACCGTGTATCTCAGGGCGTTGTACCAACACTTGTTGAGCACTGAGAGCCTTGGGGTCATGACTGCTTCCCTGGCAGCTTGTTCCCGCGCTGGACCACCCTCAGTGGAGAATGCTCGCTCGCTCTTTTATTTTTTTTCCTTTTTCTCTTACCCCCTGGGAGGGCCAGCCCATGCCGCCAGTGCGGAGGATTTGTCGGGGCTCCCAGTGTGCAGAGCGGGGAGAGGGCGGCTGTGCTGCTCCGTCGTGGCTCCGCTCTGCCCAGCAGGCTTGCAGCCGGGGGAGAAGACACCCCATCTCGAGAGATGGAGGCAAGGATAAATAACAAGAAACAGTGCCTACCTACTTCTAATCTGGGGCTTACCAACTTGTAGTTATCTGACCGAGGCGAGGCAAGGCGAGGCGAGGCTGTCTCGTACCTGCGAAACAATAAGGGCTCTCTGTTCAACTTACTCTTATAAATATCATCTATCTAAATTTGTTTTTATATAAATTATTTATGTGAAGGGCAGGTAGGTAGTTTAGCAGCCAGTTCCTCGAGCAGCACAGAGAGTCCCCGACCAACACAGACTCAACTTCAGCTGCGTCCTTCTCGCAGCCAGCTGTGCGTTCAGCACACACATCTGCACGTGTGCACAGCAACAGAGAGTACCATGAAGGCACAGGAGTTTTATTTACACTTTTTTTAAGCGTTTTGTTTGCTTATGTGTGTTTTCGGTATTTATCAGTGGATATAACACTTATTTGCGTGTATCCTATTCCCATACTGTCAAGCAAGCAAATGTTCCCCACAGTCAATGGTAAAAGGCTACAGACTTTCAGAGACAGAGATGCAGCAGCCTGCAATTATTCCTGTCCCTCTCAGCTGTCAGCCATCAGAGTACCAGCTTCCCTAGGGAACGCTGTGTTGCACAAAGGCAGAAAATAGTCCTGTATTTTGTTAGACATATTTGATTTATAGAATATAGCCCACAGGATGCCCTTCAGGACCAGGACTGTCCTCAGGAGTATTCCTTACACGTGAGCATTACAGGGGATGTGTCACCTATGGCTTACTTTAGGCAGCATTCCCTGTAAGGACAGAGCAAAAGACCTGCTAAAAGAGGAAGTTAAAAGCATGCAAATACTTCCCTCTCAACCATAAACAGGGTGTCATGTACATGTTAAAAACACAGCAGGAAAGAAAAGGGTTAACTATTTAAACAACCACAAGTAAGACCTAATTAGTGCTAATCTCCCTTTTTCTTTTTTTTTTGCCCCAGGAGCAGTAAGTGTACACAGAAGACGAGGTTGGGGGAAGAAGGGTAAGAGAGGTCAACCTAATATTAATTGCGTCTTGTTTAGCTGGGTCACTGCAGTTGACCTCATTCCAATCTTTAGTTGACATCTTGGTTTGAAGTCCAAGATGGCAACACCATGCAAGATTTGTGCTTGCTCAGGGTCATGCTGTCTCCATTAGTCTCTCATGCTTTCTCAAACATGTATTTCATATGCATCTGAAAATTTAAATTCAGCTGCGGTAGAGGAGGTAGAATGAATCTCGTATTGCCATGCCCTGCTTAGTGCCAGGTGCTGCAGTTCCACTTCATCCAGAAAAAGTGAAGATGGGGTATGCCCCTGTTGCTGCTGAATCTAAGGGGAAATGGGATTATGTGGCATCTTTGGGAGCAAGGGAAAAAAATAAAATACAGGTTGTTAACTAATAAAAGGAAGAGTGAAACATCTGAAGTGCTGTGAAGATGTTGCTCTGGACTGAGGTTTCCGAGAAGATTGTCCTGGGTTGTGGCAGGGCTAAGCACTGCTGACCTGAGGCGTGCTGTGCCAGCTGACCCGCCTGAGTTTCTGTCCTTACGCCTTTAATTGTTTGCTTTTCACTTGAGAGAGATTGGCAGCAAATCTATTTGCAGATTTTGCCAACAATCCTCACACAAATGCAAGTATTTCCCTACAGAGGAGAACATAAGGAGGAGGCATTTTTGTGTTTATTTCTCCTGAGGTTGTTCTGAAATTTATGGAAGAGGAGAAGACTGGAGCAATAAGCTTTTCTTTAGGTGCCTCTGGAGGCAATACTGATTCAGGCTTAGTTTAATCACCATGCCTGGGTAAACTAATGTTCACTAATCCACTCAAAATTGTTTTTTAGAGGAGATGCACTTACGGGATCTTCTCCCTGCAGACAAGGGTGTCCGAGGCAACCTCCACCCAACCACCTTGAGTAAAGGGGTGCGAACTGGAGCAGGCTGGGATCTCAAGATCTGAATGTCCCTCTTCCTCTCCATGAGGAAAGTTTCCTAGTCACGGGGAGTTCCCTCTGTGTGGGAAATGAGGCTCTGCATGGCTTTGGCTTGTGAGCAAGATTGACTGGGTAAGTCACTGGTAATTTTAGGCTGAAGTTCCCAACTGCACTCAGCTACTTGTGCCCACGGCAGAGCCGTCTGCTTGACAACCATCCGGGAGACAGGGCAGTGCAGCTGTCCACCCCCCCGTAGTTAGTTAAAGATGTTGCAGAGCTGCTTTAAGGCACCTTGGCTACTCACAGCTTGCTGGGGTTGGGGTGTGGGTGGCAATGTGCCATCACGCGTTCTTTACACCTCCTCCAGCCCCTCATACCTGTTTGGCACCAGCTGTGGTCTTTACTATGCCAGAGAAGCTCTCCTTTCCCTTTGTACAGCATGACTCCTACAGAGGAGTTGGACCAAGTTGTAAAAAAATGTCATGTTCTTGGAGGAATATTCTCATGGCCTCTTCTGGAAAGTCAGTATTTTTTATCATCTGGTTTCCTAAAGAACTGAGGTTCATACAGTCATGCCATGTCCATCCAGCCATTCCCCTTTCTGCCAAGAGTTTTGAACTTTCTGTCACCCTCAGCTGAATTTTCCAGAGAGGGAGAAGTTTCGGCAGCTTCTGTTCTTTAAGAATTGTGAAAACCATCAGCTGAATAGAGGAGTAGAGGGAAAATTCAGCAGAGTCTTTCTGACATCTGCCGACCACCCAAGCACTGTTTGCGTGGCCCCTGACCAGTCACGCCATGTGTAGTCTCTTGGTGGGAGGGTAGACACAGAGAAGGGCCAGAACATTTTCATGGGATCTGGAGATGGGTGTGAGGGCACGGGAAGGAAGGGAGCACGGAGACGCAAGGAACCAGGCTTTGTTAGTCCTGCTGCTGATGGAAGAACTAGATGAGAGACTGTAGATAGGCTTTGAGTATTATCAACGTATTTATACTAAGAAAAGCAACTTTACCGTGCTAGGATATAATCTGTGGCTCTAATGTTAACGTTATCAAACCAGAGTAGGGCCTAAAGCTCCTAGTGGAGATGGAACTGCCAATGTGCTTGGTGCTGTACAGACCCGCACCCCGAGGTCTTTCACCCTACAGAGACCCAGGGGATGGAAACCTCAGCCTAGAGTTCAGATCTTTACTGACTGATTTTGAAATTGTTGTTAATGCATTTATTTCCAGGTGCGGAAAGAATGAACGAAGCACAATTTTGTGCCTGGGCAAGTCCAAGGGGACACCTGAGAAGACCTGAGCTGAAAGAATTTGCCTTTGGAAAGGGAATTGCTGTGATTGTGGTGTGTTGGGGTAAGATGCCTTTTTTGTGCAAGCCTTAGCTTTCCTCTCAGGCGATCTCGGGGGGAGGGAATAGGGCTACACAGCATTTATTTACAATGCTCTGATGTTTATTTCTGCAGGTGTTTGTCAGGGATGCTTTTGGGTGAGAAACTGGTAAAATGTTGAGATACCAAACTCTGGAGAGAGGCAACATTTCTGGTCTTGTGAATGGAGAGAGTCCCGGCTGGGGACCAAAGTGAAAATGGTGCAGCACAGTAAGGTACGTTTGCTGGCTCCCTGTGAACTCCGCACTTGTGGGCGTTGGACTTTGTTAGTACAGGCTCCTTCGTCTCCCCTTAGCTGCTGGAGGAGTCTGTGAGGCTGAAAACTCCATCACCACCGCCCACAGGGCTCTTTCCTGTCTTATTGGTGTCGCCTCCAGAATGTCTTATCCCTTTCCCTCTCCCCTCATACTTTTTGACCTTTTGGTCTCTCTGTCCTGTTAGGTTAGGAGATAAAAGGCTAGTCTCCACACACGCAGGTGGGGGAATCCAAAAAACATCCTGCCCTGGCTCCTCCCGGGGCTGTCTCCAGGGTGTCTCACAGGCTGAGGGGGTCCCTGCCCGGGGGTGGGAGGCTCATCGTGGGATGCAGGGGATGAGCATCTTGGGATCGCACAAGACTTGTTATGGGAGGTTCTGGGGAGGAACCAAAAGTGGGGACAGGGAGGGATCGAGGTGGTCTGGGAAGTAACAATTGTGGGAAAGTAGAGTAGAGGGATAAGGGGATAAAAGGGAAAGGGCGTGGGTAAGTAGGGGCTGGCCAGGACGTTTCTCTGGTCCTGACCAGCACGGTCCATCCTGTCTCCTGGTCAAACTCTATTTTTTCCTGGGTGAGGAACTCCCCATCAGTGTGTGCCTGTGTGTACAGGGTGCAAATGCCAGCCGCTGGATTGGGACCGGGCGTCACGGGCATCCAGGCATCCGTGATGCCAGCACCTGGAGCCAGTCTGGGTGTCTATGTCAGGACGACTGGAGCCAGTCTGGGCATGTATGTCGGTGTGTGATGGGGAGCAAATATCGAGCTGGACTAGCTGGCTGGAAGGGCAAATGGCCAGGTATGGGAGTGGACGTAAGTCTGGGCTGGGTGTGCATGTGGCCTCTGTGTCAGGGAGCTGGAGGCCCTGGTGACCCAAGGGGTCCCAGCCAACTGAGTTCTGGGGTCTGAGGGATCTGGACCTCTGTGTGTGGGTGTATCTGCACAGGAGAAGACTGGAGGTGAGAGGAGATGCCCAGTTGCTGGGCAGGCTGAATGTCTGTGGGCAGTTACCGGAGGGATTCACATTGTATTCGTCCATTTTTTTACACCTATAGATATATGTAAAAATATATATATATATATATATATTTCCCACTAGACCTTCATCCTGATCAGGCTGAAAGGTGGACAGGATGGGGCTGTGGGTGCTGCATGTGTTTGCATGAATGCTGACTGTTTCCGTATTAATCTGTGTGGCTGGCCATACGTGTATATATATGTATACACATACATGGTATATACCTGTGTTTGTGTGTGTACCTGTTGGGAACACATTCTCAGCTGTGCTATGGGTTGGACCTGGGGGAGTGGAGCTGCGTCACCACTGCCTCTCTCAGGCTGCCGGATCCGGCAGCTCCAAACTAAACCCGCTGAACCTGTGTCCCTTGCTCACACAGAGCGGTAGGCACAGAGAAAATATCCCTCCTGTTGCTTTACGTGCCCAAATCCTTCATCTGTTTCCCTAACTGTTTCCGTACTTATTGATCCGTGTCCTTGCAATGCAGGTGAGCAGAATATATATCTACGATGAGCATTTTCATTTACACTTCTGAAATGCAAGAATTGCCAATTGTATCAATAAGTAAAAATAATCTACTTTTTGGCTGGAGTGAATTTTCATAAATGATAAAATGCTCTAGAAATATGGCTCCAGATGGAAATCCTGACCCCTCGTTGTTCCTCATCTCAAAAGCCTTTCTCATATAAACCTACAAAAAGTGCACAAGTGCCAGCAATCTGTCTCTGGCAATAAATGAAATTCAGGTGACAAAATCAAATACAATTTCTTTCTTCAGAACCGTAAGGTGATATGATGGGTGCAGCATGGTGGAGCCACCATAACATGCTGTAAATTTAAACTAGAGGCGATGTGGGGAAAAAAGTAAAGGTGGCTTTGTTCTGGTCATGCCCTTAATGAGAAATAAATACCAATAAGCTTGCTTTTACCAGGTGTGATCACATTTTAGATTTCCAGCTGAATCGCTGTATATATATATTGCTACCAAGGCTGGCCCCAAACGTTAACCTGATGTAGCTAAAGTGGAATCTGTCTGTGGGACAAAACTGGCTTGGAAATGGTGACTGTAACTCTCCCCAGTCCCGCCGCCTCCCCTTTAATTAATTGTTGCCCTTATTTATGTAGACAGGCTTCTTTCCCAAAGAAGCAGCCAAGTGACAGCTTGCAGAAATATCAGTTTCATGCTCTTTGAACATTTATGCTTTTCTTCTGTAGTCTAACATCTGTAGTTTGGTGGCTTTGGCCAAACGCACGAGTAGGACACACATGTGTGTGTAAGGTCGTGCACAGCTGAAGCCCTGCCGAGTAACTAGCCAGGCAAAGGACCCCCTCTCACCAAAACGCGGGAGGGGGCCGGGCAAGCTTAGATCAAACCCCTTGGTGTGGTGAAGGGCACTGAGTAATGGGGAGGAGGAGGAGCAGAAGCAGAGCTCACTCCCCGAATGCAAGTCTCGTGGGCCACGCACTGGGTCCTGCGTGCTGCAGCTCAGAACCCTCAAATGTGGGCAATTGCTCCCCTGGACGAAGTGTCAGCCTTGAAACCTTCCCAGGGCAGCGATACGCGGGGGCTGGATGGCTGGGTGGGGGTACGGCTGCACCGCGCTGCTTCCTGGGGTGCACCACTGGTGTCACCCTGGTCACCTCGGCCACTCCTGCTCAGGACAATTGAGGTGTTGGTCCCTACTCAGAACAAACCCAGTGGATTCAGCCCCTCACAGGAAGGAGGTACAGCTGACAGCAGGCTGGTCTTACCAGAGTGATTAACTAAAATTAATTAAATTAATACAGACCAATTAGTGTTGCCAGCTTGCTGAAGGCTGCTGTTCCATGACCTGTCCATGGCTGGGATGTCCCCCACTTCCCCTGGGAAAATAGTGCCTGAGAGTGCATTGCTCCTGCCAGAGTGACCCGAACTGATGGGCTCGTTAGGGAAGATGTAGGGAAAGACGGCTGTCTAGAGCAGGCCCCTCCTTAGGTGAAATCGCTCTGATAGGATGTGTAAAGACCCTAGAGCATCCAGTCCTGAAGCAATGTGAATTTTTGGCGGTGCTTCTGGCAATCAACAAGTTGCTAAATACTCCCAGCCATTATTTGTCGTTATTTTTGCTGTCATAGTGAATACCTGTGCAATTCATGGTAGTCACACTTTGCTCCTCCAAAGTGGTCTATTACTGAAGATGAACTGAGAGCAGCCCTGTGGAACAGGACTTGGGGATACTGGTAGATGAAAAGCGTGACATGAGCCAAAAATGTGCACAGAAGGCCAGCTGTATCATGGGCTGCATCAAAAGCAGCGTGGCCAGCAGGTTGAGGGAGGTGATTCTGCCCCTCTACTCTGCTCTGGTGGGACCCCACCTGGAGTCCTGCATCCAGCTCTGGAGCCCCCAGCACAGGAAGGACATGGACCTGTTGGAGTGGGTCCAGAGGAGGGCCACAGCAATGATCTGAAGACTGGAGCACCTCTCCTATGAGGAAAGGCTGAGAGAGTTGGGGCTGTTCAGCCTGGAGAAGAGAAGGCTCTGGGGTGACCTCACTGCGGCCTTCCAGTACTTAAAGGGGGCTTATAAGAAGGATGGAGAGAGACATTTTACAAGGGCAGTAGTGATAGGACAAGGGGTAATGGCTTTAAACTGAAAGAGGGCAGATTTAGATTATATATGAGAAAGAAATTCTCCACCATGAGGGTGGTGAGGCACTGGCACAGGTTGCCCAGAGAAGCTGTGGCTGCCCCTTCCCTGGCAGTGTTCAAGGCCAGGTTGGATGGAGCTCTGAGCAACCTGGTCTGG
>Ga0065711_1032362_pt1 | contig 27483 bp, 24 predicted proteins | sample Hoacrofraction12_FD_59098 | JGI IMG/M metagenome (GOLD analysis project Ga0065711, IMG submission 59098) | Hoatzin crop microbial communities from Cojedes, Venezuela - Epithelial fraction 12 v2 (version 2) | ecosystem: Host-associated > Birds > Digestive system > Esophagus > Crop | place...
GGTGCCGGGGGCCGCGGGGGGGGGCTCCGCCGTCCTCCCCCCGGGGCTGCCGTCCCCCACCGCCAGCGCCGGGGCCGAGATCCAGGCGGTGCCGGTGCCCCCCTCCCCGGCCTGCAGCCCGCTGCTCCTCGACTACGACGGCTCGGTGCTGCCCTTCCTGGGGGGCCTGGGCGGCCGGTACCAGCGGGCCCTGGTGCTGCTCACCTGGGTGCCGGCCCTCTTCATCGGCTTCAGCAAGTTCTCGGACTCCTTCCTGCTGGACCAGCCCGACTTCTGGTGCCGGGAGGCGGACGGGCGGGGTAACTGGAGCGGGGCCTTGGCCCTGGGCCCCGCCGACCGCAGCGGCAACGGCAGCGGCTTCCCCCCGCCCGGGCTGCCCACCCCCGCGGGGGGCAACGCCAGCGAGTGCGACTGCGGCGAGTGGCAATACCGCATCCGGGCCGGCCTGGGCCAGAACGTCGTCAGCAAGGTGAGAAGGGCGGCTTCCCCCAGCTCCCTCCCTGGGCGGTGCCCGCCGATCCCCTCGCACCCGCCCGCGGACCCCTGCTCAGCACCTGCTCTTCCCAAGCCGAGGGGAGCATCCGTCATCGGTGCCGCTGCCGGGTCGGTCTCCCTCCCGCCCGGAGTGAATCCCTGAAATCCTGTCCCTCCACGCCGGGCATCCGTCCTGAGGGTCTGTACCTGGGCGCTGGTTGCGGCGCTGAGCTGCAAAGTTACGTCCTGAAACGGGACCCTCGGCAGCTCCTTGGGATCCTGTCCCACCGTCGCGGGAAGGACACCCCAGGCAGGCGTCACCAGCTAGCGAGGGGAAGGGGCTGTGGAGACGGCTCCCGCGGTGGTACTGCTCGTCGTTGTGCGGGCGTACAGGACAAGAGCCAGGTTGGTTTTTGGGGATGCTGGTGAGGTGGGCGCTGCTGGGAGGAAAATGGGACAGAGGTCTGCTGAATTCTGCTTGTTTTGTGCTTATTCTCTTGATAACTGTTTTGGTAGAGCGATACAAGCAGAAACATCTCATGCAAGTCGTTGTACTCCAGAGGCAGAGAGCGCGTGCTGCTCTGTGTTTCCCAGTGTAATGGCTAAGGTGGAAAATTTCTGGCGAGGAGGGCTGCGTCACCTGCTGCTCTCTCTCTGCGTTGGCTGAACAGTGTGCGCGAAAGAAACGCCTCGCCTTTCCACCTGGAAGCTTTTTCTTGGTGATGGTACCTTGTGAAAGCCCTGCTGTCTCTGGATGGGTCTCGTTGGTATTAATGGGTGACTGGAGCTCTTGGAAATGTAAAATGAAACTGTCACGCCAGGAAAGTAGTTCCCTTAATCTCAAGACACCCCGCCGCCCCCAAGGTCAGCAAAAATGACTTCCTGCCCGGGAGCAGCATTTTGGAATAACTCTGCTTATCTAGCTGGGAGAAAGGCAGGCAGCAAGAGTTAGATGACCAGCAATGATAGTGCTTTGGTCAGCCGCCACGCGTCCCTAGTAATTATTGAAAATCACTTCAGTTTCTCTTTGTGTCCCTTGAAAGCGTGGGCAACAGGGAAAAAGCAGGTAAAGCAAACCTCTCAAATGCTCGAACCTAGAATGGGTTAAAACCAAAAACTAATGCAGCTACGCTTCGTTCATGAGAAAAACCCAGGCCCAAGGTGGACTTGAATGGTTTGTGATGTAGAAGTGCAGAATGAGATCTGATGTTGAAGAGAGGCAGGTTTCCTCTGTGTATAACCAGAGACTGGGCCATTTGTGTGTTGCGGGGTTTAACGCTGATGCTAAAGTGTGGGTGGGAAAAAAAAAAAGATCTTGAAATATTTCTTTTTAGTGTGAACTGTAATAAAAATGTTTTGAAACGTTTGAATCTTTTTGAAGGTCATGATGTAGTTGGCCACAAAAGGTTGAGGGAGAGTTAGTTTGCTATCTTGCATGCTTCTTTAAAAATAATTTAAGAAGTGTTCTTTGGAAGAACTTGTGGTAAAGGGCAGATCAATTTTGAGGAACAAACAAACATCCGTGGTCCCCGCTGTCTTGTTTTCTATTAGAAAGAATAATAATCGTCCTTTGAGGCTGAGGGTTTTTCCAGTGTGGAGTTTTTTGTTTAATGCTCGCTTCCAAAAACTTGGCAGCTTTTTCACTTTCATTTGTAATCCCATGTAATTATAATTAGGTTGTTTTCTCAGGGTCAGGATTCCTCCTTAGTTAGTGCTTTGGTTTTGTTTGGGGGGTTTTCTGGGTGGGTTTGCTGTCTGTTTTTATCCTAGTGAAGAAGGAGAGGGAAAAACCCAGGCAGAACGTCAGTGCATCTTAATTTGGACTACTTTTCTTACAAACCCCCAGGAGCTCTGAGACTGTGGGAGCGATTCTCGTAACTGCTGACTGCTCTTGTGTGCATCCCACCATCCTTTTGTCAGAAAGCGCTGCCCTGGATGAGTCTGGAAAACTGGATGTTCAGATATCCCTGAACTCCCCTCAAAAATACATTTGTTTCTGTAATGTATTATGCAATGTTCTCGTCTTTCTAAAGAGAGTTTTATTAAATTTGAGTCTAATACATGCTCATCTGCGTAGTAGCTGGGGGTTATATTGAAATATCATAAAGGGAGCCAAAAATATATTAATAAAAAATGCACTTTGTTTGGCCAGTAAATCCCCTTGTTTTCGTTTTCAGTAGTCTGAGGTAGTTGCTGCTGGATGTTCCATCGTTGCTTTGTCTTCACAAATGATGAAGAAATTGTAGTTATCTAGCACGACGCGTGTTTCCTGCTCTACATTTCGTTGCTGTGCATGCACGTGAGACGCCGCTGTTCCCCCTTCCTTGGGAGCAGGCAGCTGCCATTAAACTGCCTGGGGTTTCACTGTCTCCGTAGCCTCTCTCCTAATGGCACCCTTCATCAGACGTCGTCTCTCTGTCCGGGCTCTCTCAGCTTTCCCTTCCCCGGCGCCCGTTTTCTCCCGGCCTGTGTCATGCTTGGGACTGATGGAGCGGAGATCTTGCTGTTCCCAGTGCCGCTCTGCGCTTTGCTTGGCCCCGCTTCTCCTTGAGCCTTTGCTTGGAGCCAGGGGTGGCCTTGCACCTTCCTTGGTGAGTGGCATCGCCACGCTGGGTGCTGCCGTTATCCTGACCTGCTCGACAGGGTCACTGGGAATGGTGCTTTTTGTAGGGCTGCCAGTCGTTAGAGCTGGGAATGGCAATGAAGGACGCACTGCTTATTATTTAACACTGTTGAAATACATATAGCGAAGAGGTCAGATGCATAATTTAACCACAGGGATTCCAGTGGCCATATTAAATCACCCATCTGAGCTAATGTCATGACTTGGTGTATAAATCTCGGGCTTTAGCTTGGTTTGTACATAAATATCTTCCGTTAGGACAATTCATTTGTAAGGCTTTTGCACTGCTAAATGCTGCTTTGAGGATTTTCTTCTATTCTTTATCACAACGTCACCATTGTCATGCCACTGTAAGCAGAATGCACATGTATGACTTGAGAGAAATATCCTGAACCAGCCTTTAGGCAAAAGGCTAGTTAAAAAATAACAAATCTGTCTCTTAAAAGGTCCGTGTATCTCGCCACTGTCCCAAGGAGGGATGCTGAGAAATACGCTCCTGTTTTGCCATGTGGAAACCTGGGGTCTCGTTTTACCCCTTTGCAAAGTGACGCTGCAGGTAAATTAGGAGCATGAATGCAATAAGCAGCACAAGGACAGCTAAACGTCTGTGGCTGCGGAACTGAGCAGGAAGTTGGAGCATGTACTCAGCAGGGACTTCACCAGCTCTCTCGTTAACTTCTGTAGTGCCTGGATCTTCTCACCATCTGTAAGGCCAGCTCTAATCTCGGGGCAAAGTTTTCACGGAAGCTCTCTGTTACAGGATTGGCGGTGGTTGTTTTTCCCTCCGTTACCAGGGTGAATCGCTGTGTTTGACTGTGTTACGTGGTGGGGTGGTTTGCTGTTCTGAATGCGGGTTTGAGTAGTGGGCACCAAAAGCTGATGACGGGCAAGGACCGAGGCTTGATGAAATTGCGGCGGTTGGTGGCACAGCATCCCTCCATCTGCACCCGCGGTGTTCCAGATCGTTCCACCTCTTGGGCGTGGTGTAGAGGGAAGTGGTTAGTGGAAGGCTGCGTTTTAATCACCCAGAGCAATTATGTAATAATATTTCATGTCTAGTCACAAGGGAATTCCTGTTGTGGCTGCTTTGCTGCTCCAGATGCCCTATTTTGGTGCAGTGCTGTTCTCCTGGCTTCCAGCTTCCCACTTGATTTGGGTTGTGTCATCTTCTCTCCCAAGTAATGTGCCATCGTTTTACCTGTTTGCCGCTGGTTCGATCGTTCTCGTGCCAGTGCAGTGCTGCCATGGTGCAAGCTGGGACCAGTTCAGGCTGGGATGTGCTGCTCTTTGCCCCTGTGAGGGGGGATGTCTCTGCCCTACCAGCGTTTCTTTGCCTTGCCTTTGTGGCAAGTTCTCTGGACGTGTCTGCAGCTGATTTAGTTTGCTAACCTGGTAGAAAACTTTCTCTTTCAGTATATATTTTTTTTTTTTCTTCTGAGTTTTCTGCTTGATTAATGAAGTGAAATGTCTCTGCGTGGTGACACGTGCCCTAGGCTGTGGTGTTGTCCGATGGGATTATCGCAGGTATTTGCAAGTAGCCAGAATGGTGCCACAAACAAAACTCTGTGTGGTAGCAGCAATGGTAAATTTGACACTCTTGTAAAGAGTGATATTTATTGGGGTGGGGGTAGGTGTGCACTTGAAGTGGATTTTCAGAGTATAGTTGTTAGTTAATTTGAAGGGGATCATTCAGACAAGGCCCTTCCCAAAATAAGAGCTGTACCACCCTTTCCAGGCGCAAATGGGAGGAGGTCTCTCGCTCGTTGCTATGTATCGTCCAGTTGGCTGGTCCCTGCAAAGAGGCTTCAGAAATGCTGATGCTGCAGCTATCTGGATGTTTCTTGTCAGTGTTGGTTTCTGGCTGACTGGCTTCTCCTCAGTCCCAAATCAATGAAAACCTCGAGTTACTGTACACGGGGCAGGAGTTGGGTCAGAAGCGGCAGGATGGAAGCTGGTAGATCACCCATGCCCTCACTTCCCTCGTACAGATTGAAGGGGGTGTAGGGACCTTCAAGGCAGAAAGGGTATTCTAAATTTCTTTCAGATGAGGCTTTCAAAGGACTCTCTCTGCTCCTAACGGGTGCTGAAGAGATCGAGTCCCTGTGGGCAGAGGTATCCAGAAGTACTGGCAGACCAGAGCAAGCTTCTACTGCAGGTTTTTTTTATTGCTTCCTCAGCTGTGAGAGAGATCCCAGACTTTTTCCCCTTCCCTCTGCGAGTTAGCTGATAAAGAGTTAGCGGTTGCTGGTCAGAACGCTTGCGGGATTGAGAAATGTGCTTGTTAAAGAGGGAGCAAGGGGAGCTGCCGCCCATCCTGCTGCAGCTGCCCCGGGGCCTGCCCGTACGCACCGAACGCGGTGACGGAGCCGCGGGGTGCTGGGGAACAACACCCTGAAACAACGGGGCGAGTTTCTGGCAGGGTGGCGTGGAGGAAGGGGACGGCTGTTCTGGGAAACGTACCTGGCGCTTCCCGGGGGTGAGGAACCGTCCTCTGCCTGCTTGGAAACAGCACGTTACCTGTTGTTGGGATAACCAAGTATGGTATCACCAGGCTACAAATATTTGTTTAGTGAGCCTAGATACTGTTTTTATTTATTTGAGGGAGGTGTTATGTACGGGCCAAAAAACGTTGAAGCAGTTGGTCTAGAAAACAGAGACTGAGTTAAGACCGATCCTGACATCAGAACTCAGGTAGTCTTACGTTTTCTATCTGGTATGGATTTTTTTTTCCACTAGAGGGAATGTACATAGAGTTAATGTTTATTTTTACCCTTAAGATAAAGCATCTCGGATACAGGAATCTGATTTCAGCCTGCCAGAAATAGTTCATAGCATTGGTAAAACTAACAGTGATCCTCCAGGAAGGTAAATCGGTATTGAAAAATATCCTGAAGTCATTCTCAGCTTTCCAAGACTTGCTGTTGAGCCTTTCATATTCCTCATTTTCTGTGTGTATGTGAAACAACGGTTTGCTTTATTTCCTGGATGGGCGTGATGTTTGAAATGTTTGGGGCTTTGTTTGGTTTTGTGTCCACTCCCTACCTACATACAATCGTCTATCTCAGTCGTTTAGTTTATATATACCACCCTTGCCCATGCTGTGGCAGAAGTTGCGGGCTACGGTGTGTATTTACCAGCTGTTCTGGCAGTCTAAAACCAAATTTCTGAAGTGCATTAGCAGTTTTACCTCTTCTTACTCTGGCCACGAGAGTATGATTACAAAAGATGACCTCATGTTTTGCTTAAACCGTTTGTCAAAGAGGAGGCACTGGCATGTAGAAAGGCATCTCATCTGGAGCCAGTTCTGATGATAGCATTGCGGTGAGGATCACAGGCCAGCCAAACCAGAAGGTGTTAACTTTTTAGTGAAAACATCTGGGATGGCACGAGACTTACGGTTTTCCTTAACTTCAAAACTTTTGACCATACTAATGGTGCAAAGTCTGAAATTAAAGCTTTCCAAATGAAAAAGAGAGAGCTGCTAAATTTAGGAAATGCTGAAAGGAATCCCATACTCTTGTGTACCTTGTCTCTTGTTTTCCCTGTCAGCCTGCTTGTTTCTGCCTGGTTTCCTGTCTGTACTGCCTGGCATCCCTGCTCGGGACAGTGGCCCTCGCTCACTCCCTTCCATACTCCTCCTTCCTCCTCCTTTTCTGCAGCACAGCCTGGCTGGCGCTGGGTTACCCACGAGTAACTGTGGAGTTAATTAGGCTGAGATCTCGCTGTGGAAGGAAGGAGCTGGGTTGCTGTAGACAATGTGTAGAAGATCAGAGAACCTTGTCATAGGAGGATGCTGCAGCTTCGCAGCAGTGCCGAGTGTTCACGAATTACCTCAGAGCAGCTTCTCTTGGGCTCTGGTCACCTCAGCTCTGAAATGAATGCTTAGCTCATAGTGTAATCTATTTTTATATTTTTTTCCAGTTGACTTTTGACAGCAGGTGACCTTGTGTGCACTCTGAATTCCCTTTTCAAGCCAAGGGGGAAGGAAGGGACCTGAAGGAGGGAGAAAGGAGGTTCAAGCCCCTTCCAGGACGTGTCATCGGGGTGTGTTGCAGAGGTATCCGGGCAAAACCCGTGTCAGCATCTGATAACGGCTTGGCGCCGTGCTGGAGCTGTGCTGGCCCACGCCCCGTGCGGGCACTGTGCAGCCTGCTGTGCCACCGGCCCGTAAAACCCAGCAGGCAGCGATGACAAACGTGCACGCTGAGCAGATCGCTCCGACCCGGGCCATGTCATGCCTGCTGGGAACGGGCTGTGGGTCTGTGCCTGTTCCTGCATGGTGGGAGATGGGTCAGGTGGACCAGCGCTGGCTGCGGCATGTGCCCATGTTAGGTGCAGCCAGCACGTCCTTGGCAGAAGCTCCTGCCAGCCCGGAGAGCTGGCAAGGCGAGGGCGGACGTGCTCAGGGTGCGATGGGCTGGGTGGGACTTGCTCCTGTGGAGAAGACTTCTTTTTTCCCCCCACTCATCTCCTCCCCAAGGGCAAAATTCGATGTGTAGCACAAGGCTTTCTTAGGATTTTTATTTTGTATTTTAGTTTGGGAGGGCCCCAAATGCCAGTTGTTCTACTGCAACACAAGAGCAAAAGACTGAAGTGAACACATCCTGATGCTTGTTGCTGGGACACCTATCTAGATCCACAGGTAGCAAAGCTGGGAGAAGCAGGGATGCTGCTGGTGAGGTGCAGGGCAGCGGTACATCCCCCTTGTCCAGCAGCCTGTGACTGATAGCTACCCTCACGTGCTGCTTGCGGAGCAGGGTGGTCTGGCTCTCTGGAAAAGGTTTTCACCTCCAGGCAGTTATGGAGGAATTTGTTTTGGCTCAAGTACGGTCTGCCTGTTGCTATGCAGTGCTCTGGAGCTGCCTGGTCTCCTCACGGCCTCCAGACCAGAGGCCATGAGCGTGTAGACAATGTCGCAACGTCCACCCTACAAATCTTATGAAGGACAGAGAATGTAAATTGAACCATAAGATCTTTTCCCCTGCTATGTGAAACATTGTGTGCATGAATGATGAAAGCTCAACGGACCAGTTTCTTATTTTGATTTGTAAAACAAGTGGAATATTTTTCTCCTTTCTTCCTTCCCCTTAATATTTATCTAAGTTTGAATTAATACCAGATCCTCTTTTTTCCTCTCTCCCTTTCCTTTCCTTCTTGCCTGAACTAGAATAGCTGTAGTCCTTAAGTGATGAGAGGGCAAGGTCACCGCAGCAATAATTGCATGTCAGAATTAAGGTGTCTGATCTGTTCGTCTAAGGTGACTTTGAGCAAGTATTTCTCAAGAGAAATGGCTCCCTCCTTTTGTTGTTTTCTTCCCCCTTCTCCATTTAAGAGTTTTTATGCCATGCTTGACATTTTCTCGTTTTTTTCCCCCAATCCTTAGCAAGGCCCAAGAAGACAGTAAGTCAGGTTTTGCTGTGTCAGCCCTCTCGAGGCTGTGTACATGCAGTATGTTCTACGCACGCAGGGTTTCGGCAGCCTGAGAAATACCAGTCTGCAAAGTGTTCACTTGGTTTTGATAAGCAGATGATAGCAGGTGTTAATATTTAACCAAAATGTTGGGGGTTTTTACGTACGGCTTCTATTTACAGTGCCTAGACCTGTTCTAAATAGGACTTTGAAAACTAGTTTAACTTTTTATTGAGCTTGGTCATAAAGCTAATCCCAGCAGCACATAACTTGATCAGAATAAAGGTTGTCATCAGCTGGAAACTGAAGGATTGCACTCAGGAACTGTTTTTCTGCATGTGTCTCAGTCCTAGTGATAGGTCATACTGCTTCTGGTCTTCTCGTGCAGCAGGAGGGAGGCAAACAGCTACAGGTCTTAGAGCAAAAAGTTAGGCTTAAAGTTATTCAGTTTTGTGACAGTGGCTCCTAAGGACGTCAGAATATGTGTAAAAAAGATACTTAATTACAGCACAAGGATGTAAAAGAGAGATGGAACTATCCTGATCCTGCTCTCTGGAAAGTTCTGAATATGGTGTTCGTTAAAGCTGCCAGCAAGATATTGTATCTCCCAACTCTGTGATGTTAGGTGACATTATAGAGTTGGAAAAAGCGAAGCAGGTCGCATCAGCTGAGAAACAAGTTAGCTGACACTACTCTGGGGACGGTGAAGGCTGGAGAAGATCGAAATGTCTCACAATGAAGGGAACTTCTGCTACTGAAAATAAAAGCAGTAGTGACGGAGAAGTGGGTGGTATATGGATGCTACTAAAATTGGTTTAATCCTGTTGAGCATTCAGAATACTGTCATATGATTAACAAATCATATTTTAGTTGTTAGCATATTAGCGATGATTATTTACTTAGCAAACTTCCTTATTCCCTCTCCCAGTGGGGGACAGAAACAGATCTGTGACGTGAGCAAGGTTGGGAAGAGGAGCTAATTGCTCCTGATTGAAGTGTGAAGTTGAAGGGTAGGTTAAACTTTTCTGGTTTTGCATCGTTTCAGGTGGCATCTCATTGTCTTGGGACTCTGCTGATGTGCTCGGTGGACAGCTTGGAGGGTCCTTATTGCTTATGGCATAGACTGTGGAGTAACAGTGCAAAACATTCAATTTAAAGTTTTTTCCAGTTTACTGGCTGTGAAATTAAGTGAATTTGTGTCCTCTTGTGTTTTTGAGGTTTTGGACTTGTTCTGTGATGGCAGTGTTGCTCAAGCCATCTCGCCACGCTGGGGAGATGGCTCTTACAGACGAGCCGTGACCACAAGCCTTTGGAGATGACACGAGGCACGCGGATGTGTGCGGCGCATCTTAGCGGGCAGCCTGGGTCTGCTTCGGCGGGCGCAGGCAGCAGATGCTACAGCAACACGTCTGCTGTCGGCATCGTCTTTCTGCTGCTGGGCTGGAGGCAGCAGGGCCACACACGCGGTGGGTGGGAGCGGGACAGCATCTCCCTGTAAGGCGTAGGGGACAGCCTTGCTGCCCTGAGGTGATGAACGTAGGAGACAGCGTGTCTCTGCCTCTCTGATCACAAGCAGCTTGACGCAACCTGTGCCTTAGGAGTCGCGGCTTCACGGTGGAGACGCAGCTTGCAAACCAGGAGGAAATGCTGTTTGGTGTGGTGGTGTTCAGGCAGTGGTGTGTGGCAGCACAGCACCCAGCCTGCGGGCTTGATTTTTAGGGCTGAAATTCCAGACATAAAGATGATACATTTCAAAAATTAATATGGAAATTTCACAGTGAAGTCCTGCATATCCAAAACGGTGGTTTTGAAGGGTGTATTTCAGCACCTTCAACTATGTTAAACTCCAGACACCACTAGGGAGGTTTGTGAAGTGCATGGCTGTGCAGTCCTGTACTCTTTTGCAGGGATGGAGCTGTTTTCATAGGTACGTGAAAGAGCTTTCGTATAACGCTGAGTGATCTAATTATATCTTTCTTGGAAGACAGCTAAGCACGTGTCCTCTGGCTCATGTGCCCTCTCCTCTTTCTGCTTCCCCAGTCACCTCCCTACTCCATGGGTCCCCAAAACCTTTGGCTTTGTAGTAGCAGTCAGAAGTAGGTTTTTTGCTTTATTTTTTCAAACGGTACATTGCCTAGGCAGTCATGTCTGTAGTTAAAGCAGCCTGACAATTTCTGTGTGTATGACCTTGTGTCCACCATTCAGGAGTGATTTTCCTGTGCTGCAGCTTTCCTTGCCAGCTGTCTGCTGTGGTCTGAAATGGTTTACTGGCTCCCAGGGATGAAAAGTGTGGAAAATGTTGTTCCCACTGTAAGAAAAATGAATCGGACAGGAAGCCGAACAAAACAAACCCTCGCATCTGTTGAGTTGGCAAGCTCCAGTGTATGGGAGTAGGGACCCCAGATTTGTTGGGAATGGGAGAGGCAGATGCTGAGCAAAAGGTGATGCTCTGGTACCAACAGTATCTCTCTTGCTACCTGAATAAAAGTTCCGGCGAACTTGATTATAAACCTCTCAAAATACCAGTGTGTACTTGCTCAGTAAAAATTTGTTTATTGTAAGGATTTATCTTTAAGAGGTCCTAAGCCCTTGGGCACCTGTTGAATATTTTTCAGCAGAAGCATCCACTTGTGGTACAGCTGGAGAAAGTTAGATGTCCTCAGCACCTGGAGGTCTGGCACTGCACAGAGAGGAAGCAGCTTGAGAGTCAGGTGTAGACGGAGTGTTGGGCTGAGGCATTCCAGTGTAGGTGGTGTAGGCTTCTTTGGGTGGCTGTTCAAAGAAAACAAACAATAAAGCCTCTTAATAGCTGGCTTGTTGTTTTTCTTGTGGTTTGTTTTATTTTTTATTTTAATGACTCTTCTGTTTTCCAGGTAAGTCCGGTTGCGTCCAGTGAAATGGTAGTGAAAGATTTAGTTTGGAGATGTTTGGTTCTGAATGTGGCTAGTCAAAGACAGGGAAAATCATTCATTTTTATACCTTCTTCTGAAGTCTTCTGTGATTATTTGGTGTTTGTTTTTTCTTTTTACTCTTTCTTATGTCCCATTTTGAAATGTGACCTTCTCGATACTTCCACCCAGCTGGTTGTGCTGGTGGTGAAAACGTGCCAGGTGTTCTCAAGAACACTTTATTGGCACTTAAAACACAGACCAGGGAGTGCTTTGCCCAGCTGTGATCTGAAAGGAGAGGCAGCCTTCCCCTGAACCTTGATGGTTAAATGATTTCAATGCTCTCCTGTTACCAGGGCTGAGAGGGAGATCAGGGACACTTGGACAGCGTGGTCGTGTGGCAGTAACACCACTCAGCTTGAAGTGTTGTAGTTGGGTTGGCAGGTCCTTCTGGAAGGCTGCTCCTGTGACCTCTCTACTATGGTTTAACTGCACAGTTGTTTTCTGTAAAGTTGAGCGTCATGCCGGTTTTCTGGAACTTGTACACTTTCTTTAACATTGAAAATGCAGCCAGAGAGTCATCTTTGGCTGGGGGGTGAGAAGAGGAGGAGAGGAGCCTTGTCCTGTAGCAGCCTGGAGGGAAATCTTGGTGCAGTGGTCTCCTATGGCTGTACCTATGAATACTACTCATCGCTTAGTACTGGGAAGAGGCTGTAGTGGTAAGTATATTAGGGTAGAAGTACTGACTTTTTTGCTTTTCGATTGTGGTGTGTTGGTTTGGTGTTTCTTTAGTGCTTGGTCTGCCGACTTGGAGCTTTACCTCCAGGAATAAGTACCTGGAGACTGTTTTGCTTGTAGTTACATATATTATATGAAAAGCGTAACTTTTTTTAAAAAGAATGTAATAAAAAAAACTGTGGTTCATATTTTTTTTTGGAAAAACACTCTGAGAGAATGTGAAGGAATTATAAATTTAAACTCTCACTAGAAGTGGTATTTATATAGAAGATGGATTCTAGTGCTATGCAGGGAAAATTGACAGGGTTTGGTTATAAAAAGCTGAAGCAGGAAGGAGAGGAACAAAGAAACAAGAGACCAAACACACACTGACCTCAGTCACTGAAGAAATGGTTTTTTTTTGGTCATTTACTGGTCTTAAAATCACCATCTAATGTGCAGGGGAGATTGTGGCCTTTCCCCGGGAGGGATCTGGGACTGCTGTGGTGCGCTGTGGCGTAAATGATATTTAGAGGTTGGGGGTCCCAAGGCAGGACCTTTTCTTTAGGGGCCAACAAAGCTGTGTGAGGTGCTTGGGGCATGTTATGTGCCTCAGGTCAGAGTCTGCAAAGCCCAGCACAGCAGCCAGGCGCTGCCTGGCTAGGGAAGGGATGAGGGTGCAGCTTTGTGCCTGGCTTAGGGTCTTCCACAGCACTGACCCTCTGGTCTCCATGTGCTGAAACCGATGTGGCTGGAGCAAGGCCATGGTCTCTTTGGGGCAGGGTCTTCTTTCTTTCAGCAGCAGTCTGGGCGTCAGTCATTGGAAACGGACTGCGAAGCCACTGTGCGTGTCCAGGTTCCCTTGGTGAGCTCTTTGTGCCCGGTTCTGCGCCAGCGTTGGACCAGAGCATCTCTCATCCTGTCGCTTTGCTTTTTTTAGGACAGAAGGGTCTGACTTGCACTTTTCCATGCAATCAGGGTGAAGGTAGAACAACCCAGATCCTTGGGTAGGCATCTTATTACGGCCTTTCTGCAGTGGGTACTCAGTGTGGTTAGATGCCACAGGCAGTATTACGGCCTCTGGAGGAGAAGTGCTTGCAAGACACAGCTTGTGTTTGTAGGAACAAACATGCAGCAGACTTTATATTTGCGACTGTTTAGCTGAACTCCAGTGCAAATACTGCCACTCTGCGTGAGCCCTGTCCAGATTCACCCCTCGTAAAAAGTTACAGAATGGTTGCTTCGTGAGCACACTACCTTTTGCCAGGTGTCTTCCCAAGCATCTTGTGTTTCAGCTAATCCTCTGCGTTGGTGTGAAGCACGGTGACTCACAGCAGGGGTGGTGACTCACTGACATCAATTAAACACTGGGATCCTGAAGGTGTGGCTCCTTAAGCTCTGACAAAAAAAAAAAACGCTGTCACGACATGAAAAAAAGCATTTGCAGTATATTGCACATCTGCATAGGTGGCAAATTCTCTACATTGCTGTCCTGCTACAAAAAAAAGCTGTTGTTTTTTTTTAAATGTTCCGTTTCTAACAGCATATTTCATATACAGTTGTTTTTGTTTCTGCGTAATGATACAGTCCTGTTGGTTTAGCAAGTCACTTTATCAGAGCTCTTGTGTTAGGAGGATGGATGGAGGACAGAAAGACAGACAGAACTCGGGGACACAAAGAAGAATCCCAGGGAGCACTGTAAATTCAGCAGCACCCTTCTTTCAGGCTGGGTGCTGTTAACTCCCAGGTGGGAGACGAGGAGATTCAGCCAGAGCAGTTACGGGATGTAGTGGTGTCTCTGCTTATAACGAATTAATCTACCTTTTGTGAGAGGCGGCAGAGGATTACTGTCTAGTCTCCAGCTGAAACAACCTCCCAGTGCAGATTTACTTGGAGTGCCACTTGAACTGTCATCAGCACTGTCCAGCCCAGCGCGTTGTTCTGCAGGGACGTGGAACCCTGTTGCTCCTTTCTCTGTGGAGCAGACGTGGGTGTTGTGGTTGCGGGGTGGAACTCCCGGTGCTTGCGGCGGGACCCGCCGTGGCTCCGGGCGCAGCCGTGCCACGTGGGTGCTTGTCGAAGACGCTCTGCTCTGCCGAGCCCCGCGCGCGTCGGGGCAGAGGCAGCGCAGCGGCTGTGCGGTGATTCCTGCCTTATTTCTAGCTCTGCACAGCCAAGCCTGCAGTTCTCTGCCTTTGGCTTTTCCATGGGGAAAGGCAGGGGGAGCGCAGGTCTCGGGCAAAATTCAGCGTGACGAAGCCTCGCTGGTTTGCTCTGCTGCTGTGTTAAGATGGGTGGGGATGATATGCTAGCTATTAAATATGTATGTTGTCCTATTAATGCCCTATTAATGTCATCTTTACCTGAGTCTGCTTTTGACTGCAGCATCCATTTTTCTTTTGTGCCCTCTCCGTATTCCGCTGTCTCGCTGCGGGTCAGATGCCCTGGTGACCCCCACTGCTGTCATGCTGAGTTTATTCTGGAGAGATGCTGCACAGTGGCCCCGCTCTGGTTTGCGACAGCTGCCAGAGGAGAAGCCCTGGGGTACACTTGCTCTCTTAGTACTGAGAGACTAATCTGGGGCTGCGGCAGATTCTCGGAAAGTTGAAATATTTCACCATTTCCCTGTTTATGAATTGTGAGGGTTTTGGAGAGCGAGGGATTCGGGGAGGGTCAGGGACTGCCCGTGTCTGTCAGCGCCCATTTTCGGCTGCCCGTACGGGCTGGGGGACCAGCTCTGATATCTGCTGGCCTGCAGAGCCGGTGCTCAACCGAGGACAGGGAAGGGCCAGGTGCAGGGTTTGCAAGGAAATAGCATTTTTACTTTCAGGGCCGTTGGACAATAGCCTTAACAACAGATGAGTGATGACTTGCAGAGAAGTTATCAAAAGGAGTGGGTGCATTTTAGGCACCACTGAAGGGTCTGCTGATAGATTGGCTTTTCTTCTGCTTTTAAACTCTTACTCTGTGTGCTAGTGTGCCAGAGTGGTTTGACATCTGTTGTCCTGGTCTGAAATTTCACAACAGCCCTGCGTAAGATTTTGGCTCTCCCAGCCATGAACCTTTGCCTACATGCACTCTGGTACTGCACATTCTCTGCCCGAGGCTTGTGCAAGGGCTGGCTATCTCTGACTAGCAACAGTAAGCTGTGAAAATGAAAAGCCATCAGGATATCTGCTTTTTCTTTTTGCACTTGGATGACATTGCCGGTCCCCTGACAGCAATAAAATTAAAAATTAACAACTTGTAGAGACGGCCTTTAAAAAAGTGTTCTTGTATAAATATGACTTTTTTTAGAAACTTAATTTTTGCTCTACAAACAAATGATTTCTCTTTTTTAAGCAGCATTTTGTTTTGTTTGCGGCTTGTCTGGGCAGATATTTTGCTTTACTAACAGGAGATTAGTTCTATAATTGCAAATATCAGGAACTGCATTTCCTTCACTTGCTAAATTCTTCTAAAAAGTCAACGTCTTTGGAGAGCAATTCTCACTGCCTTGCTGCAAATAACTCACAGCTGTTTGGTGGAAAAAAATCCTTGCTCATACTACTTGCATTTGGTTCCTTGGTGCCTTTGGTCTGTAAGCTGGAGGATTAGACATATATGCCGCAACTTCTACAAGGTGGTGCAGGGAGGAACTCCAAAACACGTTTAACTGAAACAAAAAGCCTGAGCCTGAAAGCTGGCGTGTTCCTCTTGGCCACAGAAATGCTGTACTCCTTGGTGAGATAGCGCATTGTGGGGAGGACGTCGCTGGTGACGTTAAACCAGAGGGCTGAGTCCGAGCTGGCCTTATTGGTGGAGGAGCTCGATGTCATGGAAATGCCTCGAAGTGCAGCACGCCTAATCGAACTCTTTAGAGGGAAGCTTGCTTTTGAAGTTGTATCTGACTTTTAAAGATAAATTGCATACTTTTATTTTAGACTTTTGGCCATAAAACTTCAGTTCCTGGTGTCATGAGGGCTGCTACGATTACATTACACACGAACAACCATTTATTCTGCAAAGTTTTGCTTGTGGAGTACCTGATTCTCCAAAGTTAGAGGTACTTATTTTTCATGAAATGTGCGTGTCTCCCATTGCCATTAATATTTGAACACTGCGCAAGCCATGAACAAACATATCTTCCTACATCTATTCAAGGGTAGAAAAGTACTATCCACACTTTACACACAAGAGAGATAAAGTTGTGTGTCTGAGGGCAAAGACAATGTTGGGCTAAAGCCAGGAGCGCAGCCTGGCTTTCCTGAGGCTCAGTCTAATGCCTCGGAGGAAAATGTCTTGGAGTTTAGGGAAGCCTGACTAGAAACCTTGCTGTCCCCTTTTTTGTCATGGGAATAAGGCAGTGCGTGATGGTGGGATGCCTGAAATGGTCTGTTTTCTCTTCCTTTGGGCAGAAAGGGTCGTTTCAGTATCAGGGATGGCTTTAGTGTGGGGGTTCATTCTCCATCTGATCTCCGAGCTGTGGAAGCTGCTGTCCCAAGGAGTCGCGTGGCTGCGCTGGGCGCTCTGGCCGCCCTGCCTGGCTCCATGGCAGGACCTGGTTTTGTTGGACCTGGCCTGGCAAACCGTGCTGTTCATTGGTCTTTGTCCCCTTCCACCGTTCGGGGAACCAGGGTGCTTTTCTGAAAGCAAAGGTGTCTTGACGCTTTGTCCATGGGAGCCTGGAGCTCATGGCTGTCAGGGGTCTGTGGCAAAGCAGCTGCTTTTCCCCATGTTCCCGAGCGGCCCCAAGGAGATCAGGAGGAGAACTTGCTTTTAAATCGTGGGGCTTGCTGCCAGTGGGCTTCACGGGGCTCTGGTGGGAGGTGTCTGGGGCTGCTACGGCGGGATGCTTGGCTACATCAGTACTGCCAATGTCCGAACTCCTGCGGCCGGGAGAAGGGGAGACTGAAGTGTTGGACACTGTCGGTTTATAATGAAGGGCCTGATAAAACTCAATGAAGTAAACCAGTCTTTAACTTGCTACCTGGGAGCTGGGCTTTGACTTGAGGGGGAAGCTTTCCTGTGCCACTTCCATGCTGTCATGCTAGGACGGAAATTTGGAAGAAGCTCTACACCAACATTAGTATGTCTAAACGCATCTGAGAATAACTGATTTATTTCAGTTTATCTCTCTTTTTTTTTTCTTTCAGTGGGATCTTGTTTGTGATTCTGCCTGGAAAGTCCACATTGCTAAATTCTCCCTACTGGTAGGATTAATCTTCGGCCACTTAATAACAGGATGTATAGCTGACTGGTAAGTGAAAAATCTTTTAATGCAATGTAACTACAAATAAATAACAATAAAATATTAAATATATTTTCAATTTTCTTTCACTTTATATTCATGAAGAACCTTTGCATAATGATTTTGAGGTTCTGAAAGAAGTGTGATAAATAAACAGTTTAAAACTGTGTGTTAATTGCTTGAACTGATAGTTCACTTAGTTATTTCCTGCTGACACAATTTACTACAGCTGTAATGCGAGTACAGAATCAAGTATTTTCTGATTCCCTAAGTGAAGCCTTTGGTTTGGGGTTTTCTTTTTTTTCATCATAGATAAGGCCAAAAGAAACGGGAAGCGGCATTGATTTGACTGAACACAAGACTGGTGTAATGTCAACCTTGTGCTTACACAGTATCTTTTGAGGGGGTAGAAGGCTGCTTTTTGCAAACCTTTCCATTGTTCTATTTTTAAAGTTCTTGTTAAGCAAACATTTTAATGTAGTGTTAAGGAATTGCTGACTTATGTGCTGTTAATATTGGGGTATTAAATTTAAAACCGCAGAGTGCAATTCCTTAAATTGCTGTAGTGAAAACATTATTTATTCTGAGAGCTCAGCTTTTATTTAAAGAAAGGTTCTTGTAGTTCAAAAAAAGGGGGGGGTGGGGAGTTAAAGGCATGACTCAAGTGATTTCAGTGGAAACTTGCAGCATCTGAAACAATAGCTCTGCAGTGCTGCCCCAGTCATTGCAGTGGCTTCCAGCACGGTTTCCAGTATTGGCACTTTAAATGGCCCCAAGTTCACTCTTCTGCCATTCATTAAAGCAGGAAAGGAAGAAGAAGAGTTGCCTATTAGGGAAATCTTACAAAGCCTCAGCAACTCACCAGTCACTTGGGAGAGAAAAGGCCCCCTGCAGCTGGGCAGACTCAAAATTTGTAGCAAAAATGCATCTTAATTCTTGAGTACTCACTAAAAGTTTTTAGGCAAGCGAGGAATCATGACTTTGCAGTGAAGGAGGAAACATGCATGATGAAATACAGTTGAATTTGATTAAAATACCAAAGCAAAACAGGGCTCTAACAACACATAGAAAGTATAGTGGGGAAATGGATGAGGGATCTTGCTCGCTTTTCCTAAAAAGGAATCAGCGTGGAGAAAGCAGGCTTATTCCCAAGTTAGGGAAATGAGGCTGTAATTGACAAACAAGTCACAAATAAGTGAGCAACTTGTTGCCTAAGGCACTGGCTTCACAAGAGAAATGCAGTAAGCAGATTTAATAGCTCTCTGCCACCAAGAGCAGGAGCATCCTGCTCTTCCGTCCCTTTCTGGCCCCAGTGCGTACTTTGTGCTGCCGCGCGTGCTTGTTGGACCCCTCTGCAAGCTGCTTGGCTGAGCTAATGCAGCATAAAATTACCCTGATTTAAAAACTGGGTTTGGTGGATATTTTAGTGAGTTGGAGAGAACTTAAGGAGAATGTGGTTTCCAGCTGTGGTGCAAAGGGTAACTTGGTGGCTGGAGGGACAAGTGAACCCATTCAGCAGTAGCATTTGGGGCTGGTAACACCAGCCTTAGGTGGGATTTGGTTAGCTATTTAATCACAATTTCAGTTTCCCCTAAGGCATGGTGTTGTGTGGAGAGACAAAGGGAATGGTACCTGTAAAAAGAGAAGAAGAATGAAAAAAGAGGTCGGTCCCGAGCAAGAACAGGGAAGATGAGGCAGAGTAATGTATAGAAGTGTTACAAACTTTCAAAATCTGTTTTCATTTCACTTATATACCACTGTCCAACTTAGATAATGAAAAGATGCTTAGTTTTTTTAGTGCCGTTAGGGTTTGGGGCTTTGCTTTTACTTTTTGCAAGAAAGCTTTTAAAGCCGTACATGGCAAAGGTGTAGAGTGCTAAGTAAACCGAGGGGTCTACGTTCAAAATACAGTAGGTGTGCGTGCTTGGATAGCTCTTTGTGAAAAATCTATAGGAAGAAGGTCTGTAAACGTGTTTGGCTGTGTGAAGACCGACTGTGTCCAACACCTGAACCGGTTACTTGTTCAACAGGCAGAGCGCTGCCAGCAGTTTTGCCAGCTCTGGACATGGGCTGTTCAGGTCTCTGTGGCAGGCTTCCTTCTGGAGCGAGCGGGGTTGGTGTTGAGGTAGCGCTGAGACGGTGCGTCTCCGCTTCTCATTGGCGCTGCCCTTGCTTTGCAGGTGCTCTGGTGCTTTATGGAGCCTTCGTGCCAGTTCAAGTCCCAAAACCTGCAGAGAAGGGCATGGGAAGAACAATTTGATTGGCAGCAAGAGCAAAGCTTAGTCTGCTCAGGGTGGCAAGGTACATGTGTAGGAGCATTGGAAGAGCAGGTCTTACCCTCAGACCCATTCACTTTCCCCCTGTGGTGCGACTCTGGCTCTAGGAGTATTTTTTCGATATGTCTGCTTATACTGTGCAGATTGCAAATTCTTCACAAGCCTGGGGTTGCTTGTGTCCCTAGTTATTTACCTGTGCAGGCAGCATTTAGCATTTGATCTAGATAATATTATTCAGTGTAGGCTGAGACTTTTGTGGCACAGAAGTCTCTCTCTGGAATAGTTTGGATGGCAGCAGATAGCATCCCGGGGCTGTTTTAGCAGGGATGTTGTGTATGGTTTAATTTCTCACAAGCATTTCCATGTACTGTTAGTCAGAAAACTGTCTACATATAAAAGGCTTTTTTTATACTCTGAGACGCCATCCTATCAAAACACTGCTGGATCACCAAATAGACGGCTGCTAGCTGCCCTGGAGTTTGGGTAGTGGAGGAGTGTGCTGCATGCCTTGGTGAGGAAGGAGACTAGTTCTGTGTCTGGGAGGAGGTGCTGATGATGCCGTGTACCGGAGGGCTTCCCTGGCCTCAGCTGGCTTGCACACGCCCAGGAGAGTCTTGGATTTTCCAATTTTTTTCATTAGCAGTAACCAATCATTTGCATAACTTATATAATGTTAGAAGAAATTCTACATCATAATGATGGGTAACCTCGAGTAAAGAGAGTGGGAGGAGAGAAGGAAGGCAACTGATGTGTGCTAAGCGTGAGGTCTTTTTTAATCAACATCAGGGAATGGCAGGTCAGGCTTGTGATGAGAATTAAGTTCCTAATTCTGAGTGTTTGCATAATGCCTTTCATCTACAAAACACTTCCACGAATACTAAGTAGTGTGAATTACAGCTTGGAGATTAAGAAAATAGGGCTGTGAAAGTCTGCGCGGATTGCAGGTAACACAAAGTTCATAGGATTTTTTTCTGTATTCAGGGTTTTCATATGAAGTACTTCCCCTCCCTGCCCAAGTACTTTGTGTTCCGTAAATATAAAATCTGAAGCACACGCAGCAGTAACTGCCCAAGTGTCCAGCGTGTTCCAAGTGCGTTGCATATCACCGGGGCAGTGATGATGTGTTCCCACCCTGCGCTCAGCAGCAGCTCGTCTTGTTTCTGGTGGGCTGGGTTTGTACGTTGACTAAGAGCAGTCTGCTATGACCTGACTGTCTTTCCACGTTGGTACTGTCTGTTTTAAAAACATTGAATGGTTAATGCCAATAAATAAGATCTTTGAGGTGCCCCACAGGTCATGCTACAGCTGAAAAAAATAGTAAACCTGTCCTCATGCAAGAAGCCGTGACATCGCCTTTGAAAAAGCAGGAATGATGACACACATACTGGTGCCCTCTTCTACTTCTCTAAAATGTCAAAAATTATAGCCATGCCTCCTTTTCAGCTCTTCACCCTGTATTTTATTGATCTTGTTCCATTTGAAGTAAAGCAAAATCCGAAGTTGTAATTGTGAATGCATACGTGCAATATACTTTATAGTTTCTTATAACAATTTCCTGAAATAATTGAATAGAAACACTTCATTATGTGGAACTGAACTAAGTTGTGAGATTTAAATGCTCTTTATTGTGCTGGCATTCAACCTGATGGCTGGCTTGCAGCTGACAGACTGCTTTGAATGGGTCTGCGAAAGCTGCCTACGAAAAGCAAGTTCATATATTCTTTGTGGAAATGGCATATGGAGCTGACTAAAAGGGATCCTCAGTTCCACTGGAAAACTTGTGGGAGTTGACACACTGAAAAATTTTGGAAATCTCCACATAATGATCCAATTCTTGCTTAAAAATAGCCGTGTGCTCTGGTGCTTCGTATCATTCTACTTGCACAGGAAAGGGGGGGAAAGGGGAATTCTAAACACTAAGCATAGGAACAAGAGATGTAAAGCCCTCATATTACTTTGACATAAAAGAGCCAAATTCTGCAGCAAGTGCCCCCTCATTGAGCAGCAGCACAGCTCTTCCTCCTCATCAGTGTTGCACCGACACATGCAACTACAGGCTGCAGCTGCAAAGCCTGCCTGTAAGGGAAGACGGCAAATCTGCGCGCCTGTGTTACCAGTGATCATTTCTGGAGCAGTTTCTTCCCAGAATCACAGCATGGTAGTGGTTGGAAGGGACCTTTGTGGGTCACCCAGCCCAACCCCCTGCCGAAGCAGGGTCACCCAGAGCAGGCTGCACAGGACCTTGTCCAGCCAGGTCTTGAGTATCTCCAGAGAAGGAGACTCCACAGCCTCCCTGGGCAGCCTGTTCCAGGGCTCCGTCACCCTCAGAGGGAAGAAGTTCTTCCTCGTGTTCAGCTGGAACTTCCCAAGCTTCAGTTTGTGCCCCTTGTCCTGTCGCTGGGCACCACTGAGAAGAGTCTGGCCCTGTCCTCCTGACACCCACCCTGCAGATATTTACAGGCATTTCTAAGGTCCCCTCTCAGCCTTTTCTTCTTCAGGCTGAACAAGCCCAGCTCCCTCAGCCTTTCCTCATAGGAGAGATGCTCCAGTCCCCTCATCATCCTCGTAGCCCTCCACTGGACACTCTGCTGGACTCTCTCTGTTATTCAGTGATTCTTCCTAGTCCTCCAGTCGGGCTGGTTTTTCAGATCTCAGAAGCCACAGTGGGGTGCAAGGTGGAGGGACTTGGAAGCTCGCTGTTCTCCTGCAGGCATTGCAGTCAGCTCCCTGAGGCTCAGGGAAGTGACATGAACCCTGATTAATGCTTGGTCTCAGTTTGTTAGGCTTGCTTTCAGCGACAAGGCCAAGAGGAATAGTTTTTTGAGCCTGGTTCTCGTGCAGATGAGGCTGAGAAGCACATGTCTGTTAGGAAGAAAGGAGCTCTGCAATAAGTTCTGTGGTTGTAGAACTGTGGAGAAATAATAATATACTGTGCTATATATAACGTATAATACCATATACTCTACTGTGCTACTACAGAAAGCACTGAGAAGTTGTTTTTAACCTCCAAGGTATTTGTTTATGGCCTTACTGTAGTTCCTAGATGTTTCCCTGTTCATCTTTGGTGTTTTGAAAATGATGTTTAAATCCAGCAGTAATACATCATGTGCTGTCCCCGCTTAATCCCCTCGGAAATGAACTTGTGAATACAAAGCTGACGGAGGAATCTGTGTTTTAGTAAGCAGGAAGAAATGAGAAGAATGAAACAAGTGTTAAAAATGGGTGGTAATCTTTGGAATGGATTGCGTGACTTGTTCACCTCTTTGCTAGTTGTTATGTCCATCTAACGTTATGTCCATCCTGGCTTTTAACACTGTTTCTCCCTGCTTCCTTAATTTTAGGGTTGGTCGACGGCCTGTCCTGCTCTTCTCTGTCATATTCATTTTGATATTTGGACTGACTGTGGCACTCTCAGTGAACGTGACCATGTTCAGCACACTTAGGTTTTTCGAGGGGTTTTGCCTGGCTGGAATAGTCCTCTCCCTGTACGCACTGCGTGAGTATGCCTTCATCACCCATCCAAATGTGTCTTTGTTGAGCGCGTGGTTTCTTGTCCTCTGGCTTCCCGCTTTCGTCTGAATGGATAGAACCAGAATCGTGCAGACTGAAGAGGCTTTAGCCTGCATTTGGGTGAGGAGGTAGGGATTTTGCAGCTGTCTCTTCAGGTTGCTACAGAGCAGTCTGTGGAGCTCTAGGAGAACTCATTTTGAAAGAGTTATAAAGCATTTTGTGTTTGCTTGTTGTTATTTAAACCCAGAAGTTGTATGTGTCATGGCCATAGTGTGTAATGGGAGGGGATTTCACCTGCCAGTGTTGAGCTCAGTAGGACGCTCCCCACATTTGTTATCCAGCAGTAGATGTTCTGGCACTCTCTCACAAATTCCTCTTGTTCCTCGTAGCAAGAGATCCTGTGTCCCTGCCTTAGGACTGTGAAGTACAGCAACAACATGCGAGAAGAAGAGCCTGAAGTCCTTTCTATGAATAATTCTTTGGGGGTTTGTTATTTTTGTCCGTTTCGGGGACAACTTGAGGGAAAGTTTGTAAGAAATGTCTGCCTGCTCATATCTGGGGTGACTGGTAAACTGGCAGCCAAAACATTTGAAAACCCCTTTCCCCGAGGCCTTGCCTTTGGGGAAAGTGCATGAGCAATGCCACAAGCCTGGTCTGCGTCCCTTGGATACGCTTCCAAGAGCTCCTTGGCTGGTTGTAATTAACAGGTAGTACTGCACCAATTGAGGAAAGCACAGAATTTCCCCCTTTTTGTTATTATGACTCTGGAAAAGTATTATCTAACTATATCCTGAAAGTTGCTATGCAGCATGTCATAAATTTTTAATTACTTTCTATCTGTGTGGTATCTGACCCGTCAAGATTTAGCACAATATCCTTCCTCTGCATGGAGTGCTTTGTAGTATGAAGTTCCGCAGTATTTGTTTTGATTTTGGAGTGCACCAAGGGGAAAGAAGCCCCACTAGAGTGTACAAGAGTTTGTTCTGTATTGCACTTCTTCCTTGTAACTGACATGGTACCCAAGATACAGGTTTGTTTTTTTTCTTGCCTTTGCTCGTGTAATCTTTATTCAGAGTTTTTTGCCAAAAACCCAAAACTACCACTGAAGACATGACACTTTTGTTGGGAAGTGTTTTAACTGGTGTGGTTCCATGGGAGGGGGGCTTCAGCCATTACCAGTATCACATTCAGCTGGAAATTAGGCTTGTTGGGAGTTTTTCACAGCCAGTTTCAATGAAGCATGTTCATTTTTCCTGGGTGGTGGTGTTTTGTTGTTTTTAATTTTAAGAGAGTCATAGTTTTGTGTGAAATTAGCTGCAGCCTGAACATCAGTGCACTGCTGCGGAAGTGAGCAAAGGTGAGAGATGCAGCAGCTGCACCTCTGGTAAAGCTTCTGACCTTCTGGCTGGGGAGGGGAGGGAAGTGGATTTTTCTGTATTAAATATTTTCATTTAAACAAACAAAAAGTTGTCGTCTTGGTGTCGAGTGGTGGGACACAATTAATCCCTAAAGTCTTAAGAGAATGGGGGTAATGGGGTTTTTGTTTGTTGTGGTGGTTTTGAATTTAGTACTCATAATCAGTTAGACTTTATCTCAGTTTAGATTTACTGTCTCTTTCTTTCTGCTGGAGTCTGTAGCATGCCGTGGCACTCCTTTGAGGAGTCATCTTCTCTTTCATAACCCCTCTTCCCTTTCTCGTAATGGCCTTGATTTCTTCCCCTTGGGGTTTGTTGCCCCTGAATTCCCAGCTGGCTGCCCTGAGCAGAGCAATAGAAGGTGGAAAGTTTGGTGTGCTAGACACAGTCATTAGCTGAAGTTCTCAAAGCTACTGTGCAGAAGCAAACTTTATAGGCTTGCGTAACCTGCAAAGGTGATTAGCCTGCCACAGGGATCCTTTTACACTGTGGTGAGCTCGCTAGTTGTGCTTGGATTTATGGTCTGCCTAGGGGAAATTGTAAATAACAGTCCCGGATGCTTTGGGAGTGGGAAGAGCACCAAAGTGCTGTCTTTAAAACGCCGAGCTGCCAAGGTTGAGTTGCCCTCACCATTCAGATGGCATTGTTCTTAATAGCCTAACGCCCTTTTCCTACCTGTCTGCCCTAATGGTGCAGAGCAAGCCCAGGGATGAGCTTTGCCTTCTGCAGAGGGACAGCACCGAGCTGCAGCCGCCCGTGATCCTCCACAGGCTTTCCTCGCTGTTGTAGCGAGCTGGCTTCTTGTGGCCTCCAAGCACAGCCTAGGGCTGCTTGGGACTTGCCAAAAGAAACCACATTTGAATGTTGAGTTGTTAAACAGAGACGTTTTCTTGCAGCTGATGTAGGTTTGTTGGAAAAGGTGTTTCAAGTGAGATTGCTAGTGAACCTGCCGGAGGAGACGAGGAGCTTTAACCTTCTTCCAGAAGCAGTTTTCACCTTTGGTGGGTTCCTGTGCTCCGGAGCAGTTGGCACATGTCTTGTGTGGTGAGGCACCAGCACGGTCCTCGGGAAGCTCTCCCCAGGAGGGCGAAGTGGCTCCCAATATGCCGTGCTGGGCAGTTGTCTGATGCGCAGAGCTGAAGCTGCGGGCTGTGGGATGCTGGTTAGGTCCCCTGCCATGTTTGCTGGGCAGATTTCTGTGTAAATGGGCCACCCCACGTTGGAGGAGGGTGCTGTGACCGGAGGCGTAATGTCCTGGAGAAAGAAACGGTGGAGGGGTGCTAAGGAGCACTCTGGCTGCAGTGGTTGGAAGGGGATGTGAAACCTGGGGAAGAGTGTCCATCGAGGGGCTGGAGGAGGACAGGCTGTTTAAGAGAAATCAGGGGAAAAACTATTTTTTTATGAGGGTGCCTTTTGTTTCCAGTATGTGTTGCTGCGGGCACATCCGGGGAGGAAGGATGGGCATCCTGCACCTGCTGGCTCTGCGCGGCTGGATGCGGGGCTCCGCAGCCTGCTGCCCAGCTGAGGAAGAGGAGGCTTGCGTTTACCTGTCGGGGTGGAAAGCCCTAAGTGGATCCTGCGAGGAGTTTCCTTCGCACAGGCTGAGAGGGAAGGGAAGAGGCGTCAGGACCACGTGAGCCTGAGCGATGCCTCAGTTGGTGGCTGTGGACTCGTACAGCGGGCGAGGTGTGCCGTGCTGACTGCCGATCCCTCTGCTTGCTGGTCGCAGCTGGTGTGGGACAAAGTACACTCGGCAAACGTCGAAATCGTAGGAGAAAGCAAATCTGGTTATCTCGAGGGTGGAGGAGGGTGTTGGTTCTGGATCACTTTAGTCTCTCTGGGGCATCGCCTTGACCATGACCACGGGGCAGCCTTTCCCTGTGCGCTTGTGCAGAAGGCCAGAAGCTGCGGCTGGCTGAGCACGGGTCCCTTTCTCAGGGCTGGCTCTCACCAGCTGGCACCAGCTGACCAAGAGCTCTCCCGGCAGCAGGCAGGAGTTCCCTTCCCCGTTCTCCCCTCTCCTCTCGGGTTCTGCTGGCACCAGCATCTGCCTGAGTCCTCTGTGAGGGAAGCCATCCACCTCCCCTCTGGAGAAGACCGAGTGCGCTCTTGCCAGCGGGATGTGCTCTCTGATCTTGTCTCCTCTTCCTCTGGGAGATGATCTCCTGGGCATAGTGTCCCTGGTGCTGCCTGAGCTGGGGGAGTGAGCGGGAGCAGGGCCCCACGCCGGACAGGGCCAGGTCAATGAACGAAGCAACGCCAGGGTTCCTATGCCACGTCAGTCTCCTCCACCGTGTCCCTGCTCTTACCGCTTTCTGGAGTCAAAGCTAGGATGATTATATTAGTTAAACTATTCAAGGAGGAGGAGGGGAGGGGAAGAGTTGTATTTTTCTGGTGAATGCTCCTGGCAGGTTCAACGAGCCTCCGGTTGCAGTGCCATGTGCCGTCGCTAATGACGGTATCTGAGCTCCGACAGCACCAGCCGTGGCGTGGATTTGCACACAATTGCAGGCTGTTCAGCAGTTTCATGGGTGACTGAACTACAGATTGCACTGCAAAATTAGAAAGTCTAGACTTGAATGAGCCAGTAAATAGGCTCTGGAAATAGCTTTGTGGTAAGGGAGGCAACATCTTCTCAGGTCGGAACGAGGAAGCAGGGGTGCCCCTCCGATGCATAGTGGCTGGATAAGTAGGCACGTTGTTTTCTCTTACACTGTTAGAAGAAAAAGAGTAGAAAAGCTGTTGAAAATCACAGGTTGTGTTTCAAAAGACTGGAGAAGCTTGGCAAAGGCTTCCAGACTGGTTAAGAAGTCCAGCTGTGATGTAGCTTTCTCATTTATAGCTAGGTCAGTCTAACCTGTTACTCCTGTAAACTGCACAGGCGCTGATCTGAGAGAGGCTAAATGGGGCTGCTTAAGACCTTTTTTTTTTTTTTTTTTTT
>Ga0065711_1003557_pt1 | contig 27479 bp, 16 predicted proteins | sample Hoacrofraction12_FD_59098 | JGI IMG/M metagenome (GOLD analysis project Ga0065711, IMG submission 59098) | Hoatzin crop microbial communities from Cojedes, Venezuela - Epithelial fraction 12 v2 (version 2) | ecosystem: Host-associated > Birds > Digestive system > Esophagus > Crop | place...
TGTTTAAAGAGCAACCAGCACTCATGGACCCCCCTGCCTTCGAGAGCCCTGGCCCACGGGATTCCTCCCAGTAGCTCCTTAAAGAGGGCAAAGTCAGCCCTCCTGAGGTCCAGGGTTTTGATCCTGCTTATCACCCTGCTTCCTCCATAAAATACAAGTTTCATCCATGGGCAGATAATTTCAAAGTCAGCTCGAGTTAAACCTCTAAGGGGACTTGAAGTTGGATGAATGCACAGCAGAGAAAAAGTGGCAGAGACTGAGATGAGTCTGAAGTAACTAGTAAAATAAGAGCTAGAGATTTTAGAAGAAAGGGAGGAAAAGGAAAGTCACAAAGGTGACGAGAAGTCCAAAGAAACCACTGTATGTCATGCAATGAAACAGGGGATGAGTTGAAACTTTTAAGAGTTAAACACATGAGACAGGAGAGTAACACTGTGAAATAAACATAGCGGAGAAAAGGTAATCTGTCAAACAGATCAAACATTAAATTGCCTATGAGTGGCATACTTTTTGCTGTTTGGAAAAAATATTTCTCTACATTCACTAGAAGATAGAATAAATATGCCTATTTGCTCAAATACATCCGTTCTCTGGCCTTACTTGTATCCCCAGGCATATACAGACGTCTCAGCCTTGCTAATTCTGCTGGAAATATTTTTCACTGTTCAAGCAAGGTTGTCATTTCTATCCCCCTGCCAGCTGGCCCTCTGCTGATATATTGAAATAACCTGTCATCTGAGTGACAGCTGGCAGTAAGAGGACTTCTGGTGATGGAGTTGATTACTAAGCTTCGCTGACAGAAATAAGTGTTTTTGCTCATTCTTTCTCCAGCCTCCCTTCTGGGCAGAAGAATAAAGATAAATATTCATTGACAGACTTTGACTTTAATGAGAATACTCAGTCATGTGGATTTTTTTCCCCCCTTCTCTCTCTTTTTTAATGGGATGATTTTTGGGCACAGCCTCTAAATGCTTTAGAGGAGATGTCCTTCTCTGATGCAGTTTTTATGCTGTTACGATAGATATATATATGTGTATGCTATATTATATGTTAGTATAATATACTCAAGGTTATATCTTCTTTTTCAATGCATTAAGTACATTTTTTCCCCTGTCTCTGAAACACAGAAACAAAGCCTGAATTTATATTTTTCTATTCTTTCAGACAAAAACAAATGTTGAATTATACAGACTAAAATACAGGTATATTCACAGCCTTTGAAGGCATGAAGTGACAATGAAAGATAGAAGGAAATGATCCACTCTTTGCCACTGAAAGATACTCCCAAAAACATGCAAACAGAGAGCTTATAAAGAAGGACACAGCTGCAATTATCAGTGGAGTTTTAGAAATGTTAGACACTCTGTTTTCACTGACTTCAGCAGCTGATCTTGGATAAGCAAATCCACAGATACACAGATAATAATAATTTAAAACTCAGCAAAGCTATGTATTTCGTTGGCTAAATGTCATACTGGCAACCATTGCATCAGAAATGAATACTGGTGCACGATTTTGAGGATTTTCTTCTAAAGCAATGTCCAGTACATTTCTTTTGAAAACTGTTTCTTTTTCTCTCACATTCTTCTCTTTCTTCAAAAAATGAATTTATTCTTTCTTTTAGCAAAACCAGATTTTCCTAAAAACCTTTCTAAAACTGAAGTGTTCAAGCAAATTTTTCGAAATGAGACAGGTGGGAGATAGCCCTGTGCCCCTTAAATCAGGATGATGTGCGGGGGGAATCAGGCTGTAGCAAGAAGCATGCTGCAACACAGAATAAACAGTTCTTGATGAAGGTGAACTCCGAGGCAGTATTTGTGGCATCATATAAACTTGAAGTGAAATGTAGTCTGTGACTGCGTTCGGTAGTCTGGTTTTGTACAGCACATAGTTCTAATGGCTGAAATTCTCTCAGGTATTTTTTTAAATGAAAGTAACAGGTTTGGACACATTTAATGAGTTAATGTTTTAGGATCTTAGATGTCATTCTGCGTATTCAATACAACATAATAATAAAAACAGCAGAAAAAGAGATGGTGTTTTGTTACAATGCTCCTACTGATGGCATTTTCAGTGATTGAGAAGTCATGAACAGGTTCAGTAACAAATAAACCCGAAGTACCTAAAGTGCTCTCAGAATGAACAGACTTAGAAAACCAATGTTATTTCTTACAATCTCTTTCACACACAGTTATTTCAGATGCTTGATGACCGAAAGGAGTGTATATTTTATGTTGCTGGTGTGCCATTAAGAGGGACATTGGAAACTGTAATTCAGGCCCAATTTTCAATTGACTGATACAGAGTCATAGAATCATAGAATCACAGGATCATAGGTTGGAAAAGACCTCTAAGATCATCAAGTCCAACCATCTGGCCAACAACACCATGCCTACCAAAACATGTCCGAAAGTGCCATATCTACACATTTTTTAAACACCTACAGGGATGAGGACTCAACCACCTCCCTGGGCAGCCTGTTCCAATGCCTGACCACTCTCTCAGTAAAGAAATTTTTCCTAGTATCCAGTCTAAACCTCCCCTGATGCAACTTGAGGCCATTGCCTCTCGTCCTATTGCTAGTTACCTGGGAGAAGAGACCAATACCTGCCTCACTACAACCTCCATTCAGGTAGTTGTAGAGAGCAATAAGGTCCCACCTCAGCCTCCCCTGCTCCAAACTAAACAGCTCCAGCTCCCTCAGCCACTCCTCATAAGACTTGTTCTCTGTACCCCTCACCAGCCTCGTAGCCCTTCTCTGGACACACTCCAGCACCTTAATGTCCTTCTTGTAGTGAGGGGCCCAAAACTGAACACAGTACTCCAGGTGCGGCCTCACCAGTGCCGAGTACAGGGGCACGATCACCTCCCTACTGCTGCTGGCCACACTGTTCCTGATACAAACCAGGCTGCCGTTGGCCTTCTTGGCCACCTGGGCACACTGCTGGCTCAATCGGAGAACTAAATATGGACGAAAAAGTGTCACTCAACACCAATGCACTTACATTTATATGCTGTACAAATATTATCCCTAGTATCAAAGACTTTAATATGGAAGAATTCCATTACATTGTAAGAGAGACAGAAGGTAAAATTTACTGTTGTTATGTGTAATTCATTACAGTGAAAAAATTAATACTATAAATGAAAAAAAGTAAATTTGCTTTGTAAAATCATTTGCATGTCAATAAATGATATTAAAAAGTTATGAATTAAAAATATTGACTAATAAATGTTCAAGGAACCATAATCCAGAAGAATGGATATAGGGTTATGTCAGAAAAGCACTGGTCTTAATCTTGATGTGGCGTTAATTCATTGTACAGCCTTTTGCGAGTCATTTTGCCTTTCTCTGTTTCCCTAAATATGGATAATAACACACATCTACATTATGGGGGTATAATAATATCAATTAAATTGTGCTCGTAAAGTATTCTGATGCAGTATCATTACTCTTTTAGTTATCTTGAGGATAATCAAAACTGGGTGACCAAAATTTTACAGAACATTGTCAACTGATGTAAGAAAAGACAGGATAAAATTTGTCATTGGATCCTTAACTTGATACCCTTGTCAGACTTTGCAAGCAGACTCAGGATAATGTGTGATATTTCTTATCTAGACATAGCAAAGTGAATAAAGAACAGATTGTCAGCCTAATATATATCACAGTAGCCTCAGGGCAGAGCAAATTTTAATGGTCAATTTATGAATGCCTGAAAGGTTTAACAAGGAATAAAATAATGTAGACTGGCAACCTTAACTGTACTGTAATTTCCCAGTTTTAAATTTTTGTTGCTTGGGTGAATCAGTTCAGCTATGGTAGCATGGAACTAACTGTATTCCTAAACTTTCAGAACATTCATCACTTTTGCAGTTAACAGTGAAGGAACTTCTAATGCATTTATTCTAATAGTTCGTTTCAGTAAGTACTTATATTGAGTGAACAAACACCTGCAGGGAATATTAGAATCTAGATCTGTGGTCCAACTTTACATTTAACAAGCTTCTGCACATATATAGATACTGCAACAAATAACCTGAATGGATTTACCTTTAAGCTTCTCAAAGAAATAACTCACTATAGGAAAATAATGGTTTGTAAGTGAATTTAATGAACAATGACATGTAATTCAAAGTAATATGTTTATCTCGCTTAGCAGATTGTTCCAGGGGAAAAAGCAATCGTGCTTACAGTGTTTAAAACATCTGGTTTCTCTCCTTATCAGTCCATGAATTTGCCTAAAAAATTAAAAGCTCTTCTACTAGGCAGATGTAGCTTTTGTCTTTCTCAATACTATATTAATTGTATTTACTTTCTTTATTGCAGTATGGTATTTTATAAAGAAGCCGTCATCTTTCAGAATATAAAAAGTCATTAAGCTTCTGAAGTTAATATTGTGAAGTCCCAGAAGTTAATACAGGAAAAAAGCCCATTAGTAGATTGCTTTAGCCTGTAATCTTTCCTGGCGGGAGAGAAGGCTATGGACAAAGCTGTTGATGCCCAACTGGGGAATGCATACACACAACAACTGGAAAATCCTTCAATATATTCTCACATTGGCCACATTGTGGAGCTACAACTAAATGAGTCAGAAACTGAAGTAACCTGCAGCGTTCACAGAAACAGCAGTACGTAAGGCAAAGCATTAAATAGTGTGTAGTATGTGCAAATGCATTGTAATTTTATTAAAAAATATCTTTTTTCTTTAAAGTCATGTGATAATATAAACACCTTCTACTATTTTTAAGACTGAGATAAAGCATGCTTTGGAAAAATAAGATGCACCTCGACTTTCTTTCTGACTCATGCAGCTATAGTTTGAGAATAAGGCATGTTACTATAAGCAAGCAGTATTATAGTACCAGAAGAAAATTTCCTTATTATCATCAGCTTATGCCCAGAAAAACTGGATTGACAGTCTCTGCCTTAATTACAATAGTTACTGAAATTGCAGCTACTATTCTTACTCAAGCATTTGGTCATATTTTTAGAGAGGAATTAGGAAATTTTACTAGATGATGTCTCAGGTGACTTTCCACAATTGTTTGCTTTTTCTTGTCATTTTCACTGCATTTCATTATACGTGCATTACTGGTTTTCGTAGGGTATACTTGAGGTCCTTAAACATCTGCTTTAGCTTTCAGTGAAAAACACTTTAGCCTAAGAGGCCCAGGCTCAGTGGTCAGATTGTTGGCTGAAATGGTAGCAGCTTGGAGAAACTCAGATCTTTTAAGAAACGCCAGGTGTTTGTTTGTTTTCAGAAGGTTCTGTGTTTTGATCTGGGGATGAAAAAATGATTTTGACTTATCAGACAGGTTTTCTGAAGTATTTGCCATGAAAAGTCATTTCTCCCCAGGCTGACTACTTCAAAACATCTTGTTCCCTAAGCGATCCCAACTTCGCTTGAAGTGTATGGTTTTGTAAAGATCCCAAAGTATACATGTTGTATATTTTCTGTTGAAATAAATAACTACAGTTTTGATTTTCGCTTTTTTCCCCCTCTCTGATAGGGCATAGTAGCTTCTTTTTGCCTTTTTTTTTCCGTCTGCTTTCTTTCAAGAGACAGAAGTGAGCAAAGTGGTTAAAGTTTGCAAAAACGAAGGGGGGAGCTCTTGCTGCACTGGCTGTGGCAGAGGCAGCTGTAGCAAAGCTTGTGCTGCTGATTTAAGCCATACAGCAGAAGGGAGATTTAGGAAGCGTTTTGTAGTGATCCCTCTGGCCACTTCTCTTCTAACCCTTGCCTTGCTCATGTGACTGTTGGTGAAGTTACTAAAAGATTTATGCTTGAAACGACACTTTGGACCAGATTGAAGCATGCCAAGCAGAACTGAGTTTTCCCTCGCTCTTGGATTCCTTCCTGAATCTGGCTATTTTGTAAATATTGTATAAAAAGTACATACATATGTAGAACTGAAAGCATTGGGTTTTGTTTTGTTTGTGACTTGTCATTTCCTTTTCAAAATGATACACAATATTAGTATCGGAAAGCTTGACTCATGTTTGCTTTGAATATAGATTTTTCTATACAAAATATGAGATTAATAATCGATAAATAATGCTTCTTAAGCATATTCAAGTCTTGGACTTAAAGTTAATAAACTAAAAATTTAAAAATCATCATAATTTAAAATTCATCATGACATGTCAGTCCATGGGTAGATGGAAATTCATATAATTTTAATGTAATTTTTCAGCGCAGTACATGGGGAATTTTAAATATACAATGCAGTACACATGCAAGTATGGCATCCGATTCCTCTTCTGTCTGCAGGATGAAAATATAACTCACTTTTTAAAGAGCAGACTGTGGACCAGCTAGATATTTGCAGTTCAGAAGGCATTTACACTACAGGACACAGAATGCCATCCCTGTTTGTATGTTTACTCTTCAGTCCTGACAGGCTCTTAAATGTTTAACGTGAGAGGTATTTCTTCTGCCCTTAGAAAAAAAAAAAAATTACTTTCCTTCCTCTGCCAGTTCCTTTAATAGCAACAACCTCCTGAGCATTGGGAAGGACTTTTTGTCTTAAAATACATAGACAGTATTTGTAAACTTGACTTTTAGTTATATCCAGAAAAAAAACCAAACTTTTTTTTTTATTCATGTTGTTTTCTTTTTACTTAGATGCTTCTGTTATGATTCCACTGACAACCCTGTCACTTTCTGCAGCTCCAAGAAGAGCCTTGTACCTTTGAAATTTTTATTACCTTTTTTCTGGCTGCCAAGATTTCTGCCACTGTAGTCTGGTGATGCAATAGTAGTATATTGTACTGCCAGCCCAGAGACTCCAGATCAGAGGGAGAGAAGCTCCTGAATGGAGCGAAGGTATCTGCATTCTTCACTTTTAACTATATTTTCACTGGCTGATTAGTTGCAGGGTCTAGTGGCACAGCAGGGACTCACAGCTTACTGCTGGCATAGTTAGCCACCGAAAAAAGAAACCCCAAACCCCCAAAGCCCACTGGATTTAACAGTGACTGAAACAATTTTTACTCCGTCAGAGGTGAAAGGAAGGAAAACATGGAAGGCATGATGCCTGGTAACGGGGTTGGACACAGTATGTAGCATTGATTTAGGTATATATTTAACTACCTTCCTGAAAAGGATGAATGAAAAACACCAATGGTGTTATTGACGACTGTATCTGTATTACATTCAAGGACATGACTGCAATTCATTGCCCAGTATGTATGTTTGTATATATAGTGGACTGGTTTAAAACTAGGTAGTGTGGAGTCCAGGACATGTTGGACTTACAAAAGAACCTGGGTGAATAGTCAAGCTCCTGGCTGCAAAAAAACCCTACAATCACGTCCTTGTCAGGATTTCAGTCAGTTGAGTATATACCAGCTGTAGACAGGTCTGTGATTACACTAAGTGGTAGCATTAGATTAGATAGGTATTTGCTAAAAAGCATCACACACAGATTGTCCTCCACGTAATGCCATTAAACACGAGTTGCTGCAGAGTACTTTGTCATTCAGAGGAAATACAGCTACTGTTTGGAGCAGGGCTAAGTCTCTGCTTGAACAGGAGACCACAAGACGTAGCTGAGGAAATGTGTGCAGTCATAGTGCTTTCATCTGGATATTGTAAGGAGTAATGAAATTGATAATAATTGCCTTGCTTATGGTATACACAGTGCAAACTAGGAGAGATTACGCTTATTAAGGATGCTATCAGTAAGTTATTTTTTTTCTGTAATTTTAAAAAATTTATTTTTTTTTTTCATTTTAGAAGGTCCTTTCCGAAGATTGGCTGTCCAGAGTTTGTGTATTCCCTTTTCAAAACACAACAAAAAGCAGGTATAAAACAAACTTGATCAAACCAGCAGCTTTTTGCTTTCCTTCCAGGCAGATGGTGCTCATCAGCAGTGAACTGACTTTTAAAATTTCCCACTGCATCCCTTCTTTTTCCCAATAGAAATTCCACCCCGGTACTGACTTGAGAAGATGGGCTGTGCAGCCTTTTTGAAAGCTTATGGTGTGTGTTAGATCCAGAAATAAAGAGATCGTTTCAAAGGGAAGGGGATCGCACATATGAAGCTGCCTTGGCAGCCACCTCTTTTACATACGCAGGGAGTCTTTTACTCCCATTGCTTCTCATTGCAGTGCTACTTAAAGTGAGGACAAGAGCAGTCTGTCAAGTGAATTGCAAGACATTAGTGAAATTGTAGATCAGAAATGAAATTATATGCTTTAACCAAAATCCAGATAGTTTATGTCTCAATATTCTTGTAGAAGCTGACATGCACCTCCCCTGCTGACAGTTCTCTGTTTTATTTATTCACAGTGATTGCTTGTTTGGTATTTAAAATGCAGAAACAAATTAATTTAAATTATTGTTATATTCTGTACCAGTCACTCAGTTCCACATCCAGATGAACTATGCTGCTACAAATAAAAGTTCCCAGTTAGAACAGGCTGACCTGGTATCCGTTCCCAGGTGTCCCGCTTCCCTGTTGGAAATTCCCAGTGCAGTCTGATAGGAGAAGGTGGGTAAAGCAAATCGTCTTTTGAAGTTTTTCACGGGAGTTTCTGGGAAATCAGGGTCTCCTGGCCAAGCAGAACTTCTGGTCACATGAGGGATACATATATTTACATATTTTATATGTCTAATGTATGTATTTTTTTATATGTGTATTAAAGTAAATAGTGTTCAGAAATGTATGCGGGCATTGGAAAATGATCATCTATCTTGCTGTGTTGTTAGAACAGTCCCTGAAGAGTTTTGATTTGTGATACCTGGCACTTTCCCCAAAAATTCCCAGGCATAATATGGGAGTTAGAAGGTTCTAGGCACTGTTCCCAGTAAGCAATATGCTGCAGTCACCCTGTTTTGAAAGCTAAGAGATTTTACTAGCATAGGCAAGGGCAGTTTCACAGCTGTTTATCCTGGTGTCAGGGAGTGTTCATAGCACACAAGTGTCAATTAATATAATACAGATAGATCATGTGTACCAGAGGGTGAAATGAAATATTCAAGCTCTGTGTGTGTCAGATACTCACCATTTCAGATTAATTATCTTTCCTTCAGTTGTCCATCTCCCAAACTCACGTTGTCTTTGCCAGAGAGTTTAACGTTTAATTTTCTCATTTTTTCATTAAAGCAAATGTTTAGTGTATCCTAAATTGAATACATCTAAATAGATGCATTCTGAATTAGATACTGAATTGAGGCATGGCAACACCATGTGGTAACAGCATCCATGATGTCAGTATTAGAAAACACAAAATCTTTTCTTATCTTTTTTTTTAGTGACACAGAGAATACAATTATATGGTACCAAACTGATGCAGTATGCTTAGAATAATGAGCTCCTTTTTCCTTCAGAAGTTCTTATATTACACTCATCTTTTCAGCTTCTGAGATACATTTATAGCAGCAAAGTAACCATCCACATCTGGAATTTGCTGGAATATACCATGATTGCTGTCCTGGGGCATGTTCCTGGACTTCTTTTGAGAATGATCACACAGGGGAGTGAGAGGGTGGACAATGTGCCCATTTGTCTTACCTTGTAAACATATGCAATTAGACAAATACTCAACTGCACTTGAGAACTTACCAGTGTTTGTGGCTTGCATAGTCAGTCGAAGTATAGTTAGTCAGTCATTTATCCATTAGCTGATTTGTCTTCCCAGCATTTCGGTAACAGAAAGACAATATCACTGCCACTCTACAGATGGAAAATAGAAACATCAAGAACTGAAGAGGTTTTCCCAAAGCCATACAACTGTGCTATACCTGCCAACATGCTTCTGAAATGTAAACAAGAGTTTAAAGGAATGTGTCTGGTATATCAGTTCTGTGATCACAAAACACTCCACTCTCCATCCAGAGACGAAGTTCTGGTCTAACTCTGCTGCTTGAGCCTCGACCGCACCTTTGTTTGCACACCCTGTGATACAACTGCAGTGGGTGCAATGTGTCATAGGTGCTCAGTGCAGACTCCGCAGTGGAAGCACACAGCCCAGCCTCAGATTTCTTGTTCTATTCCTTAATCAAATATTGAATTTCAGCTCCAGTTTCCTGTTTTTCTCCCTAAATCCTTTCTTTTCTGTTTTTAATGGACTAAAACTATGTGCAACTTCCGATAAACTCTATGCTGCAGCTGAGATGGCTTCAGTTTAGTGATACCCATGTAGACTTTTGTTTCTTTTGATGCATCTTCATCAATAATAACTTCCTGCTTCCAAACAATGTTCCATCTGGATGACCCATTCTCCTAATCTATGTTTTTGGGACAAAACTCTCAGCCCTTCTTCTGGCTGACTAGTGGTCATTTGCATATCTAGGTTGTAGTCCTCAGCACAGAAGAAACCCAGATGTTCCACTAACAGTCTGAAACAACCAATATATGTTCAAAAATTCCTTAAATTCCTGCTAGCCTGCTTCCAGTCTCTTGCTCACAGTCTAGATAATGTAGGCTACCCATATTTTACATCAGTTCTGTAATCCTCAAATCCTTGGGTGGGTTTTATTTAGACATCGATCACAGTGGCTTGGGACACTCTTGACCTGTGCCATGAATGAGTATCCCAGGTCATGGCTGGACATACTTCTGATAGTTCGGAGTTAGCAAGGTTGGAAAGGACTATTCAGAATAGTGAGCCTGCATATGGCCACTTGTGCCTTAGAGCTCAAGATAGCTCGTCATATAGATCTGACTGGTTCCGTACTGGAGGACAAATTATCCTATTAGTGCTACCAGGTTCACTTACTGTTCTTGTATAAATACAGTTCTGCAGTACTGTTCAAGGTACCTATTTTAGATGTCTACCTTAAGCTGTTAAATTGAACATTAAAATATGCTACAGATATTTAAATACTTTGCTGATTTAAGGTCATATGTATCATCTTTAAAAAGAAATGTGAATGCACACTATATGGTATACAATGTCCCTGCTTTTATTAAGAAGGAAGTATTTAATACTTAGATTTAGCCTGAAATATATAGCATACAAGTAGAATATGAACTTTTATTTCATGAATTCTTTTGCATTGCATGTGTTTTGGAGGACAGTTAGTATAGTGGCTCTTTATAGTCACGCTAATATTTCCTCAGAGTATTTTAGGCACTCCCATTAACACAGATTCAGACAGATTTCAGAGGTAATACCCCTCTGAATGGTTTTAAATGACTTTCAGACACTGGTATTTACATATTTTTTACAAATGTTTTTCAATCTATATGATCTTCAAGCTTCAAGACCTTATTAAATCATACATGTTTAAAACTGGAAAATAACTGTTGCAAAAGCTATGCTTATGTCAGTAATCTCTTTAGGAATCTAACATATAATTGAGTGTTTACAGTAAAATGATNCCATATAATAATACGGTTGTGAGAAGTTCAGCTTTAGAAATATCTGTCTTCCATTCAAAGGTATAAATATTTTGATTTGGATAGAGTATGCTGGTTATGGTCAATTTGTAGCAACTGTATGAATTCACAGGTATTTAGAGATTTGGAATTATGAAATTGCTGTAGACTTTTTCAGTTAATCACATCTTTTTTTGTATCGTGTTTGTCTTTTCTCTTAGTTGTTCTGCTGCATCTTTTTTGTTTCATTAATAAATTAAATGACAAAAATCTGAATAGCAAATTTTCTAAGTGACATTTTATAGTTTACTGACTGAGGAATTTTCTGCCTAAAAAAAAGATGATTCGTGTAATGTGATGTAAAACATTGGATTTAAATATTACACAGCAACTTTAATCATTTGAATTCCAGAAGAAACAACTGCCTCTGCGTTTCTGATTACAAGGACAGTCTGACCAAGAGAAATGTCAGTTTGCAATCTGAGTCTGCCCAGTGCAACAACTTTGACTTTCACTTTACCATTGTGCAGGGCGCAAGATTATGCTGCACTTCTGTCTCTGACCAAAGGCTAAGTCCTTTTTAAGTTCAGTCTGAGTTTCTTGGATTCTTTTGATTTTTCACAGACTTAGTTGTGCAAATGGGCACATTAGTGCTCTCTTCTCAGTATTGTTCCGTACTAAGATTTTGCCTGAGTTGTGCAACTATATAATCATTTTTGTATGCTTTTTAATGAACTGGCTAGCCAGTGCATTTTAGGGGGGAGTTTTTACGTTTTGAATGCACAGTTAATGAAACCAGTCCCTTTACATTTGTGCTATAGTAAATTTTTATACATGCACGCATCAGCTGAGTCTCGCTGTCTCTCTCAGCAAATACATTCCCATTGCTTTAAATCATGCGAGCTGCAGCTCTGACAGCTATGTTTACGTCTTATTTCACAATATAATATGAAAAAAAGAGAAAGATTATGTATGCTAGTACCGTTTTCTTTTGTAATATATGTTCCAATTGCACACATACATCTACTCAAAAGACTTCACCAAAACCCATCCAAACTGGCAAGATTTAACTGTTTTCTTCTTTGCTTTGCCGTAGGAAGCAAAACAGCCTGTTTTATAGCTCAGTCATCTAGCAATGATAAAAGAGGGATGTATTAAGAAAGCACACACTTCTTCATAAAAGTGTGATACAAAGAAATGGGGTTATTTGGTTAATAATTATCTAAACATTGACTTTTTCATGTAGATGCACTTAAAGATGAAGGGTGCAGGAGTTTTTTCCTTTCTGTCAGTTTTGACAAAATATTAATCGTCATCATCACCACACTGTGAGGAAGTACAGGGCAAGGGTGGAACAGCTAGTGCCTCTAGCGATAAGTAACTCGTACTTTACTTTGAAGCTGTAGGCACTAATGCTTTATGTTACATAAAGTGTATTTAAAGAAAAATGTTACCTTCACCTGCTTATTGATTTTGGACATTTCAATCTGCATTTCCCTGTACTCTCTTTTCAAATCCTTTTTATTTCAGAACACTCTTAATCTGTCTCACAGAGTCTGTCCTTATAGCTCCCTCCATCATTAATGAAATTTGTAACAGCCTCTGATAATTCCTAAAAATGCTCATCCTTGCAAAGGCAATCTGTGGATGAGATCCTAACCCCTCAACCAGGTCCAGGTAGCCCTTATGCGTTTTTGCAAAAACAGTGCAAAATAAGGCTTGAGCTTTGGAGCCACTTTAGCAAACCAACATAAGAAGCATAGGATTGGAATAGGCAATTTTGATCACTGTACACTTTTTTGTCAGCTGTATTAGTCCTTTTGTAATCCTAATAAGTTCTAGTTTAAAGGAATTAGTTTTTTTCCCCACATTTCATGTTCAGAATACTATTATGAACGATGCTTTACTAATGGTTAATAGCATCTTGATTGTCGTTTAATTTCTTTCATTATCCTGTTTACAATAATTTTTTCTTTTGTCAACATTTTCCTTCTGTTTAAATAATTCTTTTTTTCTAAAGAGACAACTGTAATATTAGGCTGTTTAGTCCTTCCATCTTAGATTATTGCCAAGATTTCAAAAAAATTCCTTCTTCCTGTATGTTTTGATTTGATGGCATTAATCTTTACTTCATCAACCTGGCAGCCATACTCTAGCACTATTCTGGCTGGAATTCATCTTTCCGACATGGTGATGATGTTAGGCACTGTGCGCATTTTTCCAGAGAAGGACTTTTCACAATGATTTTTTTTTTCTCCTATCTAATATATCAGAGTTTTGTTTGCCTTTCTTCATGATCCCTTTGCCGAATTTTCTTGTGCTCAACTAATGTATTCAAGTTCTGTTATTTCCAGCCAGAGTTCTAAGCTTATATGAACTGCTTATCTTCTCATACATCTTAAATCCAACAATATTTTCAATTTGTGTTCTCTAGTCCTCCTTCTTTCTTTCTCTAATTTATTCCTTTTGCTTTCTTTTTCCCCATTCTCTTTCTTTTCTAGACTAGTTTAAGGTGTTGGTAAGCCATAGTCATTAGATGACCTAGGAGACAGTAAGGAAATTAGGTGTGTTTTCCAGATATTTTCACTTTTTTTTTTTTTATTAACGCTTGTATTCTGCTGATTTTATCTTGCAGCTGCACTGTTAAGCAGTAGAATAAGGCATATTAAGTAAATTGTGAAATAATTGCGCATAGATAAAGTATATAAATGCATGTACAGCTTACACAGATTGAGGAATATAAACAACTTCATTACACAGAAAAAACAAAGGTTCATTAGAAATCCCACATAAGAGTCATGGAGTAATTTAAGTTGGAAGGGACGCCCAGAGGTCACGTAGCCCAAAACCCAGCTCTGATCAGGGACAACTTGTGTCAGGTTTTTCAAGGCCATGTAAATTTGAATTCTGAGTGTCTCTGAGGACAGAGAGTCCACGCCTCTCTAAACAACTTGTTCCTGTGGTTGATGAAATTTCTTCTGAACTTTTTTCATGGAATTTCCTTCATTTCAGCTTGTGTCTGTTGCCTGTAGTCCTATCACTAGGCTCTTCTCAGAAGAAGCTGGCTCTGTCTTCTCTGGACCCTCCCATTAGGTAACTGCAGACAGCGGTAAGATCCCCTCAAATTGCCTATTTGCCAAACTGAACAGACGCTTCTCCCTCAGACTGTCCTCGTCTGTCTTGTGTCTCAGCACCTGATCGTCTTGGAAGCCTTTTGCTTGTCTTGTTCCAGGACGTGTGTATCTCTGTTGTACTGGACACAGTGCTCCACGTGTGGTCAGTGGAGAATAGAAACAGTCACTCACTTCCCTTGCTGTGCTGACTTCAGTCTTGCTAATGCAGCCCAAGACGCTGTTGGCCTTCCCTGCTGCAAGGGCACACTGCTGACTTAGTGATCTTGTTGTCCACCAGGAGTCCCAAGTCCTTACCTGCAGAGTTGCTTTCCAGCCCCCAGCCTGTATTGAGACGTGGGTTATTCCTCTCAGGAGCAGGACTTTGCATTTGCCTTTGTTGAACTTCAAGAGATACCTGCTGGCCCATTTCTCCAGGCTGTAGGGATGCCTCTGAATTGCAGCCGTGTTTTCCATCAGATGATTGACTGCTCTTCCACAATCTGACATCACCCACAAACTTGCTGATAGTGTGTTTCCTGTCATTGCTAAGGTCATTAATAAACCCATTAAATAGCATCAGCCCCACTATTGACTCCACTGAAGTGATTTCCAATTAAACTTTGTTCTACTGATCACAACTCACTAAGCCTAGTGATTCAGCCAATTGTACACCTACCTTACAGTCCATTTACCCAAACCATATCTCACCAGCTTGGCTATGAAGATACTATGAGAGACCATTTCAAAGTCTTTGCTAAACCCAAGTTACACAACTTTAATTGTTCTTCCCTCTTCCACAGAGCCATCATCACAGACGACTACCAGGAGGATCAGGCACAATTTGCCTTCTGTATACCTGTGCTGCCTGTTCTCAGTGCTGCTGTTCCTTTCTCATGTTTCTACCTGTACAGAAAAAGAGTTTGTGAATATAATGACTTTGAAAGGTTTGGCTTTGTAAGCAGCTCGTGTCATGATTAGTAGTAATAAAGAATGTCAAATGTATTACATAATTTTATTTAAGAAAGTACAGCCTCAGAGCAAGGAGCACACTGCAGTTACATTCATGTTTCCCATATCTCAGCTAGAACCTCCCTGTCTCATCAGGCGTTGTACAGGAGACGGTACATTTCCAGTGCCGATTTTACTGAAAATGCAAACAGAGAGTATCTGTTGAGAATGAACTAGTGACTGTGTATGGATTCAGGATTGTATTTCCAGAAATAAACAGTCATTGTTTTTGGAGTGCAAAGTATATCTTGAATAAAATGTTAGTGACAGATGAGATAACGGAATTGCCTAGGGGACGTAATGAAGGCTGAGAGAAAGAAAAAAAAGCCACAAACCAAAATCCAAACCAGATCAGCCTACTTTCGTTTGGTCTTAAAACAGAGATAAGTGAGTGGAAGAGGAACTTCTCAAAGGTTTGGATGATCTGTGAATGTAAAAGCAAGGCAGGGCTGTGCCTGAAGGTATGCATTACAGCACTAGTCTTTTCTTGGCATTTGTCAAGCAAAACTGTTTTGTTGGGATAATCTCAACTAAGAGACAGTGTGCTGGAAAGATATACATGATGTAGAAGAACAGTTTGCCCCTCAGAAGGGTTTGGTCAGTCTGTCCAAATAAAAGGAAATGAATCATCTAGGCATGAGGGAACAGTTTGTCATGTGCAGCAAAATTAGAGGAAATAATTTGATTTATGGGGTGGGGGCGTATTGTAAGATCGAGAAACTCTTTCACGGCTTGGTTCAGTTTCTGCCAAACTGGTGAGAGCCTTTTATTTGATTTCAGTCAAGGGGGATCTCATCTCCAGTGGCTAAGCTATTAGTATTCCAGTCATAGTCAGTGAATTAAACATATTAATTAATATCCAGGACAGAAGCTTCGCTGATTGAATTGCATGCATTTAGGAATGCTTTTACATGTGTCTGTAGATGGCATCAGTGTACTGTATGCAAAGCAAAAATAATTAATTATGCTGATAAATCTTTCCTTCCTGACTTCTGTTACCAAGTAATCAACCTGGAGAGTTAAGCAAGTGCTCTAGCACCTAGGATACCAATTTTCTGAAACAGAATGCGAGGTAACAGGAAAAGTAATGCATTCTTTCTTTTCTGTTACAGATAAGCATGGGCTCCATCCGTATTGTTGGAGTCAGCATTTTTCATAAACATTGTCTAGCAGGCACTTAGACAAGTTTAACGTTTATTGATTTTTCTCTCTTTGGGTTATAATAGCAAATTCTTCCTGGACTCTGATTTACAAAAGCAGAAGGTGGACTTGTTCTAAACTAGAATCTATACAAATATATTTATATAATTGAAGGAAAGAAGAAATGCTGTCTGTGCTCCTACTCTCCCAAAAGTGAATATTTTTTACAATGAGTGAAATATCAGTGAAGAATATTTTCAAATGAACCTTGTAGCAGTAGAGATTATGTCGAGGCAGAGCCTATATTACCCTAGTAAGTGGGCTCTGGGCATTAGTCTTCTCAGTGGCAGCTGTGAAATCTCCTGTAGAGCACGTAGTACAGTTTACCACCAAGGGGCAACTAGTGACCTGCCAGGACTTGCACTTTTGACTTGTGGTGCAACAACAAAAAGATGTGCAGGCTTTAAAATATGCTGAAACATGCCACTTAACCTCTTAAGGGCATTGAACATATGACCCCTAAAATTGCAACTTTAAAAAGGATACACAAATGTGCAGCTCATCTTAAATGTTTCACAGCATGGAAGCTGCACTGTGAGATGTACCAGTTTTTCTTAAGGAGAGGACAGATACTGCAAAATACTAGAAGAAATAATCAGTCTTTTTATAGGAAATGGGTTATTTGGACTGTCTTCTTAAACAATCCCATAAGCCTTGCAGAGCAGTATCCACAACACAGCATCATTATTGTGTATTAGACTGAATTGAGTTAAAGCACAAAATTAATAGTCAGTAGTTAGTATCAAGGGTCTTTGCAGACTAGTACAACGAGATATTTCCACCCAGTATTGTAACAGTAAGGATACAAGAGGCAGTGGAGAAGTACTTTGAGCTCCATCCCTGCACTGGGGACTGCCACCTCACCTTGGGAAGGAGAAGCAGATAGCCATACAGAACTGCATCATGCTACTTTTTCCCGGGAGCAGGGATAGGTCTTGGTCCAGTTTATTTACCAGTAGAGGGACAGTCAAGATGACTGGGATTACCATACGCTCTCAAGTGCATCAAGGAGCACATATTTTTATCTTAAATCTTTTAAAGACATTCAGTAAATCTAGTTGCCATAATTAGGATGAAATCTAAGAGGTAGAAGAGTGGATGTCTCTAACTGTGCTAAACTCATATGCTTAGGCAGCTTAATCAAACCCCAGCTAGCCAGACATAAGAACACAGACCTGGAAAATGTCTGCTGAACCTCAGCTGTGCCCTGCCACAAAAAACAAGATTATGTAATCACCACTGCATGTTTATCAAGCTCTGCGCTCTTGAGTGGTTAGGCTGTGTAATCTCTCCGCTCTCTTCAAAAGGTGCTTTTTAATTTTCTCATTCAAGTTGTTTCCAGGAATTTGTCTGCAGCAAATCAAAGTATACTAAAACACAGTATTACTGCTACTCATTTCAGTGATCAGAAACACTGTCGTTTATAGGTTTTCTTGCCTCCTGTGCCTTTACCTTTTCTAGTTACTCACCATTTTGATTAATTGCCTTTGCAGACATAGACTTTACTATTTCTTTTCAATAATAAATACTCAATGTTGTAAAATTACTTAAGTCATAAGCATGACCTTCGTTTACGTGGCATCTGTCATTCTGAGTAGGTTAAGGTGACATTTTTTGCTGTTTCAGGTGGTGATTTTTAAAATAGCTCCCTCAAGTAGTAAACCCATAACCTTTACTAGGTTCACCTGCTCTAAGTAAACTGGATTGTGTCCATTTCTTTTTCTATACTAGGGCTGAACAATGATGTCTAGTGCCAGAATTTTCCATTTATACTTTCATATAGTTTTTACCATCCTGAAATGTCTGAATTGCTGGGGCAACTTTAATCTGCTATTGCTTTTCCCTTACCTGGCAGTTAAGATAAATGAGTATAATCTATCAAGGGTATAGTAGAAGGTAAATTAATTCCTAATAGTCAGCATTTGCCGATTTGCCGACTGAAGTGAGGTGGTGTAGACTCTATTTTTTTTTTTCATTGTACATTGCAGATGTTTTAGGAGTTTTTGAAAACAAATACCATATCACACCACTTTCTATTGAGTGCTGTAAATATACCAGCTCAGTGTAGTGTCAACAAATGCCCAGTGGCTCATACAGAACACCAGCTGTTCTGTATAAATTTGTAATAAGTAATTTGGGGACAGAGATTGCAGCAATCTTTACAGAAGAAGCCAAAGAACTTCCATATGATCTCTGTGCACACTCCAGTCATTCCAGTTGCAAGTTTCAGAACATCAGACGACAAAAAAAAAAAAGTGTCAATTTCTGTTGCATTTTGCTTTTACATTTTGTCACAGCCTTAACCTGCTTGCATCTGTCAAAATACTGTTGTCCTAGAAGCTGTCTGCTTTATTCAATACACTCAGGATTTTAAGCCTGTCACCATTACAGAGAAAAAGGGCCTTCAGTCACACCTGCCAGCCTGTGAAGCTCATGGGGGATTTCCCAACACATTACTTCCACAGTTTCCATAGAGAACTCTCTTGCTCAGGCTTCTAGTTAGCAGCTTTATTCAAATCACACACTTCTTCTCTGTATCCTGAGATAAAGGACTGTTTTCACAGGAAAGTAGCCAAGGTCATAGATCTTATTTTCCTTGCTAATAAAGGGAATGGAATACACTCAACACAGCAAACTTGATTAGCTAAGTAGAAAGAATTTGCTGTAACCAGTGGACTAGATTCTCATTTAGGGTAAACTGGCAATGTGTGTTTACAGCAGCACAGAATCTGGCCCAAGTGTTGCAAAACTCTCTCAAATGTAGTTCCAGATTGCTAATGATACAATAAGATTAATGAAATAGCTACACTAACTAGGATCACTGGACTGACATGTCTGATTTTGCTCTAGTCATTCATTCTGAAACGATCATTTTCTTAGATCATGCTTTGGCTTGGTCACTCTTTCTCGGACTTCTGCCTTCATGTCAGGTCCACTTGCTCTATCACATCTCAAGTGATACATACATTCATTATGCAGTCTCAGAGTAAAACAGAAGAAAATGTGAATTAGGATTGAGGGGACATGCATCTCATTCACTGTTTAAAACCGCAGTGGTTCTGCTGCCATCCACTCTAGTTCTGGTTGTAAGAAAGGCAGCAGCATTTAATGTTGTTAATGTCTTCATTGCTTATGCTTTAAAATCCATATTTATGTTCACTTGTATGCATTTTGAGTGTTTTCTTTAGCTCTGTCTCCAGCATTCTGCAAAACTGCTGACATGGCTATGTATGGCTTATGAAAAAAGTATGAGTGGCTCTGAAAAGTGGGTAATAAGACTATTTGAGTGTTTGTCATTAGCAGTGAATGAACTGTATGTAGCAAATAGATTCTGTGTTTAGGTATGTTGTTAAAATATGGCTTTGTGATGAGTTAAAGTTTTATCATAGCAATGATAGGAGAAAACCTATTTTTTCATCCATTACTATAAAGTTAATATTTTTTCTGTTCTGACCAGTTTTGCTGAGATATATGGAAATAGGCCAAAAGATATGAAAATAATGCTCAGCAGATGCTGTCATAATGATTTAGTGAAAATAAAAATTTTTCAGGTTCATTTTTTACACAGCAACATGTGTACTATGTAATGGATTTTCATCCCTGCTTCAAAAAAAGGTCCCATTCAAAAAAACCTTTGGGACAGAAGTGACAAAAGATCTGTATCAATCTCACTGCATGTGTTTCAGCTTTTTCATGCTTTTCCACAGTTTTGAAAATTGAGCCAATGGACACCTGTCGTGAAATGCAAAAGTATCTAAGTGGATTAAATTAGCAAATTTTCTGTTGAAAAGTGGCTGAGTCTATTACAGTATAAATTTTCAGAGGTCTTCAGGGAGCTTCTTTTAAGCATTTCTGGTTATTTTCAAAAGTAGGACTTAGGGTTATGTGTCACTTCGACATGTCTGTGAATTCCTCTTGGATTTGCGTGTCTTCTAATTTTGTTTTTTACAAAACTTCCTGTCGTGTTAAAAGGGGCAAAGAAGTCTGATAAGCGGCAAAAGGAAAGCCATCCCGTTGAGTCACAACGTTCAGAGCAGATCCCTTTGTGTTCTAAACTCTCTCTCAGAGAGGAGTCTGAGTGCGGCTGGATCTCCTCCTACTCCCAGACTTGGTCAACCAGTTATGTGTAAAGGGCTAAGTGTGTAGCCACTTGTCAGATTCAACTTGCCTGTCAGACCCCCTCCAAGGACTTTCACTGAAACAGTTTTGCAAAGTTTAAACAATAGGTAATTTATTCAAGTGACGAGTATCACAGATTCAGGATTGCCATTGATAAATGCACTGTCTACAAAAGTTGAGCTCAAGGTAACAGTTTAGCACTTTAGTTAGCAATTTGTTCCTGGGGATACGTCTGACAAAGTCAGAGGCGTGACTCTTACCAAAAAAGCGTCCCTTCCTGGGGGGTGGTGAGAGGTTCAGGTCCATCAACCCATCTGTCAGGTAAGGTTCTTGCTTGGCTCCTCATCCTAAAGAGAACTTTTGAGTGCCAATTTTTATATGTGTGAAAATCTTTTGGCGAGGTGGGACTATATCAATTATTATGTGTTGATTGGCTCTTGGCATGGAGTGTCATGTCGTCAGAAGTGGGACTCAGCAGTTTCACATGCCTATGGAGCAGGCATCTTGGTATATGCTCAAGGTGGCCAAATGTCTAAGCAACCTCTGGCTGCTTGGCCCCCGTCACGTCCCAGAGATGGCTTGATTTACAGTGATGGGCTATTCCCCTTTTCTTCTGCCTGGTAAGATAAGCAGAAGTCAATTGCTCCCTTTGTTAACTCCTTGGGTCTTGGCACCTGAGTCCAAGCATGTCTTTCATCTTGCAGTGACAAGTCCAGCAAGGCCATCAACTACACTTCCAGTTCTAGCTTTTGGTCTCTTCATTCAATGGTCAGGTCTCCAGGGAAAGAGGAATATGCACAAATGCATGGACATGCATAGAAGCTGGTTGCTACTGTTGTTTAGAAAGGAGTCCAAAGTTGAGGCCTATCAGCAACAAAAGAAAGACTTCATAATTCACATTTCTTTATTTATATTTTAATGTATAACCTCTGTAGCTCATGATTATTTTTAACGCTCAGCATCATCTTTGAGAAATAAGTTAAATTTTTCTCTCAGTCTTCAGATGTTGAGCTCAACTGATTAACAAAATATTATAAGGTAGCAATAATCCAAAGAAATTTCTTAAATGGATTGGACAGGTTTAGGTAATACTGTGGTTAGTATGATGTATTATCAAATTGTTTTTGTTTTTTTCTTCTGTGATATTTGCTAAAGGACAGGATCAAGTAAAATAAAATCTGTGTTAATGCTAGCTACAGATGAAGTGTTATCTTGTTACATTTTGAAAAGAAGCTTTACAGATCTTCATATCAGGAATGCACTCATCCTTTGAACATCTTCCCTGGCATGAACAGGTTTTTAATTTAATTGGCAGATCAAACTGCACATTTACCAGTGGAAAAGGTTACTGTACATCATATAAATTAAAGGCCATCTAGCAACTAGTTTACGAATGAAGTTTGGTACTAAGTTTATATAGGATTTTGGAAATTAATTATTTCAGTTGACATTAATGCTTCAGCTATATGTAAATTATGCATTGGAATGTAACTGCAGAACAGGGAGAGATCAACTCTTCAATTTTGGCTGAACATAAATTACATTTACGCTCACTGAAAGTCCCCTTAACCCTGCCAGTAATGTGTAAATGGCCTTCAGTACAAATGACAATCAGGCTCACTGTAGAATTTTTTCATAACGAAGTCAAAGCTTTGCTTTCTTTGTTTGATTTTAGAAACTTAAAATTAAATATTTCAAATGAGGAACTAAGTGTACAAATACTGTTACTTCATCAGGAAGTGTTTTACTTAGACATACTAAAGATATTTACAATATATCCTTTAAATGTTGTATTGCACCAATAACTAAGCCTTTGCACTTTTCCTTTCCCCCTCGTTAATTTATGAATTTTAACAATATTATGGAAAGAGAGTTTTACGATAGTCTTTCTCTTTTAAGAACCTCATTATATACTATACAGCACTGTGAAAATGTTTGTTCTGAAATTGAGAAGGCCAAACTGAGTAATATGGTACTCCATTACAATATATAAGGATAGAGTTAGAACTTCATGTGTAGCCTACAAAGTGGTTCTTGAAATCCATCGGGAGTTATTTTTCTTATGCAATTTTAGTGGAAGACAAGGCATCTTTTTCTTCTTGCAAAGATTCAAGCAATTCAAAGTATAGCTTTTCCCAAGTTTGTGCCCAGAGAAAAGGCTGAGGGAGCTGGGCTTGTTCAGCCTGGAGAAGGCTGCGAGGGGACCTAATAAATGCTTCTAAGTATCTCAAGGGTGGCTGTCAGGAGGACAGGGCCAGTCTCTTTTCAGTGGTGTCCAGCGACAGGACAAGGGGCAATGGGCACAAACTGAAGTATGGGAAGTTCCACCTGAACATGAGGAAGAACTTCTTCATTCTGAGGGTGACGGAGCCCTGGAACAGGCTGCCCAGGGAGTTTGTGGAGTCTTCTTCTCTGGAGATATTCAAAACCCACCTGGACAAAGTCCTGTGCAGCCTGCTGTAGGAGACCCTGCTTTGTCAGGGGGGTTGGACTAGATGACCCACAGAGGTCCCTTCCAACCCCTACCATTCTGTGATTCTGTGATTCTGTGACTACACTGTTTTGTTTCTTTTTTCTATGATAAGAATTTATAGATTGTTAATGGAAGAGTACATTGTGAGGTACTTTCAGTGTAGGACAAATTTTGCTAAAAAGTATATCTGTTTGTCGCACAAATCCAAAAGAAACCATGTGTCTGTTGGGCTATTGGTTAGAAAGACTCAGAGAATTTATCTTAATAATTGGGGTCCATATATCATAGTAAATATATTAATTCAGGACAAGCCCAAAAGTTTCAGAAAATTCTCATCAGAGTTATATGTAAATGAGAATATGGTGTACTGATAACAATCTTAAATAGCTTCCCTAGGAGACTCTAGTTTCGCCAACTCTTCTATTTAATGTGACTCAGAAGACTTAAAATCAGATATTCACCATGCTGTGTACTACATTTTACAGATAAATAGTATCTCAGGTGAATAGGTAAAAACATCATTCAAAATATTGATAAGACAAAGTTAGTGGACAGAAGTAACGTGTTTGTTTCAATCAAATTATATACCAGAAAAAACACATTTTTTGAGGGTACAAATCTGAAACAGTTGGTTGAGTTGAAGTCATGATCTCCTCCAAGGACCAACATGGTTGATACTCACCCAGCTGTCTCGGCCTTAACCACTTTACCACCGTAATATGGGAGATAATATTTTTTTTTTTTTCTGCAATGTTCACCACCAAACTGGTAGAAATGTCCTAATTTTTGTTGTATAGAGAAAATAAAGTACTCGCTGTTAAATCTTCAGTGACCTCCCATTACTAAAAAAAACATATTTTAGTAGCCCATTATTCATGATATTGTGAATTCATGACATTGTGAATATTTACTAGATAATTATCTATCAATCAATCAATCTATCTATCTGTCTATCAATTTATGAATTTATCTATGCATCTATAATGAAAGCTGAAGAATCATTCCACAAACATTTTTTTGTGGGATTCCATCTAAGATTATTATATTTTTTAATTAAAAATTCCTTCCATATTGTGGTCTTCTTTCTGGTTTTCAGAATAAAACCTTTCTTCTGTCAATTATCATGAGCACTTTTTTGTTCCATTTTTTGGTCTGGTGGGAATGTTTTTAAACATTTGAAGACAAAGGCAACAACTGCAAGTTAAATAATTGCAGATATTTAAAGTAGGTGCAGACATCCAGCTTCTTTTAGGTAGAATGCACACACATGTTTTGTGTAGTGGCTACTTTTCTAAGAAAAATGAGCAACAAGGAATTCATCATCTGCCAGCAAAAGAACTGCAAAATATTTCAATTTTTCAATGTGTGATGAACGCTAGGTTTATGGAATGTGGTTCTGCATACAGAATTATCCAATAAGGTAGTCTGAAACCACATAGGGATGGAGCTTCTCAAAGAAACAGATGAATTGAGATACTCTCTGACATGATTGTTACTACACTTCTGATAAGAAAAATAGATTTTTAGTGCAGAGTTGGAAAATACATGGTTTTTGAAAACACAGATTAGGATGTAGAATTCAATGAATCTTGTCATAAATTGAATGCAAACCACATCTAACCATGCCTTGCAATAAATGAAGTGGAGATAGGGTTCTGCAACAGTAAGCATAGCAGGTAAAGAAAAATGTGTTATATTTAGTAGAGAGGACTTTGGAATTAATGTGGAAAATTCAACATATACGTTATAGTTTGCTTTGCATGTCATGGGATTTAATTTGTTAGTACAGCCCGAATGCTTTGGATCCTGCATTTATAAAGCAGATTTTACGCTTAAGCAATGTGGTTAACGCTGCCAAAATTAGAGGCCTATGCTCACTTTTTTTTTTTTTCCCAGAAAGTGAATTGCCTCTGAGAGCCTTTAAAAAGTAATTCAGAAAACCTGAGGTGGGAGCTTTCTTCTCCTGATTTGTGTGTAAAGGAGCCCAGGATCTGTGGGACAATGCAAGGCTTCTTTTCTCTTAGGAGGAGCCAAGTGGTACGAGACCTGCAGAACAGAAGTAATGATGAGCTTAAGACAGCTAAGATTTAACCCTGAGCTAATGAACAGGATGTATATATTTCATCAAAAACTGAACAGAGGTGACCACCTGGTACCTGTGGTACTCTATGGAGAGGGATATATCAATGGAGGATGAAATGGGAGATGTTTGACTATGGCACATCAAGATAAACATGAACTGCTCAAGGCTATGGAATGCTTATACTTACAGACAATTTGATTAATCTATTGGAAAATGAGAGCTTTTCACATGAGCATAATAGTCTATAGAATCCTTTGCTGAACTGATTATATATATATATGCATACAAACATATATATATGTACATACAAAATGAAGAATAACTGTGTGTTAGATCCTTTGGCTTGAGGTTTCCTGTCATCTACTCTTTGTTTTTTAGTACACAGTGGTATGCTTGCCATCTTCCACGTGGTTCTAAATAAGGAAACTTGTGAGTGGGATGTTATTTGATATGACACTTATTTTAGATATCTATATATATGTCTCCAGGTAAGTTCAGCACCTGAACTTCTGCTGTAGCCAATGAATCATCAGCCTGGTCAGTGGCACCTGGACAATGATCCAGCTGGTCAGACACCTGAAGCTCTACTGAGTTGTCTGAGGAGAGGCGCTTAGCACTGGTAGAGTTACTGTAGTCTTTCCTGCCAAGCCTTTAGCTGCAGTTCATACGGGTGTACCCTTATGGGTACAGGTTAGGTTCTGGGTCACATTTGCCAGCTCCATATAGACGCATTGGATACACCAGGTCTCAGACATTGCTCAAGGCTTGTATTTATGCAAGTGGATAAAGTTCCCATTGTCTATGACATAGCTACTACTACTTTATATACTTTATATACTACTTCATATTACTCTACTGAGGGCATGATTCTGCCCTCTTTAAGCGGACATGTTGCTCTTGAATAAGACTAGTTTGCCTTTATTTTGAACTGAATGTAATATAAATTTAAGTATTAAGACCTATGCCTGTATTTAAAAGCTGTTCATGTATTTATTTAAATAAATTCATTTTTATCCAAGTAGTAAAGATACAGATGGAATTTAAATTAATGGTTTTTTTTCCATAATGCAGAACAACTGTGTGGGGTTTTGATGACCTCAGTTTTTACATGAAAGTGGAGACAGAAACACCATATTGCATTTGATTACAAGAATTACATTTGTGATGGAGAAAATTTGGTTTTGGATGTAGGAAAATATGCCAAGACCAATGTGACTATGTAGCCTGTATAAACATAAAAATTTACTATACCACTGCGTGTGTTCACAGAAAAGCTTTCATTTGTAAATGTAAAATGATGAACACATCATTTATAATGAGTTTACATTGTGAGGAGTTATAATTAATTCATGTATATTTTATCTCTATATATATGCATATCACGGCTTACGGAAAGTACTACACAGCAGATGATTGCTAAGTCAAATATTCTTTACAAGATTTTTTTCATTTCAAAATACCAGCCTTTTACTAAAAATTGCAACCTTGTTCCTCAACAAGCCAATTTTTCCAAAATTCAGTTAAAAGTACTAAAGATGTTTTTATTAATAACAAAACCCGATGTTTTCACAGAATCATAGAATCACAGAATCACAGAATCACACAATATTAGGGGTTGGAAGGGACCTCTGTGGGTCATCTAGTCCAACCCCACTGCTAAAGCAGGGCCACCTATAGCAGACTGCACAGGACCTCGTCCAGGCGGGTCTTGAATATCTCCAGAGAAGGAAACTCCACAACCTCCCTGGGCAGCCTGTTCCAGGGCTCCGTCACCCTCAGAGGGAAGAAGTTCTTCCTCATGTTCAGGTGGAATTTCCTGTGCTTCAGTTTGTGCCCATTGCACCTTGTCCTGTCCCTGGACACCACTGAAAAGAGTTTGGCCCCATCCTCCTGACAGCCACCCTTGAGATACTTAGAAGCATTTATTAGGTCCCCTCTCAGCTTTCTCTTCTTCAGGCTGAACAAGCCCAGCTCCCTCAGCCTCTCCTCGTAGGAGAGATGCTCCAGTCCCCTCATCATCCTCGTAGCCCTCCGCAGGACTCTCTCCAGTAGCTCCTCGTCTTTCTTGAAGTGGGGAGCCCAGAACTGGACAGAGTACTCCAGATGGGGCCTCACTAGGGCAGAGTAGAGGGGAAGGAGAACCTCCCTCGAG
>Ga0065711_1032363_pt1 | contig 27479 bp, 19 predicted proteins | sample Hoacrofraction12_FD_59098 | JGI IMG/M metagenome (GOLD analysis project Ga0065711, IMG submission 59098) | Hoatzin crop microbial communities from Cojedes, Venezuela - Epithelial fraction 12 v2 (version 2) | ecosystem: Host-associated > Birds > Digestive system > Esophagus > Crop | place...
TGGGTCTTGAATATCTCCAGAGAAGGAGACTCCACAACCTCCCTGGGCAGCCTGGGCCAGGGCTCCGTCACCCTCAGAGGGAAGAAGTTCTTCCTCATGTTCAGACAGAACTTCCTCTGCTTCAGTTTGTACCTGCATGGAAGGGATGCTAAAATGTGGAGGTGAAAGTCCTGGGGAAAACCAGCACTGGCACAGGTCTGAGTCGTTAGTCTAGAGATTAATAAAGTCAGTGAGAACAAGGGCTGCACTACGAATGCTGCTGGATTTGCTGCTATTACTGAAATTACATCGACTGGCAAACATGACTCTTGCGTAGCCTTTCCCAGGGCTCAGTTTTCCCTTTAGTGACAGGCATATGCTGATAAAATAGAAAAGGGTAATGAAGGTGGTATGATACCATGAAATACTGCACTGCAAGAAAAATGATACCTCCATAATGCCAACAGGGCTTCATTTTTCTTTCGAGGTGGATAAACGTGCTCTTTTCTTCTTGCTACAAGGCAGCTGGAGTCTTATTTGACCCTCTCTACTGTGCTCAATGTCTGGCCTTTTAGCAGCAATTGTTGAAGTCTTGAAGTTCACGGTACAAAGTCTGTGCTTTCCATCTCCTTCTGCATAGGGTGAAGATCTCAGCCTGCTCAGAAAACGCAGGAATTGAGAGGTGGAAGAGTCATTTGATCCACAGACAAAAGTTAAGAACGTAAAGAGTTGACTGGGCCAACTAGACTTGACCTTAACTTCTACACCTGCCAAGCGCAGGGAATATGCAGAGAGTGAAAGGGACAACTGGCTAGTATTTTACAGTGTCAATGACACAAAAACCGATTTTTGAACATTATTTGAACTGTTGCATGTATATGTTTAATACAGCTTGTCTAACATTGGCAAATGAGGTAGAGAAGTCCTTGCATGTCAGGGATGACTGCAGCAAGGGGGTGAAATGGACACCTGATCTGGCTGTTAGAAATACTGAGAGGACACCTGCAGATCATTAAAAAGCAAATAATAGCTCCTTGGACTTTTGTCTAACAACCTCTTGGAGGCTCCACAATTTACCTTTCATGGGCCTTGCACTATGACATTGTATCCCTGTGCCCATTCAGGTATCTTTAGGAATATTATTAAATATTAACTATAAAAATCATCGTATCAGGATTCCTTTCACTGTAGACATTCTAAACTACCTAGCTTTGAGCCAATTGCCTTAAGAAGTTGCCAGGTTTCTAGGTCTTCAGCAGAAGTTCACTTACAGAGACACAGCTTGATTTCCACCTGATGCCTTGGGTGCAATCCTTTGTAACAATATACGAAGGAGTAGGAAGCTGCAGTGAAATGTTGATTTACACCCTTGTTCCCAATGTGTGACAGAACAAGAGAGTTGTAAAGGAAGGACTAAAACCCAGAGCAGCAGTTTCATGACGAGGGTTTGATTTGGGTTATGCAGAAAGATGGCTTTAGTATGCAGGCTGGGGACACTCCCTTTCCAAAGGCACGCTGGTTTAAAACTCTTCTGCTTCAGAAGAAGCTTTCTCCCAAAAAACTGCATCAGTTTCAATGTGCATGAGGAGAAGAGCCACCCCACAACCTGTCCAAAACCTGCATACAAAATGCACAAGCCCATGGGCCTGCAAGCTGCAGTGGTTCCTCTGACTTCAAGGCAATTTGTAACTGTTTGCTGAAGAAACAATCCCAGTGCATTTTCTCAAAGCCTCCAGAAAAGGTCTCCCTACCCCAAACACTCCAAACTTGGAGCTTTTGCCATCTGGGGGAATTCTGAACATGCCCAGAGCACTGCCTGGAAGAATTCCTCTGCGTTTCACTGAACTGCTTCCAGGGTCCACCAAGACCTCTTGTGAAGCAAAGCTTAATAACAGCAATTTGCTAAAACCTCAAGAGCACGGAGTGCACCAAGAGAGGTGTCCCTCTCTAATGGCTGAGTAGCAGGGTCTTTGCTCTCTCATGTCACATAAATCTTGGCCCTCTAAGCACACTCCCCACCATTCTCTGCAGCAAACCACAGCATGGAGATCAGGAGAGGCTTGGAGTGAAGGGCACCCATCAGGAGTCAGTCCCACAGCTCCCAAAAACTTTGTCTTTTCTGTCACTTTCCTGAGTCCTCCAAGGGAAGGCTCGGTGATCCTATTCCACCTATTAGCAGACATTTAATCAGTATTAGCAATAACTGGATGGTATTAATTTTAATAATAATTATTACAATTCTTAATGCAGCCATTAATCAATTCATTATTATTGAGATAATAATTGCTCAAAGATTTATAACTCCGGCTAATGCTTTTTAATTAATTCAATTTGGTGAGGTGAGGAAGTGAAATAAAAACACACAGCACTGTTGGCATTTGTCAAAGTAAGCGGGACTTTTCTGATTTTGTTTTGGGGTGTTTGCACAATTCGTGTGTTTTTTCCCACATTGCTGGGCTTGTCCCAGACTTGCAAACGTATGTATCCTCACAGCCACCTTGAGAGGCAGGGCACTGCTGCTGTCCCTAGCTTATTCTGGGGTGCCACAGCATGGTTATGGAGCTGAGCATCACTGTTTAGGCCACTGGAGAGGAACTGTTACCCTGGAGCTAGCAATCCCCTGCGTAGGATATTGGTACCTCAAACTGGCAATGGGGGAGAGGATGCCCTGGGTGGGAAAGGTCCCAGTCTGCCTAATGGGAGACCCTGAGATGGAAGTTTGTCTTGGACATCCCCCATGGGTGAGGCACCATGTTCAGACTTGCAGTAGGAGTGAGATTCATGGCCTGAAAGCCTCACCGGTGACCAAACTGTCATAATTAATGCTTATCACAAATTCATTTTAACATGCTTTGGTCAGATCTGCCGCTATCTCAACCCTTCGAGCCCTGCGTTGGGCGCCAGAAAGGACTGTTGTGGTTTAACCAGACAGCTGGAAACTAAGCACTAGACAGCCGCTTGCTCACCCCTCCCATTCATGGGGAGAAGACACAGATGAAAGGTAAAACTTGTGGGTTGAGGTAAGGCAACAAAGGAAATACTAATACTAATGGTAATAAATGAATATGCAAAACAAACTATATACAATTTTCTTACCACCCGGTGACAGATTCACAGTCAGTCCCTGAGCAGATATCATGAAAACTGGAACTCACGGATTTTGTGAATTTTGCAAAACTCCCAAGAAAGACCAAACTCCTGGAAAAGTTCAGACTCCTGACAAGAAAGGATTTGAACTCACAGAAAGGGAAAGAGCCAATTCCTGCCCCCCAGCCAACCTTCATTCATAAACTGAGCGTGACACCTATGGTATGGAACATTTGCACTGGCCAGCTTGGCTGTCTGTCTGGCTATGCTCCCTCCCAGCTCCTGCACACCTCCTCTTTAGCTGAATACAAGAAACTGGAACAAACTCCTTGATTTCTTAGCAACAACTGAAAACATCAGCATTATCAACATTCTTCTTGTACTAAATCCAAAACACAGCAGCTACTGGGAAGAAATTTAACTCTATCCCAGCCGAAACCAGGACAGCACCAACCATGGATCTTCTATCAAGCACTGAAGTGGGATCACATCTTTCATATAAACTGGCATCAATACCTAAGGAACACTGCTGTGAACGGGATGCGTATTTGGTCTCAGGGTAGTAAAGATCTAGCCCCGATTCCTGCTCTGCCATGGAGGAGTCATTCCCAATGACAAAGGAGAGTCCCAAATCGTTGTTTGTTGTTGGTTAAGATGTTCCTTTCTGTGGAAACTGTGCTACTTTTTGTACCTTTTGTGAGATCCAGGAATTGGGAAAAACACGGGGCTAAGCCTGTCACTCACCCTCACTCAGCGGGAGTGACTGGTTGAGGGGTCCCTGTGGCAGAGTAGCTGGACTGTGGCCTCTCATCAGAACCAAACTCACTTATAATATTCAGATATTTAAACATTCATATGTGACCCCTTGTAATTCTGTCAACACTATTAAGGACATACCCCCTCCATCCCCTGTGCTGTATTCATCTATCTGCGAACATCTCAAAGCCTCATGCCCAAGTCTGACATATTCCTTCCAGGGTCAAGTTGTCTAACTTTCAGTGCCCAAGTTAGGGCAGATGAATTGCACTTGTAATATCAGCCATCTCCAGGCAGGAGAGTAAAACACAGGTAAGACTCTCCTGCAGGGCAAGAGAGAAGAGGAGCTGTGCTTGCAGAACTCCTTTGATACGAGTTGAAAAAAGCCTCTTGATGTGAGGAACAGCAGAGATGCAGGAGCTGAGGCTCAGCACACTGGGGAGCATTAAAGGACGCTGGTCAAAGAGGCATTACAGATGACAGAGTCAGGATAACAGCAGAGGACAGCCCAGGAGCATAGCTTACCAAGGCCTTGGAGATGACGGCCATCTCCCATGGAATTTCCCTTGCTCAGGTCAAGAAGTTTTCATTATAGCATTTATACTCTTCCTCCTGAGCATTTAATCTTCAAGGATTACTTCAAAGAGTCTCTCTACTGCTTCGCTGATGAATGGAGCCTTTCATAGTAGACCCCCAGGTTGTAAAACATTTCAATTAATTTTCCTTCTCTCCTTTATGCACAACCCTCCTAGTCCCCTCAAGAAGCATCGCCATCCCCTCCTGCATAAAATGTAACAGGTGTCAGCTTTTTATTTTCAACTGACATTTACCTGGGATTTCGAAACGAGTTAAGATGCAATATGAGTTTCATTTTGTCAGGGGTATATTTTGTACAGGATTTGCAAGTTATGAGAGGCAATTCTCCTTCCTTTGAGAGGCATTGCACCTGGGAGGGGGCTTCCAGTCTGTGCTTTTGAGAAGGGATCCTAACAGGCTTTTCATTTTGTTCCTCCAGACAAAGATATTTAATAGAGTAACACAGGAACATAAAATGTCTGCATTCGAACACAGAAATCTGCATGTCTGAGATTACGACTTTCAACAAGCTTGGGGTTGTTCTGGAGTTAAAATGTATCATTTTCTGCAAATAGGACAGTTTTCCATCTGCTTATGTCTTGGGATCTAATAACAACAGCCGTAGTACAAGAGAAGAGCTTTCTTCTTCCTGGGTGACCTTGCAGGTGATTCCCAGCTTCACCTCTCTCCAGTTAAAGCTATCATCAAAGGAACTCATGCAAATAAGTCAGGAATGTCCTGATGGATTTCCCACTCTTTTTCAGAAAATACAAGTGACAAGCGGCAATGATCTCTGAGGACTGGGTCTCCAAGAAAGAGGATATGGCTCGTCAAGAATGGGGACTGGGAATAAATGAATGGTACCAGTGTTCCTCATGCTCACTGTGGTGTGGATGCGGTTGCCCTCAGGCCTTCTAGGACAGCCTGAAGAATCTCTCTTGCTTGGCATGCAGATGTAGGAAAGTGCCACGATTGAAGTGAGCACGCGGGCATCCAACACAGAAGTGGTGCATTGCTGTTAGGAACAGAGAAGTCAATTCTATGCTCTTTAGCAATGTTACTGTCCTTCTGTATCTCACTTGTCTCACAGCAGGTTCAGAGTCCTTTGCAAGGATTTTTCCTTTAGGTTGAATTTGTATCCTGACATAAAGTGTTTACCCATAAATGGGCGATTCTCTCTCCAGGAAGCCTGAGGCTGTTGTTTCAAGACAACCTGTAGCCATCAGGGAGGCATGTTCTTGCATACATCCATGGGTCAGGCATACAGCTTTAGAGGATGGAGAATACTTCCAGCCTGTCTGGTATACACTTACTATGCTCTCCTTCAAGAGGATGGAGAATACTTCCAGCCTGTCTGGTATACACTTACTATGCTCTCCTTCACTTTCTGGTTTCTTGTTATCTTTTCTCGTTCCTCTGGTGTCTCATGATTGCTTTCAGCGATGTTTACTGGGCTGCAGTGCCAGTGCAGGGAAATGCTGCTCAGCTCCGCTCGCTCTGCCTGTCCCACTTGTAGTAGTCTAACATCTTCTTTTGTCTCTGTAATTTTGGGTCACGTAGCCCTTCTGGGACTCTCAAGTTATTTAAATAGCCTCTGTGCTGAGAACAACCATCATTTTCTTGCTTTTTTGAACTAACTTCCTAGTTTAGTATTTGCACAGAGTAGCTCTGGGGTTGAGTTTCAAAGGAAAATGTTTGAGTATTTTGCTGTTCACTTCGGTTGTGCTTACCCTTTTCCATGGCAATTGCACAGAGCCTGACTTTTAATTAGCTCCAAAGCTGTGTGATAACTTTGAAAGCAGTCAATACAGCTATCGGACTTCCTTTACTTGTGGAAAAGATGTGAAAAATATGCAGAATAGACTGTATACTTTCCCTCCAGAAGGGAGGGAAAGAAATAGTCCAATTTTATGTAGCAGCAAGTTTTCTGCAAGTTTGTTTTTGCAAGAGAAAAAGAAGGAAAAAAAGAAACAAAAAGAAAAGACTAGGAAAAAAGAATCATTTATTACATTATAATGAGGTAAAACTGAGCTCACATACCAGTGGAGGAGCTGACAATAGTATATGACTTTAATTAGCAATCAGGATTTGAGGAAAAGCTTATTATGCTAATAGTTTCAAAGCTTCCCAGTAAAAAGCGCCTATGGAGAGATTTGCTAATGACAAGGAGATCTCCATTTTGTAATATAATCATGTAATTCTCTAGACAATAATTACACATCTCCTTGCATGTTTGTTATGAAACTCTGGACTTCAGATTCTGTGCTGTGTACTCCCAGTGGATTACGAAAAAATATCATGACCTAAAACTTCTATTCCAAAAGACAGGGAAGTAAGTTATTTTATTGTCCAGAAGGAAGTCTGCCATGCCATGGATTTGAATGGAAAAAGCACCGAAGTTTGATCCTGAGCTCAATTAGTTGGAAACAAAGCAGGACCTGACTGCTGAAGCCGGTAGGATTTGGCCATATTGAAGCTGGGGTAAGTTCATGGTCTGATCTGTAGTCTCAAGGCTGAGCAGTGCCTGGTGGGGAGGACATACTGACAAGGTGTTGGCTAATTAAACTAAGAGCTGCAGGATTCAGGGCCAAGAAGCTGCTTTGTGGCCCACATAAAGGATTTGGTGAGTAATAATTAATGCTTCTAGGGTCACCATGCCTTATCCAGGCTGGAGTGAATCATGCTCCTAAGGTCCGCTCCCTTGGGCTGCTATGATCATTGTGTGACCCCATGGGGAGCTGGTTCAAGGTACTGCTCTGCTGACAACCCCCTTTTTCAAACAGTGTGCTTCCCTCATCCCTCGCAGCTTCCACTTCCCCAGGGTTTAAGGTCTTCCTGAACCAGAGGCTGTCTCCACCCATCGTTTGGAGGCTCTGGCTCATCCCTTCATTGAATACATTCACACTTCTTGACTCACTCTGCTCAGGCCAGGCATGTATTGAGGGACTGCAATGCTGGAGTTGACAGTCCCTGTACCTGCCTTCTCTCTGGGTAGAGCTTTGCCCTACAGTCTGCAGAAGTTGGGTGGTGACCTACTGCTACTCTTGTCTGCAAGATCCCAGCCACAACACTTTTGTCTAGGTGGGAGTACTATGTTTTGAGCTGTAAACATACAACAGGGTGCAGAGGACCACGGTGCATTTGAAATTTGCAGGCTGGGGTGTTTCTGGTGATTTTTTTGTGCATTAGCTTGTTCTCCCTGGGCTAATTCACGTCCCTGCAGCTGATGTCAGCTGGCACACAGAGACACCCGGGGCTTTTGGCCTTCCTACACTAGTCTGTCCTGTTATTCTAGTCCAAACACTTGGCCTGAAACTACTGAGCCCCAGCTCCGTTCTCCATAAAATAAAGATAATTCTAAGTGCAAATTACTTTTTACTGTGAAAGGTCATCCAGAATTATTGCACTTTTGTCCATGGGTCTCACTTGGGCTTAACCACAGATGGGCTCTGGGCAATTCCCACCAGCCAGCTGATCGGCGCTTGCCACCTGGCAGGGCAGCACAAAACTGCAGCCCACAGGGCATGCGGCATCTGGGGACACACTGCCTGCTCTCACCTCCCCCTCCCAAAGATGGAGAAATCGTTTCCAGTCTTCCAACTGGATAAGGAAACCTTCTAGGAACAGCACAAAAATTAGTTGAATAAACAGTTTTGAATGCAGAGACATTAATGAAACAGGGAGGAAAATTATCAAACCTTCCCCCCAGAGCAGCAAAACCAGGAGGCTGAAGGCAGCACCCCTGGTTTAGTCTATGGAGAGGAACAAAAAAAAGTGGGCTCACAAAAATCTCCTAAACCCCCCCCAAACCATCCATCCCAGTACCATGGGATTGACAGGAATAATCACACATCAGTCCTCTCACTGTTGAGCTGGAGGACCACTATCTGGCACCCGCTTTCGATCTTTTTTTGGTGTGCATGTCTTGCGTGATGTCAGGCTGCTCGAAAGTCCAGGTCAGTGCCTGGCTCTCACAGCAGCAACTCTGGACAGATGCTTTCATGAGAGTAAAATAAATACTTTCAGGACTGAAAGCTGAAGCTGATTTTCATCATCTTCTGTACTTTGGGCAGCAGCATAATGACAAAATCTGAAAGGATTTCAGGCTTCTTCAATAAGAGTGATTTAACCTTGCTCTTCCTACCCAGATAATGTAGAGCGTGTGCCCAGAAAGTGGGCTACATTATGTGATAACGTTACGTGGGAGACCACAAGGCCGCACTGTTTGAGGATATCAAAACAAACCTCTCAAACCAAAGATCACGCCCCTACAAGCGAACTGTGTCCTGTAGTCCACTGTACACGAAGAGGACAGGTAGTGGGAGAGTTCAAAGATGAGAATAATGCTCTTCCAAGAGTGCAGCACAGAAACACGAAATAAAAGCCAAAAGTTCAAATAAATTAACATTTAAGCCAGAAAATGAGGCATTAATATGCTTTATAGTTTTCTTGTCTGCATGGTTCTTACCATCAAGCAGCTGCAGGATATTTAGTGACTAAGGGATGGAGTAAGCAAACATATTAAATAGTGAATGTATTTCATTTTGCAGTACAGTCTCCCAGCTGGATGACAGAGAGAGCATAGCTGGTAGGTGACAGCTGGAGTGACAAGGGACAAGAACCCTCCAGAGCAAATGTGCTCTTAGAATACAGCTTTGCAAGAGCTACTGATAGATGAGACCTATCGCACCCTGCTCCCCGGAGAAGCCCTGGGAATACTCCAAGATGACGTGTCGCAACAAACATCCGAGTTAGCCCACACGATTTATTCGGTAATCCACAAATTTCTTCAATATTGCTGAGAAAACCACAATGGTGAAATATTGCTGCTGAAAACTGGTCTGTCAGCTGCCTGTGGTGGAATCGTATTTTGCTCTTGAGGAGAAAGCAGCATCCCTCCTTGCATCTCAAGGGCCGTCTTTTGTGGACCCCAAATCCTGGTCAAAGGGGTTATATGAGTGAGAGCTCTGAAGTTTTGGTTGTTTCTGATTAATGAAATCACATCATCAGTGGAGCATACAAGGGAGACTGGCAAGCCCTTTAAAAGACAACAGATACAGGGGCTGGCGCTCAAGTCCTTTGTATAAGGAGGAAAGAGGCTGAGTGCTCCAAGATTGAAAGGGTCCCAGGCAGATGGCAAAGCTAAAGTCTTAACAAAGTAGATCAGCCAGTTTACACAGCCTACAGCCCATAACAGAATAGAATAAGAAAAAGTCTTTTTATCAGGATCTTTAGTTCCATAAATTTAACATTCGGGCTGTCCTGCTTTCGGCTGGGGTGGCTGGCTGGTGCTTAGCTGCCGGCTGGGGTTAAGCCAAGACAAGGGCCTTCCAGTTCCACTTTTCCCTCAATCACTTTTTTCGGTTCAGGTACATTTGGTAACTCATAAGCAATCAATACATATACTCATTCAGGAAGTATCACACATGTGCATAAGCATGATTTGACAGAGTAAGTTAGAATTATATGGATAAGTAGAATGATACATCTTGAGTGTGCAAGAAGCCTTTCAGTTTTCTGTAGTAAAAAATGTAAAGTAAGATACAAATTGTGAATAGGGATTTTTTTCACTCCCCTTCACTAATTGCATTGAAGTGGAGAAGAAGCTGACCCCAGGGATTCTACCAAATCTAAGGCGTCTGTGTGAGCTCAGTTTCCCCACACTGTGGCCCTGTATCTGCTGGAGGAGAGTTCCTTTATTCCTCTTGGGCTCACAGATTTCTCCATTCTGTTTCAGTAACACATTTCCCTCAACACCCAGGAGATGGCATCAGCACGTAACAACTTTCTTTGATCTTTTTCTTATCAGAGCATATTATATTTTCTCCATTTCAGAGGTTGCATTGCTGTACTAAATTCACCCTATTCATTTCAACTAAGCAATTTATTTTAATATTCCAGGTTATTATACAGCAAGTTTAAGTATGTTCAATGTTCTTACCCTCCTTGTGCTATGAAGCTGATTTAATTCTTCAGTGTTACAAAAATTTAGAAAAACTGTAAAATCCAGTAGTTTCTCTATTTAGAGTAGTTTTCGTACATACATTCTTTTTTATAACTAATATTTTTCAGCTAACACTCTTGAAGGCAGACAACAGAGCAGGAGATGGAGCAATTAAAGAACAAGACAGATGATGCACATATAGAAAAATGCATATCTGAATCATAAGATTAATAAAACACTGCGTTTGGTGCTTAGAGTCTTGAAGTTAATTAGGAAATTTGTTCTCTAGAACTTTTCATTTTCTGGTATGAGTTTATTTTACCTAGGATGAGTAATCTCTTTCAAATTCATCTTCGGTCCTTAGTTCAGTTGTAAGGTGTAATCTAGTCTGCTCAGAAAAAAGGAGTGTTTGTCAGCCTCTGACATTTCCACCTCGGCAGGGAGAAATGACAGCTGACTGCAAAGGGTTGCTGAAGGATCTCCTGATCCTCAGTGACGAAGTCAGAAAATGGCCGGTGAAACACAATGTCAATAATTGCAAAGCAAGGCACAATCATTTACAAAGGTGTACTCTGAGCTAGCTGTTAGTGCTCAGGAAAGATCTTGGAGTGACTCCGGGGAGTCTTCTGCAAATGCTAGCTCCGTGTTCGTTGATGTCTCAGAGTCTTTAGGTGGTGTTACGATGAAGTGATGAAGAGGGCAGAAGACATGCTTGTGCAGCTCTCTACTCCACTGTGTGCCTGCACCTTGAGTATGTGTGCAGTTCTCATCCCTATGTCAGAAAGGCAGGAACAGATTTGAAGAGGTCTAGAGAAAGGCAGCTAGAGTAACTGAGAGCTGGAATGGTCTCCACACCAGACAAAGCAGGCTGTACCCATTCAGCCTGGAACAGATACATGAGCATCTATTAAATACATATAAATGCAAGAATGGCGTAGGAATAGGAGTTGCAATGACTATCGGCTATCTCTCACAATCTGAAAAAGGGGAGCTAGTAAGCATGATGATGTGAAAGGAGATACAAAACAGACTGTGTTTTTCTTTCATGTGAAGTAAGACTAAATTACATAACTCTTGCACAACGTACTTGGTGGCTGAAAGTATTAGTAAATTCAATCTGTGGTTAAAGAAATTCATGGAGGAAGTCCAAGAAAAGTTATCATGCACAAAGATTCACCAGAAGCCCTCGGGCAGGTGAGTTCCCAGCTGTGGTAGCTGGGAAATACAGCAGTTAAAGGAATAAACTTGTCTTTTCCTTTATTACACTTTGTTCTCAAGTGTATTTTACTGGACACATTCAGAGAGAGTTAATGGGTAGATGGACCTTCTCTGTCAAGCCTCCATACCACAACACAGAGGCACAGGGGAACTGAGATCCTAGATGGAGGTGGCAACTTGGGTGCATTGGCCACAAGCACGACTGGAGAGCTGCCCTCTGCCTCCGCTGTGTGCCACCACCTACTTTTTGGAGGGATCTTCCATTGCTGAATAAGACTCAACACACCTCAGTTGGCCAGAGCTCCTTCCACTGTGCCATTTGCCCATGCCCACCCCAGGCCACACACACGTCCTGCTCTGCTGGAGACACTTGCTGTGAAAGCCTCCAAGATACCCCCCTGCCTCCTGCTCTCGTGGGCCTCCAGTTGTTCAGGGTTGTGTTGTTTTTGATTCCTGCAGGAAATTGCATGGAAAGTTTTCACTTTTCATTTTTAAACTGTTGTCTTCTACACTGCAGAAAATGTAACACGGTTTATAATATAATATATTGTAATTGATTATACAATTTAAGAATCAAAATCACACTACATTGTGCCAGAACAAAATGCTTTCATTGGCTGCTTTGAATTTTCCCCTCAAGAATTATCCATGAAGAATATATAAATGTTTGGTTTCTCATTCCTATTGGGACTATTTCAAGATCTCTAAAAATCTTTGTGCTAAAAAACAATTCCTCTCTTCTACACTGCTCTGGTTAGCAGAGCCCTATTAAACCCACATGGAGCAGAGCTGTGTCCTTGGCAGGCAAAAGGATCAGATATTGCCTGGAGCTCACTAGGGATTTAATTCTTGTTATTAATTTTATATAGAAGCTGTCCAGATACTACAAAGAAAGGGCAGGAGCATGAACCCCGCAAATAGATCATCGGCAAAAATTTATTAGCAGTAACATATGTTGCAAAGGGAGAAGAGGGTCTGATGCGTCTGGCTTTTGATTCCACCCAGTATTTCTTTTAGTCTTTGACACAAGGAAAGGAAAAGACAAATAACGGAGATGTGGATCACCAATGCCTCACTGCGTGTTGTGCCGTTAACAAGAAATTACCATTGGTTTAGAAGTATGAGATTTTTTTCTTCAATAATTTTTTTCCTGTTGACAGCCAGGTTTGTAGCCTGCAACAGTAAACCAGGACAACTTCAACAAGCGTGGTCATGTGGGATTCACCCAGTGGGGGTCCTCACCCATCAGAGGCCCTCACAGGTGTCAAACAAGATGCGCACAAGAAGTAAGTGTATTGAATTAAAGCAAGACCTGAATTAAAAGTAGAATTAAAAGCAGAATTTAAAGCAAGCAAACACATAAAAATTCCCATAGCGACAGGATCTTGCCTTGAAAGCCTTATTCCTTTGTATCATTTGTAGAGGTGTTTCTTTGGTGGTTTTTTTCCTTTTTTTTTTTTTCAGCGGTATCTGGGGGAACACAGCTATGTTTTTGTGTTGAAGATATAAACGTATGGAGCAGAGTCCATAAGGAACAATGTTCAGGCCCTGGACCCACATCTTTTCTTCTGGAAGGCTTCTGCAACAAGATCTCTGTGCAGAGCACTTCCTGAGCATCATACCCTATGCTCTGCTGCCTGGGCTTTGCACCCGTGCAGCTGCAGAGAGAAGCAAAGAGCTTCATCTTTGACACTGCCACACACGACATTTATTGCGCTGTGAGAACTAAGGTCTGGTACAGATGCTAGGTACACACTGCAGGGCTCTGCTACCTCTGCTCTGAGCAGCTTAAGCCAAAGTAAGACACTGGAGCCCATGAATGTTGTCTTTGTGTTCAGCCCCAGTGCAAAGACACCTGGTGCTTCAGCCTAAAAGCAGCAGTACACCAGCATCAACAGCTGAACCTGCCTCTGGGAGGAAACAACTCACAGACCAATAGGATTTTTCATGGACAATGGAGCAACAGAGTCATGTCCCACACTGCCATCTGCCGTCCTGGTCCCCCCATCTCCACACCCATCTGACAGTGCAAGCAGGGAGCTCTGAGCACTGCCCAGATTCCAAGGATTCAGGACACCACAACAAGCCTAGGACATATCTGGGGGTGTCACTCCTGGCCAGGTGCCCTGCCCATGTGCACTGGGGGCATGGGTATGGCCAAGTCATGGAATACAAGAAGTGTATCCTTGCACAGAGCAGATTCCCTGGTCCAGATCCCAACAAGATTTCACACTGCTTATTCTGTAGGTCCAGTGGTGGACGTGGAGACCTTCTGGCCTACCTGCAGCTCTGGAGGAGAGCCATCTTCCCCATGAGCAGTCCCCATGGACAAGTCACAATTACCCTGACACTGGCAAAAATAGCTTCACACCTCTTCCGAAGCAGTTTGCCTGCAGGATCAGTCTCTAGTCAAGTATTTTTTGAAATATTTTGAAAACGGAGCCAGAAGATCATTTAAATGACTGGGGTTTTGAGTGTGGGGTTTTTTTTCCCCTTCTTTTTTTCTTTGTTACAGTAGCAACAGTTAATAGCAAGTTTACATGAATGATTCGTGGTTTTCAATACAATTAAACTATACATGGAATCTTACAGGAGTATTGTGAAACAAATTAAACCGTGATTGCTCTTCCAATTCACACGTAATGATTCATTAGTTCTTATCAAAGCAAGTGCAGTGAGTACAGGCCCACACTCCTAAAGTAAATCAATTTTGATGGCTTTAATGTGGTTTTTGCATCCACGTGGATGTTGCTCATTAGAGTGACTTGTAAGTAGGTATCATGGTGATGTGCCCATGGATGCCCCAAATCTTGCACCTGTGCAAAGTGGACAAAAAATAATGCTGTCCTTAGGTGCTTTTGCATCTGATGGAAGTGGCAAAGATTTAGTGGGAAAACAGAGAATTGGGTCTGAGGATCCCAAAATGCAATACATAATGAAATATTCAAACCTACAGCAACTGGTACAAATATGTATTCTGAGAATACGAGCTTTTTGCCAGGCCTGGATTTACAGGGAGGGCCTGTTTGCTGTGCATTGGGGGGGATGTGGGTGACGGCAGCTGCCTACCTGCAGATCAGGGCTGTGTCCAGAACAGCTTTGATCCTTTTGTTGAGTCACTTTTTGCTCTGATAGTTTCTGCATTTCACTGAGACCCGAGCTCATCAGGTGTGTCGAAGGACTCACCATCCAAGCCTGGATCATGTCCATGTTTCAGCAACAGATGGTACAGAGAGCCCTGGGAGGTTGGACAGGCCAGTCCACTCCTTTAGTGGGCTAAACCCAACCTGTAACAGCTCAGCTCCCCTTCCTCCACAGAAAGTCTCCTCCTCTCACCGAGAACTTTAAATTTCTGACAGCCATCTTGACTCTTCCTGTATTTAAAAGTGGAAGCCTTTTCCCCAGCATCAACCCTGACTCTAGCTCAATGACTCCGAGCGCAGCATCAGCTGTACCGGGCGGTCGTACAGCTGCCTGCGCTGGACACTGCAGTGCCTGCGCTGGACACTGCAGTGACTGCGCTGGACACTTAACGCAATGGCAAGAGCTGCAAAATGTGCACTTCTGAGTGCATGAGGTGCTTTTCCGTTGATTTAGAGGGGCTCCCCAGCTGTCTGGAAAGCAGCTGCAGCTATATGGAGGTAACTCCTTTGAAGTGCAGAATTAGAACATGTAATTAATAATCCCTTGCCAGGGTGATGCTCTTGCACAACTAAAAACTAATCCAGAGCGTGTTTCTGCCTCCCTGCAACTTTTAATCTTCCACAAACGCTGCTGGGAATGTTTCTATGGTTACCTCCTAGAATATCAGTTTGCCAACATCAGATCATTTCCATCTCGGAACCTAAAATCAGGCTAGTTTTTTAGCCATGCTGAACTTTAGGACTGATTTTTAGACTCCTGAAGAGCTGGAGGTGTAAAGCTCAGATGCGAATACACCACCATTTTTGTAGTGCCTGTCAGAACTTTAACAGCGATGTAGAACACAGTCACAGCAAGAGAAGGGCAAAATATCCAGGGTTTCATGTCCAGAAATTGTGGTGTCCAGAATTGTGGCAGCTCACACAGATGCTCTGGACATGACCACAGCAAAAAAGACTCCCAGTCGTTTAATTAGGTTATCTCCAATCACAGGCTCTGGAATTGCCACCAGGAAGGAGAGCAGAAGGACACCTTTTTAGCAGTGAAAGCAGTAAGACTGAGTATTTGCCGCCAGTAGCTACGCGTGCTCCTCCGAGGGGTAAGCCATTTGCAAACATGGCAGTGGATGAGGTGTACATCCCGCCTCAATATATTTTGAGGATAAGGAGAAGTGGGAATTTTGATGCTGCCTGGGCTACTGCATTTCTGCATTCAACAGCTAATCATAGTAATACATTTCCTAAGCCAAAACTTTTCCTGACCTGAGTTTGAATGCATGAGCAGAACTGAAATATATCCCTTTAAGTGCGGTTTGTATTACTGAGTTGTATTAGAAATATGCTGTGAATATGAGAAAGAATGTGAAACCTCATTGTCAGCTCTAAGCAGAACAATCACGTCTTTTTCTTTTCAGACCAGGGAGGTCATGTTGCTGTTAGTCACAAAAATAAGCTTTTTCGAGTCAGCAGCTTTGCCTGATCTGTCGAAAATGTCACAACTTGCTTGTAAATATTCCAAAAGCCAGAAGACTTTGTTTCAAAAGCCAATTATGGCAGCTGACTGACAACACTGTACTCACTTATCACAGCATCCAAAACACCTGGCCACTTAAAAGCAACAAAGGGAATGGCTAGGGGCATTATAAATCTTGCAGTGCCCACATAACAAACAAAATTATTCTTATTAAGCATAAAATTTTATCATAGTACAAGGACCCTAATTCTGACCCAAATGGAATATTATTGTTCCACCAGCAAATTCAAAATGCAAGCACAACACAAAGTCATTTTACAACAGGGGCATAAAAATTATAGATATGTAGTTTCAGGACATATCCACATCGCAATGACAGTATTCCCAGTGCCAGTGCAAAACAAAAAGTTTGAGGCACAGAACGGATTTCTGAACACATCTAGAGAAAGTTCTTTAAAACGTTTCAACTACCTCTGCAGCTCAGAGCCTTTTAAAATACCTTCAGTAAAAAGCAAATAGAGTAAAGGTTTAACAAATGCCTAGAGATGACCCTGGGTGTCAGGCTGACCAATCCTGTTGCTAAAGGCATAAATTATCACTTTACCTAGATATTCACAAGTGACCTAGGACCCTGCTAGGAAACCCAAAGGACTAAAAAAAGGGAGATCTGCAGAAAAGACCCCAAAAGAGGAGTTACCAGGCCCGACTCCATATTCCCAATGGAAAAGAGCTCAACCACTGGGCTGAAGCTTTAAAGAGAACTACAAAACCTTACCAGAATCCCTTTCCAGAATTGAGGCTTGCCTGAATCCCTTTCCAGAATTGAGGCTGAAGCATCCCATACACACCAATGAAGGCTGCCCACGCAGCCTGGGAGCCAACTGCAGAAAGCCTCTTTAGGACCCTTTCCGTGGGCTAAATACTGAGACCATTCAATTGCAGAGGAAGGGGTGTGTTCTTAATAACGAAGTAAAGAATGCAGTAACGAGGAAATGTGGGGAGCCTGTGAAACCTCACCGGGTCACAGGTGGTGCTTGGTGTGAGCAAGCCTCGCCGACCGCAGGCGCTGCCCAGAGCTCTGCGTGCAGACATGCTTCCTGCTACACCTCTGGGGCGAGCTGCGGGACGAGGCAGAAGCAGCGCAGCGGGTTCCCGGGTGTGAGCGTGGGATGATGCGAGCTCCATCCCTGGTGTGGATCTCTGGGGTGGGGGTGAACACCTCGGGGGCCTCGTGGTGCTGGCAGGAGGGGTGCGATGCCCAGGCAGCCCTGCAGCCTGTGCTGTGCAAGCTGCAGACTCAGGGCTCACCAAGCCTTGGGTCATGCCCAGCGTGGCCAGAGCCGTCGAGTCTCTACCCAAGTCTGAGCAAAAGCTCTTGAGTCTCAAGAGATCCTCACAGTGGGCTCACTGAATCCCCACCACCAGCGCTGAGACAGCCACATCATATGGTCTAAGTACATTCCAAGCCAGTGAATTACACTGTAATTGCCTTGTTATCCAATTAGCAAAGCCCAGATGATTTCTCTGTGTCAAAGAGAAATCCTTGCATGCATCCTCCTCCTCCCGTTCCCGTCACAGCAAGGCTCTGGCAGGGCTGGTGATGTCCTGCTCGGAGCTGGCACAGACACGGAAGGACTCTGGGCACGCTTCGGTGTGCATGCTGTCCTGCTCCCAGTGGCAGAGAGGTTTTGTCTGGGCGTGATGCTGAGCAACTCGGCAGCACGCCTGGGTCAGGCAGGTCACGGCAATGACGCTCCTGTACACCCTGCAGACCCCGCACGGCTCAGAGGGTAGACCAGCAAGGCAGCATTGAAAAGGATTTCTCTTACTGTACCCTGTTATTCCACTCAGGGACAGCTGTCCTTTCCAGAGAGGAGGGCAGGTGACCCAAATGTTCTCTCCAAGCCATAGAATTGGCACACCACATTTTACTTGTTCCTCAGTTGATTAACTTAAAACAGGGCTGCATGCAGAGTGGTCAGTGTTTGCAGTGATCTCCCGTCTCCCACAGGATGGGGTCCTCTTTTGGGGGGGTTTAAACTGAAGGGTAGGAAGTCAGATAGTGCTGTCCGCAGCCATCGGACACACAGACCATGGCTCTGTCGCAGGAGTCAAGCGAGATTTAAGACAAGCCTCTGCTTTGACGCTGCAAGGCAACACCAGGAAGGCTTATTTTTTTCATAATCTGCGAAACAGCGAGAAACCATGAGGTGGTGCAGAAAAGCAAGGAGGATGCAGGCGCTGGGTCTGTCTGTGCTGTCAGAGACGCTCTGCCGTGGTGCTGGGAGGGAGGCCACGCAGACGTGTCTTTGTCAGAGCACGGGAGCGCAGCCAAAGGTTCATCCCAAGCATTTGTACCAAGCTGTGTTTCTGAGGTTTCATTCCCACAAGACTTTCCTTCTCATTAGTGCTTGATTTGTCATTTTGTGTTACTAACAAGTATCTTAACTGTAAAACTGGAAAAAAAAAAAAATCTTCTGCAGATCTATTTAATAAGACATGGGCACAAATGGCATTACAAGATAATTCCTTAATATGTGAAAATTAAATCTGATGGAGAATTTACGCAATTGAATCACTTATTTATTTAGATGTTCAGAGCACCTATCCATAACAGTGAGTAAATTAAAAATACACAGGCAGGGATAATCCCACAGGATCAAGCCAGTATTAATCTCTCAGCCTCTTGCTGGAGACAGGCTGTCTGAAAGATTTTTTCCTTTCTCAAGTATTCTGGCTCAGTTTGATCCCCATTTTGCGTGAGGCAAACATTTGGTATTTCTATTAAGTCCCTGTTATTAAACCACAACCAGCCTGTTGTAAAACTCAGCCCTTGGAACTACACAATGAGATATGGTTTCCTCCTCTGGCTGCGGTGTGCCAGGGACGTCTCTGGGGAGCGAAAGAAAATGCAACGTTTTTAAATAGACAGGTTTCTTTCTTTCCCTGGCTTTTCAATAGATACTTGAAGGCAAAGGAAGGAGTTTCAGGCTCCATGCCAGATTCCGTGTCTATAGGAACCCAGCCCGTTTGCTTATTTCCCATAAAATAAAGATTAATGAAATACGATTAATTCTACTTTTTTTATTATTGCTGCACTGACGCCACTTCATTCTCTCAGCTAGGTAGGCAAACAGCCTGTTCCAGAGAATGAGGAAGGGAAATGCCCAGTGAAGAAGTTTTAATGCCACCTGTAGGCAAATTCAAAATTTCACCTCAAAGTGCTAATCTTTTCTTTATGGCTTTAATGACAGTATACTCTTTGTTCGTGGCAAATACTGCCATGTTTATTTAAAAACCAAGCATGTAAAAACCCTGAAGTGTTTCCGGTAAAAAGAACCCGAATATTTTATTCATTCTGAAATGTTTCCTCAGCGTTGCAGAGAGCCTGTAATTAAGGTGTTGCTACCTGCGGCTGCAGGGCTTCCTGCGGCACAGGGCTCCGAATTCAAAACCCCTTTAAAAAAGAAAAAAGGTCTGGAGAGATTTGCTGTTAGCCTAGCAGGAGTCACCCAGCAGATACTTTATATTTCAGCAGAATCAACAGCAGCTGTGGAAGAGACAAGGGAGCCAACGTTCCGTTAAGGACTAATGCGATCACAGCAGAATTCAGGTTGGAGGGGTCCTCGGGGGGTGTCTAATCCAACCTCCTGCTCAGAGCAGGATCAGCTTGAGGTCAAACAAGGTTGCTCAGGGCTTTTATTCGATCTGTTCTTGAAACCCCCAAGGTCGGAGGTTGCCCAAACCCAGACATAGACATCTGCCCTGCATGGGGACACCGAAGTGTTGGTGTCTTAACGCAGAGCCAAAATCCGCTCTTGGCTCCATGCAGCAGGCTTTCGCTGGGGCTTTTCTCTCTGTCTTGTACTGGCAAGGTTTATATATATATCCCTGGGTATAGTCAGGTCCTGTTTGAGAGCTTTGCTCTCTTAAAGGCTCCACAAAGACCTGAAATAATCAGGCTCTGTATAAATGGCTCTTAATTCAGTTACTTAATATAATTAATTTAGTTAAGAGCACAGACTAGATGGGCTTATTGCTCTCAGAAGGAAGAGTTAGGGCTCATACCACTGAAAGTTTGGACATTGACAGTGTCAGCATTTCTTTTAGAGCTTTATCTCCTGCATCCCCTTTTACTGTCAAGGGAGAGAAACTGAAAGTCCGGAACAGAAATCACCTATCTGGTCCTTGCCCAGGCTCCTGATGCAGTGCACCAAGCCATCTGTGTTGTTTTCCTGTTGAGGGCACAGAAGCATTGCTGGTGCTTAGCTGCAAACATCTTTACTCTCCTCATTCAGGAGAGCAAAAAAAAAAAGGACTTTTTTCAGTTTCCCATGTTCAGCTAATGAGCAGATGCGCAGGAGCTGGGAGAGAGCATAGCCAGACAGCTAGCCCAAGCCGACCAGTGGAAGTATTCCATAACCATAGACGTCATGCTCAGTATATAAATGGGAGTTGGCCGGGGGGCAGGAACCCTTTTCCGTGAGTTTGAAATTTTACTTTTCCATGAGTTTAGTCTATTTCCGCAAGTTCAGCGAAATCCGTGAGTTGCATGATTGCTGCTCGGGGACTGGCCGTGCAATCGGTCATAAGGCGGTGAGAAAAAATTGTATTGTGTATTGCTTATTTTGCATATTCTATTCTTCTTCTTCTTCATTCCTTTGTTGTCTTATTAAACTGTCTGTATCTCAACCCATGAGTTTCAATTTTTATCCATTCTCCTACCCCTCCCACTGTGGGGGGGAAGGAGCAAGTGAGCGACTGCATGGTCTAGTTGTCAGCTGCTGGGTTAAACCATGACATCTCCCCAGGCTGGGACTTGTCTCTGGAGCATGACACACTGCCTCATAGGTGCAGGATGTACCCAGGACCTCACATGGCCTGATGACTGTTTCCACCTCTTTGTGGGGTGGGAGGGATCCTGAGAAGAGTTTCTGCTGTAGAGACGAGGCCAGATCTTCACATAGGACCTTGCTCATCCTTTGGTCTCTGCCATGAGCCTGGGATCACTGCAATCTCAGAGCTGGAGCCCATCTTCTAGCTCTCCTGGCCATCAGGACCTCTTCCCGGATATTCACGCAGTTTGGCTCCCTGCCTCCCTGGGGGTAGATCCAAGCCTCCTGATACATTTTTCCCCAAGGAGAACAAAGTGATTTAGAGGTCAGGGAATCACAACTTTGAAACACTTCAGTCTCTTGCTCCCCCTGGAAGGTGGAGTCATTATAAAACCCAGCTCCTGATAACTCATCCTGACAAAACAGGGAAGGTTTTGGTTTAATTACAGTTGTTAATTAATTTTATCACTGCAGAATCTGCAGCCTGATTGGAAAAGGGAAATTACGGTTAATGAATGCCTCCCATCTCCCAACACCGGGTGGACAGTTTGCAAGGTAAGGCATTCACGCTCCTGTCCTTGGCTAGAAGTGCCTGGCGTGCTCCCCCAGCTCCTCTTCTCTGAAAAACCCTCCAAGCTGGGCAAGCTCAGGCTGCCAAAGAATCCCCCTCCCTCTTTGCTGTGGGTCTTTGCAATGACAACAGAAGGCAGGCAGTGAACAAACCGGTGGGTAAAGGTGTTTGGCAAAGCGGCTGTGCAGTAGCATCAAGGCTGCATGGATCAAGGTCTTGTGAAGGACCCTTGGGGGTCCTGCTGCAAAGGAAAAGAGAGATGGGTTCAAGTTCTGCTTCTTTTCAGGCCATAAAACTAAATAGTTAGTGCTGCTTGTGGGAGGCTGCATCCTCACGGTGAGTGAAGGTACCACCTTTCCTAGGAGAGCAGAAGAAAGTCTTGGTTCTCAAAATAACTAGCAGCAGCAAGTCCTCTGCATGCAGAGAGCTGGCAAGGGGGAACTAGATCTTCTGCAGGAGCCACTGTCTCCATCACAGCCTGTCCCTGTGCCAAGCAGATGTGAGACCAAAGTGTGGGGAGGCCAATTTGGTCATTCTTCTTGTCCCATACAGTCCCTTTGGCTTCCTCTCCTCTTTGCTAACTGAAGCAATGGGGTCTCACCAGTCTGGTTCTTGCTTTTCTTCTTTGCTGCAATGGTGGAAGGTTTATCAGCCACCGTTTCTGTTTCCTTATAATGTCCCTTTAGTTCTGTTGCCCTCTGCTCCTCCTTCTGGCTCCAATAAACCTCTCCTTGCAACACCCACTCTTTCCCATTATTCCTTGTTTACTAGAAATGTACATATTTATTGCATTTTATCTTGTTTTATCTATCAGGTCTTACAGTCCCTATTCATTGTTGCTGCTTCCCTCCTAACTCCCACCCATTTATCTGCCTCTGTTATTGCATCTGCTCGAGTACAATTTGATTATCTTCTGTCAGTTCTCATGCCATCCCCGTGCTCTGTGCTGTGACTCGATGCTGCAGAACAGTTGGTGTCCCAAAATCATCATTACCTGAGTCATGGTGGAGACAGGAAGAACTGGAGACAGTTCTCTCTTCCCTACTTGGTGGGCAAATGGAGTTAATGTTTAATGAGTTGTCTGTCATTGGGGGCCTAAAATATTCCCAGATATTTTGTTCCACAACTCTGTGCACCCAACAGGCAAACAGCCACAAGAGGTCCATCTAGCTTAGTGTCTCTGACAGTAACCTCCAGCAAATCTTTAGAGAGAAGTTCTGACAAAAGTCAGACATAGAAAATAAATTCCCAAAATAAACCTCCTGTCTTCTGCAGTTCTGCCCATACATCCTCCCACTAACAAACACCAGCATCTTTCCCGCACTTTCCCTTGGGGAACCCTTTTCTCTGGTCAGTGCTTGCTGTAATTTTGAAGTGACACCTCTCTTCCAGGCCTCAGGAGCCCCAGCTCACTGCCACAGAGCTGCTGCCAGTGCTCTCGGGTACCGCAGGGGCAGAGCCCTGTCCTGCATCTGCAGCGTGAACGTGACCCCACTGCTTCACCTCTTCTTTACGGAAGCTCTGGGATGAACATCTCTGCTGTGGAGCTGCCCGAGGCCAGCCAGGGCTTAGACCTGAGCCCTGTGAACAAGCTGCTCTTTCCTCATAGATGCTATCTGTCTCAAAAGACAGAGCGATTGGGAGTGGGGACATGACTTTGCTGGGGAAAAGATAAATCATGAGGCACCTGGAGCTCAGGGAAAACTGTGGGCTTCTTTCTAGGCCACAGATGGCCCTCAGCAGTAAGATGGATCAGAAATGCATCTGCAAGGACTGGCTCGGGCTTTGAGACTACGCCACACTGATTCCATCGCCTCAGCTGCGGCCCCTTTTCCGTCTTTCTCCGTAGCACGGAGCGAGGACGCGCACTGTGGCAGCTGAACGCACCGACGTGACCAGTGCCACAGCAAATGCTGGGCAGCGAGTCAGGAGCCAGCCGGGCCTCTTGACAAGCGCTTGCCTTCCCATGTGGTTTGTTCAGGGCCTTCGGCTACTTTCCTAACTCCAGCTAGGTCATAATGTAATATTCCCACAAGACATGAAGCAATTCAATCACGTAATTAGCTGACTTGTTAGATGGAAGACTTGTGCAATGCAGATTGGTATCAAGCCATAGCTCTGGGGGCAAAGGCAAGGCAACCAAGAACATCTGCTCAGAGGAAGGGCAGCTGCCCACTGACCCTGGGGGCAGGACGGGAGAAAAGCTGCTGGCAGCATTGCTGGCTTTGGCACACATCCGTGGTACGGATGAATGGTGGGACTTGTGATATCCATCTGCAGCTGGCTAGAGCTAGGGCTGCAGGTTGGACTCATTGCTGGGAAGTCTCCGGACTGAATCCAACTCAGTTCTGCTGAACTGGGAGACACTGGGATACACTGGGGAGAGCCAATACCATGTGCCATCCTCAACAGGCCTTAGATCCTTTACAAACCTCTTGTCTCACGGACCACTGACATGCAGCCACTTCTGCTGTGGCTTCTGGCTGCCGGCCAACCATTCCCAACAAGCACATCTAGATGTTAGCAGTAGATGAAGAAAAATCATGTGTTTGGTTGGAGTTAAGGAGAGGGAGGTCCATGCTCATACTCTATTGGAAAGTGGGTGGGATTGAAGCTCTGAAATGGGATCTCTAATTAGGGGAAGCCTCTTAAGGATGTCAGCGTGACGGGCGGCAGACTGTGTACTGCACATCACTGCAAATCCAGCCATAATCTGCTCCTGTGGTGCCCAGAGGAAACATCACTCTAAAAAATCCTTATTCCTGAGTGTCTATAACTACCTGATGCCAGGTCCCTCTGCTCTGCCTAGTCCTCCCCAAAACTGCCGCCATCACTGCTATTGGGGTACAGCCTCCGCCGCATGCCCCAGCGCTCCCCCCTCCGTGGAGCACATTGCCCTCAGAGCTGTGAGCTGCAGCACGCAGCGGCTCCTCTCCCTTTCCAAGACTCAGAAAGTAGGTCAGACTCAGAAAGTGAGAGATCAATGGGTTCCCTTTCATGTTGATGGCTGTGCATAGCGCTATGGGGAGGAAAGCAAATGCCATCCTTCTGTTTCTCTTCTAGGAGCAGGGCAGATGCAGTTTAGCAAGAAAAATACAATAGGACAACGATTCAGTTGCTTGTATTTGAAGGCTTCATGGTCACCGTGGACTTCAAAGTTTAGACAGCCTCCTGGAGGGGTGCAGCTTAGTGGTAGCAAAGGGAAAAGATGAAACAGTCACTGAGCGAAGGGTAGAGAGCACATAAGTCACTACATGGTGCTGGGCAGAGTGGCTGGCTAGGGTCAGCAGCCAGGCAGGCTGTCACAACTGATGGGTTTGGACCTTAGCAGGGGACAGACTCCTCACCTGAATCCAGAGGAGTCGCTCAGTGATGGAAGGAAACAGCAAGCCAACCAACCTACCAACCCAAATTCCCCATCTTCATCGCCTGTGAGTCTCCTGCTGTGACAATGCACTGGTCTCTGGCTGATGGATCACAGCACCGTAAGTGAGAAGTGGATCTCCTGGCTCAGCTGGGAGCTGGGCACATCCTGGAGGGCTCTGGAGGAGCTGGGAACCAAGCAGGTAATTGCCTGCGGCCAGCAAGGGAATCCCTGGAGCCGCTTGGAAACTGTGAACACAGGAGTCAGGTTTGGCATTGACCATAGAGATGGGTCTGCACCTCCCTAGGGCATTCATGGCTGGAACTTCTCGAAAGAAGAAGTGATCACAACTCCCCTTTTCAATTCACCCTGTCCAGGGTGGGTAGGAGTCTCTGACACAGTTCCCTGTGGCAGTGGTGACAACAGGTATCACTTTGGCAAGGACATTCCCGACTCACTCCCAGTGACGCTGGAGCAGAAGGGTGCTCTCTGCTGGGGGGCTCTTCTGGACAACACTGGCTCCTTGGTGGGGTGCTCCCATCCCACCCTGGCAAGGAAGGGTGCTGCACCCTGATCCTGCTCAGCTGTGCTCTGGTAGGACACAGGAAGGGATGATTAATGATTATAATAAATGTGTTAATCTGAAGAAATGAAATCTTTCTAATTAAGAAATGTCTTCTGAGTCTTTTGCTTCTCCTTTCCCAAGCTGCTGTGTGTGCATGGAGCATCTCCATCCACTCCAGTGTGATTAGCAGAAGGACCAGTGGTGCCAATCACACACCATTCATCCGAGTTCAACAAAGGGGATTATTCTGAGCTCCTTCTCATTGGCAGAAAAGGGTAAGTGTGCTCCTGCACTGCTGACTCCTTTCTCCTTGTAACAGTATCAAATATGCTGGAGAAAAGCAGGATTTAAGCTAATGAGAGAATTAGAATAATCTCTGTGTAACCCAGGGCTCCGTAGCTGCTCAGATCTGTAATGCGCAGCCCTCCACCAGACGTTGCACACCTGTGCAACCTCCACCAGCCTCAATGCCAGCCCCTCTAGCATGTGTCACATCACAGTCCAGGAGAAGAGATGGACCAACGAGTCCCCTGTGCTTTGCAGGGATGTCCTGGGGGCCCTTTGGTGCTGATCCTGCCCATTTCTCCATCCACCAATGCTGTGGTCCACCCTTGGATGTGGACATCATGACAGTAGATGCTCCTGCTCACATGGCAGAGAGCTCACGTTATTCTGTCCTGTCAGTGTTGCCATGGAGGTTCCTTAGTATTTGCCCAACGCTTTGCAGACACACTCACATACCCTGAAGGACAATAGAAGGGTCCTGGATTTGAAGGCAGGGAAGATCCCCATGACCAGCTAGACCAATCTTTTCAGGCAGGTCAGGCCAGACCATCCCGCTTGGTGCCTCCTGCACAGAGCCCACCACTTCTGTGCTTGAGTGCACCTTGTAGAAAAAGTGCTGGGGTTCAACTTGATCCTGGTGAAGAACCACAGGGGTTAATCCGCTATTAAATACTTCATTGTGCATCCAGCCCAGATGTATCTACCCGCAGCTTCTAGCTCATAGGTGCCTTTGCCTTCTAGCTGCAATGAGAAGTCAGGCTCTAGTCAGAAATCTCTTTGCTGGTAAGTCCCCAGGAACTGCAGTCATATCATCATTTCACATTTTCATAGAGCATACCAGTCATTTTTGATTTGCACACCCCTGTTTTTTTTTCCTGTCAAGGTGCAAAACTTCCTGCAGCAGTTGTAAGCTTCTTGACTACATCTGTCTTGCTTGGCTGGACAGAGAGAAAATTTTAACAGCGGTCCAGTGACTCTCCTCTGTCTGAAAACCACAAATGTAATGTTTTGGCCTTTTGCTAAAAGGGATATTTTCTGACCCTTAAATAACTTCTGCAGGTCTTTCCTGAATTCTTCGGTTTTGATGCTTTCTGAAAGATGGATTCTGGAAGTGGTCTGTGTATCACACTCACTGTCATACGGGACTGGACGCTGATAAATTGGAGGGTGATGGAGGGGTGGAAGGGATATTTATGGCAAGGCAGGAAAAAGAGGCTCTGTTGGATCAAAGGATAAGAGTCTGCTCGTTGCTCTTCTTGAATCCTGGACCTCCTTTCTATTCTGAAGCCAGAACTACCTAGGTAAGAGTATCACATAGATCACCTCAACATTTAAAAAAAGAAAAAGAATTCTATGCCTTTCCTTTTTTTCTTCCGCTCTTCTGAACATGTTTTCTATTGGAAAACCCCACATTCCAAAACTTAAAAAACCTCCAAACAACAGAATTTCAGACTATTTTAAACTAGCAAACATTCTGGGATAAAAAATTGTAACATCACTTCTGTGAGGTCTTATCTAATGGCATAACTGGCTGGCTGAAGTGATACACAAGATTCATCTCCCAAGAACAGGAACCAAGAAGAAAAGGTTGGAAGTGACAGATGAAAGACAAGAAGAGAAATTTCATTGAAAAAAAATTTGTCTTAAGTGTACGGAAGATTGTGAATGTAGCTACAATAAAGAAC
>Ga0065711_1032365_pt1 | contig 27477 bp, 16 predicted proteins | sample Hoacrofraction12_FD_59098 | JGI IMG/M metagenome (GOLD analysis project Ga0065711, IMG submission 59098) | Hoatzin crop microbial communities from Cojedes, Venezuela - Epithelial fraction 12 v2 (version 2) | ecosystem: Host-associated > Birds > Digestive system > Esophagus > Crop | place...
GGTTTTTTTTTTTTTTTTTTTTTTTTTTTCCTCTTCAGTGTCTAATATTTAAGTTCTGAATCATTAAGAACTGCAGTGTGAGGTCTGGCACTGCTGGCTTGATTTTGGGGACTGAATCTCCTTTAAGTTGACGGACATATGGGTACTCACATCTCTAAAAAACAAGCCTTTCCAGAAAAAGGAGTTACTGTGGCCACCTAGAACACAAAATTTTGCCCATAGTCTTTATGTACCTTAGCCTGTTAATACTTTTTTTCAATAACTATTGGACTTTCACATCCAGCCTTACTATTTCAGGTTATTTTGTAACCTGACGCTGGGTAGGATGCTGTCTTTTAAGCTTGTATCTTATATGGGCAGCAACTAATATCCCAAAGCAGATTATTGCTTCTTCATTTAGCAACTTAGATTTGGCACTAGATTTTAATATTATTTTTGAAGGGGAACAAGCTCATACACTGTACTTGCAAGGAATACCATTCCTTGTGATAGAAATAAGTTGTTTTCAGTGCAAAAGTTCTTTCTTTCCCTTTGTCTAGTGACAGCAGGCTGAAGCCTGAAGTGCCATGAACCTACTTTGTGCTAGTTCTGTGTCTCCTGGTGGTACCATTGCTGTGGTGGTGTCTCCAGACACCCTGTCTGCTCTCACTGCATCTCTTCCATGGGATCTTCCTTCTCTCCTTTCTTACATTTTGATACTGTTGGCTTATCTGTACATTTCACATTTTGCTGTCTCCATACATTCCTTCAGTGTGTTTGAGGTGAACATTTTGTCTTAAACCGAGAATAAATCCCCACTAATTCTCTGACCTCCTTTTAAAAAATTTATGCTACTGTTCCCCAGACCAAACAAAAGGTTAATGATTAAATAGGGGAATAATTCAACTTTGAATAGTCTTGTTACTTACGTTGCTTTCACGTGAAAGCTCTAGTGCTTGTTGCTCAGGGTCTATTCAGCACAATATGTAGCAAGAAGTGTTGCTAGCAGAGGCTAGCTATTGAGCTAACATTAACTTTTTTTTTAAAAAAAATTGGCTTTCTGCAGTAGTGACATCTGACGAAACAACAACAAAAAAAGCTAAGAATAATTTGAAGGTGCAAAGCTGCATTTAAGATTGTGACTTTCTTATACAATAACTCTGTACTTCCTACAGTAAGTCCTGAGTCAATGCCCTAAATATGAAATGGGTTACCTGTATTTCAAAGATTGTGGAAGTCTTTCTTTAATCATGAGCTTCTCTCACTGTGATGCTAAGAAGACCACAGATCATTTTGGTTTGTGCTCCTTTGGAGAGCATTGGCAGAGGAGAGCAGCAGTGGCTGCCAGACAGCACAGCTGAGTTATTGGCATTGGCAGGTGAATCATTAATTTCCCAATCAGCACGTTTTGTCTGACAGCTGCCACCCTGCCCCAGAGGAAGAGAAGAAGGCCTGGCTGGGCAGCATGCACTGCTGAAGCTCCTGGCATCCCTCTGGAGCTGGACATGGGGTGGGTGGTGGGGCTGGGCTGCTCATGGGTGCATCAGCGTGGAGCTGGGCTTCCATCTGCACGTGGGTGTAGCCTCCTGCTGCTGTCAAGAGAGTCAGCAGAGCTTGCCGTGGGCTTCCAGGTGAGGGATCTTATGCTTTGCAGTCTATGGTGTGTCAGCCCCATTCGGCCAGAGCGTTACTCCTCCGTTGCTTGTTAAAGGCTCGTCCCCCACACCCTTTGGGTCCCCTCGTGGGTTAGATACAAGACAACAGGACATGCACAACCTCTGTTTTCTTGTCTCCCTGTCTTCTTGTGACTCTGGAAGTTGTGATGTAATTTTTTTAAGATTAGAGGGTTTTTTCTCGTGGTGTGAATTTAGTTGATTATTTGCTGTAGCTGTTGCAGTCAGGCTCTGGCCTTTGTTAAGAGCAGAACCTTCAACATCCCCAGAGCTTATTGATCACAGATGTTTCACTTAAAAATAATTCCTTCCCCCTTCAGAGTTGTCATTCCTGTGTATTACTCACATTCAGAGCTGACCCTACCACAGGCACAATACCCTAATGCCAAAACTCTATGCTGGCAGTCTTTTTTTCTTCTTTTTTTCACTGCTGAGTACATGGAAATAAGGCCTATGACCTTCCAGTTGCCTTTTTTATTGTGGCACTTTTTTTTACAAAAGCTTAATGTCTGCTCTCTTTTTTTTTTTGCTGCAATTTCATTTATGTGCTTTTACATTTCGTGTGTTGTGAAAATTGCACCAGCTGGTACATCTTCTGAAATGGTATGTACTGATTAGAGGACTTGCTGTCTTACCAGCCACTGAATAATTATATCCTCAGGTGGGGAAATTGCACCAGACTAAAACGCTCTTCAAAGTGATATTCAGACAACTTGCTGAATACTTTTATGTTTGTTTGTATACATATTTGATGTGAAAAATTGGTGGCTGAGGCTTTAAGTTAAAGCAAAAACAGCTCTAAGTGTTCCAGGGGAGAGAGAAGTTACCAAAATGAGAAATGCTTTCTCTGCCAGAGAGAAATGATAAATAAAACAGAGCTGTGAGCAGTCTTGAAACTGTCCTGATGGAAAGAATTGGTTGTCCTAGCTTATACACCATCCAGATCTGCAAAAGAGCGCTTTGAAAAATGAAAAACCATTTGGAGGGTTTGCATGAGTACATTTAATTAAGCTGTTGACGTAGGAAGAGCTACTTAAGGGCTTTTTTGTCAGCTGAGATACAGAAAGATGTGTTAATAGGTTGCAGGTAAGTGAGGATACTGTGGTAGTCTTCAATGTTACAAACAGTTTTGCTAAAAACTAAAATGAGCAAAGCTGAAGAGACTAACCAGAGCATTTAGCAGCAAGTAATGCCTAGTGGAAGTTACTAGTACAGCTGGAAGAAGCATAGTGAACCAGGCAGGGTAAGACAGCTTAGGTTTGCTACTTGAGTGAATGGAAACCATTTTTGCAGGAAAGGAAAGCAGCCAGCTGGCCTTAGCAGTGCCTCCCAAGAAAGGACTGTCAAATGGCTATATTCGTGGTATGAGATAATGTGTTTTTCTGTGCACAGCTGGTGAGTGCCCAGCTTATCTGCCTTGTTGGTGTTTTTCTTTTCTCCGTTTAAAATAATACGGTTTGTTAAGCCAGCTGATTCATGTTAGATTAGCTTCTGGAGCATCAGAAAGTTTAGCTCAGTTTATTCAGGATCATGGATGGGGTTTTTAATCAATGTCTCATTAGTGACTCTCTCAAATTTGAACCCTGTTCCTGCCATTCATTACCTGGTAGAAAGGCTGCAGGTGTATTAACCCAATACTATTTAACTTTAAACTTTTGGATAAAACCAGCTCTAGGTGTACAAATGACAATTTTATGTAAGTCCATACCAAGGATTCCTTTGCAGTAGCACAAGAAATCTACTTCTAAAACAACAGTGAAAAGAAATTAAAGAAAAGTTTATTTCATTAGCCAAACTCTCAGATAAGTGTCAGGACTCTGCCAAAGTAGTTCTTCACAACGCAGTCATAGATGGAGCTCAGTGTTCTTCAGTGGCACAAGCAAAGGGACTGTTTTGCAGGTGGTCAGATGATTGGAAAGGCACTTCTGTTACTAGTCCTATGAGTAAACTTCCAGTGATTTCCCAAACCTTCAAATAAGATTAATTCAGCTCAGAGTGAGGAGTGGTGACAGAATTGTACCACGAAGGCAACAGGTGCACTGTAGGGATCTCAAATAGTGAGGACAATGATTCCAGGTGAGAAATCATGCTTTGCAGCTGTTGACTGTTAAACTTTTTATTGTGAAGATGAAAAAGCTTGACTTCGGGGCTATAGAAGAGGTTGGAAGGTAAAATATCGAGTGTCACCACTGTCTGATGAGTAAAGGGTCGAGGGAGGGGAGAGAGGCATAGCCAAGGTGGGAGAAAATATGCAGGACTAGTAAGTTTATGTTTTATATCTATTGCCAGAAGCGAGTGGCCAAGGAGCGTTGCCTGAAGGTGCTCTCTGGGAGACAGCACCTTTCAAACGTGAGGCTACTGTGGGAATCTGGGGGGAGACTGAGGGTGTAAATACAAGACTGACATCCTACTTTGAGCCCCTGTGTGTCACATGAAGTGCACTGCTGAAGTCCGCTTTATGGAGACAGATTTCAAACACTGATGCTGCTTCAGTTTGAAAAGAAAAGTAGAAGTGTAGAGTCCTTGTATGGAGCAAATGAAGCTGGGAATCTTGGCTACCTGTAAGCCTTTACAGGCTTTTACCACCTGATGTTACACTAAGCCATCTGCCAATGGAAACCCACCCAATTTTCTAGGCTTTTGGCAGATATCTATACAACTGAGCATGGTGCCAGGAATTATTTGGATTTCAGCTGACTTGCAAATTCTGAGGAAGGTATGTTTTGACAATAAATTTTTCTCAAGTGTTCTTGTTGTGGCTTTAGTTTCTGTATGGATTTAATCTACAGCCTGATAAATGGTAGTAGTCTTATATGTTCTTCTTGGGAAAGTTCCAGAAGACAGCATTCAAGCACTCTTATTTAGCAAAGTTCACTAAAACTGTAACAGATCATTAAACACTGAGCAGTTTCAGCTAACAGGGCATTGAGAACGCTTTCTGAGATCAGGGTATAGCAGGATCAACTTCACGCTTACTGGCATTCTTCATGCAGGAAACCGTATTTAGTGCAGTTTAGATAAGTCATTTAAATCTCTCTTGTTTAAGGATATCATTTGGAACTAGCTTGGACTTTGCATATTTTTCTTAAGGAAACACGTTTATTTTCAGCAAGCATTTAGCTTTAATTGATGAAGGCTCAGAGAGCAGGTAAGTATCAGTTGTATCTCTTTTAATTCATCTTTGGAAAGAGGAGAAGACTTTTGTTTGACATCTATTAATTGCATTTCTGCTAAGGGAGCTGGAGATGGGAAGGAAGATTTTTTTTTTCTTTAGTTGTTTTTGAAAGGGGGAAAGCTGAAGAGTTAAGGGGTTGTAGGGGAAGGCAAAGGGGAATTGAAATGCAAGTTTTAGGGGATGTGTCTGTCATAGCACACACAGTGACACTTTGAAAAAAAAGGCAGAAACTATTCTGATGCAGAGGTTTCATTTTTGGTATCCAATACCAAGGAAGCCGAGGTAAATATTGCTTATATTAAAGATTTTAAATTGGGGCTATCTAGATAAAAAGTACTTGCTGTGATAGACAGAGGAATCTTTACTAACGTGTAAACCATTGGTTAACAATGACCAGATGCAAAAGTCCAGCTGCATCTTTTGATGTTGCATCTAGATGCTTCATCTAGAATAATATTTTTGTGGTATGATAATGATCTGGAGACTTCTAGTCTGTAGAAAGTATGCTGAAGTGACAAAAAATCCCACCTATTGAAAGCAAAATGCAGTTGTTGCAGCTGCTTACAAGGAGTCATGCTGCCTTCACTTGTTTTTTGCACTTTATTGGGAGATTTATCTCTCTCTGCTCAAATCCAGATTGTGTTAATGTCAGTGCTCTCTGGACTTTCAGTGTACATGAAAATAGAGCTAAAACACAAGTTAATCCCCAGAACTGCAAGGGCAATACACATCTCACTATGATTTGAAATGTGGTACATCTTTGTGATTGCTAGAATCCAGTTTATGTGGCATTAGACTGTACATTTTCCTTGAGTTCAGAAATGAAAAAGACAAAATTGTAAGGTCAGTGACTGGAATAGTATTTAGAAGCTCTGAAACCCTGAGCTGGAAGTTAGCTTGACAGCATCTCAAACCGCTGCCCTTGCATTTTATGCGATTGAATATGAATGTCTGATGGAAAAAAGATTACTGTGGATAAAGAAAATAGACTGTTTTTGGATCAAGGTTGTGGATATGTATTTGGAAATTTGAAGTTGTGTCTGTATGTGTTTGCACTGGTTAGCAGTGGTAGAACATACATTGAAGACATATTGCAGCCACAGGAATGTATTGGCTGATAAGAGACTTTGAATTATCTATGGAAAAAGTCTACAGGGCTCAAAAATTAAGATGTAGGAACTGCTAGACTTCGTCAAAAGTTTTGACCCGTGCAGATGTGCAGAGATGGTGTAGAACAACTGTCTTCAAAGTGTGTACCAGTAAAGGCTTCATCGCGGCTGCATCTTGGGCATTACACGATTATGATCTTGGTGAAAGACATTTAATGAGGTTAAAAGGATACTAGAAGATCTATGGCTTTACACTAGGGTGCTTATTGTTTTAATGACCTGATAGTATCGAAAAGCCTCGGATAGTGTCTGTGCCCTGGTCCATTTTACACTGTTTCTTTTGTCTGCAGTACCCCATAATAAGAACATATATTACAATATAATTATGTCTTATGGGTGGAACAACAACATAATGGCCGGTAGTGTAAAATAACATTTTCTATACTCTTGCCTGAAAAATTAGTGTAGGAATTTAATCACCTACTATATCTTCAGGAGCATGTAAATAATGTACTCTGGTGCTTTAGGTCAGAAAACTGTTATGGGTTCAGCGTGGAGCCATTCTGAGGGGAAATTTTGACTCTTCCAATGTTGAAGAGGTGTTTGAAATTATTTAGTATACTTTGTGAAGCTACACTTCATGCATTTAAACAAACTAATCTCTTTACACCTGAAAGAAAAAACAATATAAATTTGGAGACTTATTAATCATTGCAGTTTGTCATGAATAATGCATTTGTTTATTTCTGCATGTTATCTGATAATATATATGAAAGCATGTTTACCTCTTTGGCATACACATTGCAACTTTTATGTAATGTATTATGTGTGGAACTTAGTTTTAATTTCTTGTGTTGTTTTAGATTTTTTTTTTTTAAAGTGCACTGTTGTGTGTGTGAGTGTAGCCAGTACCTTCCCCCTGTCTCCAGCTTCATACTCGCCAGCAGCTGCCCACTGCCAAATATTTCAGCCAAATTTTGCAAAAAGGTAGAAGCCTGAAAGACAACCAAGATTTCAAAGCTTTGTGAAAATGTGCAGCCAGAGGAGGAGGAAGTCTCTTGAAGTGGCTCAGCTGAGGGATGGATTGTAGTATGAGCACTCAGGTTACAGGATTCCAGGAAATCCAGGATGAAAGACCCGATGAGGGGCATACAGGAACGTGCACTGCTATAGGTAGCAAGAGCAGTGAAGCAGAACTGTATCTACAATCCCTGGTCTCTCCAGCTATGAGCTGTTGTCCCATCCTAACATGAAACTAGGATATAGCCAATGTATGTGCTGAGACCATATTTTCAGTGCAAAACTTGGAGCTTGCTTTTCTTCCAGCATAGATAGTCTCTGACATCTAAAATTATGTGAAAACTGAATCCATAGGATACAAGGCTCTTGCAGTGGCAGTGCTTGTAGAAATACATGCTTTTCTTTTTTCTTTTGTTACTTTTTAAAAGGGAATAATATTGATCTTGGAATAGAAGACTCATATTCTAGGTGGTCACAGCCGTCTGCAGAGCTCTCCTGTGCCACTCATTGAAGTTCAAGTTTCTTACGCTACTTTTATTTTTTTTTTACCTATACTCCTGCAGTAAATTAGGATACTACTGTTAAAGGGGAAAAAGGATCATATTTATGCTATTAGTTTGCAGCTGTAATAAAATTGTATTTTATGAAGAGGGGATGGGGAGACAAAGTGTTAGAGAAACACACTGCCTCACTCTTCAGGTTTCTGGCTAGCCCTGATCCTCAGCTCTGAACCGTACTGGGTTATAACAGCTGAGAAATAGGCTGTTCGTGCAGTGTCAGGTAGGTCACTGAGCGATTTCCATCAAGGGAGTGATTTATAAGATGGACTTGGAAAGTCCAAGTTGACAAAGGTGGACTTCTTGTAAAATATGAAATTAAAATACCAGCAAAACCAGATCTATGTTGTGCTTGTCAAATACTTTATTTTTGGTATATTGTAAATATTTTTGTGTTGACAGCATGACTCATAAGGATTCCCATTTTTATTTTATTTTTTCCCCCTCCAATTACATCAGGAGAAAACCAGCTTTGCTAGATCAACATCTGAGGACTTTATTCCTTAGAAAAATTAGTATTATATTAAAACAGACAAATAGTACCTCAGTTCAGTTTTAAAACTACAATATTTAAATTTAGGTAAACCTAAAATAACTATGTTTGTATTTCTCCCTGACTGAAACAGGAGAGAAAAAAAAAAATCAAAAACTTTCCTATGGAATTTTTTTTTTTAAATGGAATTACATTTTTCATATTTGTGACCAACTGAACTTTTAAGCTTACAGTGATACTTTTAGGATTGTGCAGTCTACTGGCTTCTTTTTTATGAAGCAGTGCAATATAGTGCTTTCTGGTGACTGTCCCGCAGAGGGAGAAAATGATTTATTGCTTCAGATAACTGATTTCTCTTGAAGTGAAGTAGTAGAGGTCAGTGTTCTTGCCACAAAAGCACTGGGCTCCAGCTCCTCAATGAATGTTGGATTGGTGAGTTTTTTCACTGTCAAGTCTGTTTGCAGCACATGGGTTTCAGTAGGCCTCAGATTACTGACTTGTGTTTTCAGAAAGTCATTCCCTCCCCTAAGCTTATTTCTACCAGTCCCTACAACAAAGAGTTAAAATGAGACCAATGTCCTTGAATTAATTTTCTGACATCTGCAAAGTAATGCTTTAAAGCAGAATTTTAACATTCTGAACTTCCCTGTAGTCTTCCTGACTTGAATTACTTGCCATGAAATTTCCAAAATCCATGCTTATATTTTCTTGTTGTTATAGAAACAGTAAAATGAATGCTTTGTGGACTTCCTTAGAAATGACAGAGGCTTTTGTGGCCTGGTGGTGTTAGCTTTCTTTTTCCTTTTTCCCATTCTCCAGGGCATTTAGCATTTAAAAAAGTATTTTATATTTCAAAAACTTTGTTGTCAGTAATTTCAGCTGCAATGGTGAGCATTCAACACTTCCACAAGCCGTATCTCGAGTGTCTAAAAAATGAGCCTTCAAAGCTAAGGAAGACAGTAGTCAACCAAACAATTTAATGATAGTTGGTTGGCATCTGTATAGAATGGAGTTGTCTAGGACACCGTTTTAGTCTCTTAACCTGTTTTTCCTTTTCATTCCATACATCTTCCATCTGCTGCAATACATGACAAGTATCCTAGAAACAAAAGACTATTATACAACATGAATTAATCTTGTTGCCCACAGGGAATCCCTTGGAAACATACTATAGGAGTATATATTGTGTCTACTGGGGGCAAATAAGAGAACTTCTGAATAGACAGTTTTCATTAGATTTCCTTGGCTCTACATCTTGGAGTCTTTGTGAAGTAAAACTCCTGAATTCTTTGGTGAAATGCATGGCAGAGAAAAATATGTGTTAATAAGGTGCAACCTGTAGAAGAAGAAGATGCTGAAGTTTACCTACCCAGTCTTACTAACAATGTGCAAACATAGGGGATTTTTTGTGTGTGTGCGTGGTGTGTTTTTTTGTTTGTTTTTTTTTCTTTTTTTTGTGGGAAGAGGCCTAGATTATGAAAACTTGGATGAATTTTTGTGTGAGAAGAAAAATGCATGTCCTTGATGCTAAGGACAGTTTTCTCTTCACTATCTTTCAAGTGCCTTCTCCACAGCAAGAAGGCCCTAATGGTTCTCAGTACAATGGCTTGAAAATGTTACTAACACAGAGAAGTGTTCTGTTCTGTAAAAAAAGCTGAGTTATTTTAAACTGAAATAAAAATAATAGAAGAACTGGGGAACTCTGAAATGAATGGTTACCATTAGTGAAATTATAAGTAGCCAAAAAGTGGGTCTCATCCACTGTCAATCAACTTTAATCGGAGGCACCATTGTCTCTGAAATCTGTTATATGAATGATAAGAGTGTTAGAGCAGTTGGTGTAAGTAATGTCCAAATAAAGCTTTAGGTTTATCAGAAATTAGCAGATGTTTTTCACAACAGCTATATAGCCCGAGATGTTTAGAGTGAAAGCTCCTCCTGGAGAGCTACTGGTATTTGCCCCAGTGGTATAGTCAAATCTTTGAGTGGTCCAGTGTCCTAAGCAAAATGCTTACTGACTCCCCACATCTAGCTCCGGATGGCTATTAACCTCACCTTGAAAAAGTAGGTATCCCAGTGAAAAGTGAGTATAACAAAACCAAGTAGGTGGAACTGTATAAAGACATGTGTATGTATACCTGCACACATTAGTACACATATAAAGCTAGGAAATGGCTTTTTTTTTTTAAATTAAGGCAGAGTTACTTGAAAGTGTATGTCAAACTTTTCAGAGGACAAGGGAAAAAAATTGTGTCACAAACCAAGTCTGCAGTGAGAAGAGAATAACTCTCTTCCTGATACCTCCTACTCAGAGGGTACAAAGGATTCTTGTTTACCTGTTTGTTTCTAGTCTTGCTGTTTTTTCTTTTTCTTGACTTTTTTTTTTTATGTGTAATATGTCTGCCAGGCTCTAGCTGGGGGGCTGTGTTTCTGAATGTTTTCCATCTTGTCACTGAATAACTGTCTTTCAGCAAAGTTTGGTGTTTGAATTTTCTTGTCTGTATGGTAGCAGTTAATCTGCTCGTTAATAATTTCATCTTGAAGGTTGACTTGCTGTCTGTATAATTTGATTTAAAAGATGGAATTCAAAATGTGTACATGTTCTGCTGTACCTCTCAAAGAACCTGGTCTTTGACACAATAAGTAGTGAACATCTGGGTCTTCTCATAGAAAAGAATGAAAAAAATCAATTACTATAAATTTTCAAAATGCTGATCAGTTAACTCAAGATTATAATAGAAGTTGGAATATTTTAAGCATTTAGGCTGCAGGTATTTTACAACTGTAATTTTCTCCCACTGTCAAAATACAGGAACTGAAGAGCCCTTCCCATTCAGCTGGTCGTGGGGGAGGCCTCTGGGACCCAACAACCTTTGATGGTTGTGCAGCATTTCTTGGATATTTTCTCTCAGGCAGGAATTTTCCATATTTCCAGATTCCTGTTAGCTGACACTACCAACCACAGAGGGTATGAGGCACAAAAACAGACGGGACCGGGCAGCTGCTTGGTAGGCATATATCTGATACATAAAGGAAATCAGTGGTAGAAATCTGGGTTAATGGTGCAAGAGGAATGATAAAGTAAATTGCATCTCAGCAAGAATGTCATTTGCAGCTCTTCTGTGTCGACATAAAGATGCTTCTTGCAGTTATTACGACACTGGTAACATTCTCCATTCCTACCTCAAAAGCAGAGCTTCCGTCTACAGTTAAGTACCCATCAGATTGATTTGCTATGAATGCAGAGCTTCCATCTACAGTGAAATATTCATCAGTCTGATTTTCTGTGAACATGCAGGTTCTGTGCAGGCACCTCAGGATTCTAATTCAACTGATTCTTCCGGTCTCAGTGTTCTTTCACTCACTTCAGAAACAGAAATATTTTCTGTTTGTGCTTCTTCCCTTAAAGAGTGATGGACATGCAGGTCCTAAAGGGACTCTTCCCTGGTGGTCCCAGCTATTTTAGCCTTTCTGGGACCTGCAGCTTGTTATGAGGCATCACACTCATTGTTCAGATAGGTGCCTAGTATAGCATGCCAGAGTCACCTCCACAGGGGATTGACAGCTGGGATACAGATGTATGGGATACCCACACCCACCTGGAGCAGCAGCTGGAGACCAGTTGGAATACACTAAAGCCTCTCAAATGGCCTCTCAAGTGTGTATGTGTGGGCAACTGAAGTTTCGTAATCCTCATAAACCTGTCAGGACTGGACATGCCTTTGGGATCTTTCTCATCTGCAGTTTCTTAGCTGACTGTCTACATTTCTTAGCAGTTTCTAGGATGTTTCAGCTTTGACTGTTGCAGTGTGACATGACACCTTTTAGCTACGCAGCTCTGAATACGTATGACTTGAAGAAAGTGCAGCAGTGACTCCTGTAATTTATTTTGCCTTTGAGCTGCGATGTATCTTCCTGTCCCTTATGGTGTGCTGAAGAACTCTGTTTTGTTTTTTTTTTTATTTTTTTTTACTTCTTGTCAACACTGATTTCAAAATTAGATTTTTTAAATGCAATATGAAGTTACGTGTTTTTATAAAATTGGTAACAGTCCATCTGTAATGGCTGAGATTGGCATGACCATTTCTCACGTGGCAGCTAGTCATCTCCCACCGTCTGGTCTGACTGTCTGGTTTATTGTCAAGAAACTGTCCTCCCTTTTTCCTTGATCATTTTTTATGGACTGGAATTTTCTGAATAGCTTTTGCCTAGCAGTTTGCAATATCCTGCAGTCAAACACTGGTATGGATTAGAGCATTTCAGTCTCTTGCTTTACTTTCCCTAATCAGCATCACTTGCCTTCAGGAACCTTTCAAGTACTGCATCCAACTTTTCTCCACCAGCCTTATGTGATGTACAGTAGGTGTTCTGTTGGTCCTCTTACTGAGGTTGCTCTATCAACTACAATGAAGAACAAACCTGCTTGGCAGAGGCTTATTCTAGGAGTTGGTGTTAAGAATATATTTATAAGAAAAGTGATCAGAGTAAGGATGAATATTCCTTATGCAGATAGTAATCCTTTGGTCATGGCCTTGCCTGTACTCAAAGTTAAGTCAGTAGTACTTTCCAGAGGAGGAACAACCTGGAGACATTTCCTACCTGAGGAGCGTCTCAAATATGTTCCTGCAAACACTTCACTGTGATAAACTGATCTTTCCCAAGGAAAATACTCTAAAGAGAATTCCCAACTGGCCTAGTACTCAGAGCAATGCGGCACGTGCTCAGACAGAACAAACATATAGGGAAGAAAGATGTTCTCATTAGATTTCACTAGCACTGTGTGATACCATCAGATTTCAGTATCTGAGCTGACAGAGATGATTTAGAGTGCAAATAAACTATTAGCATAATTAGATTAGATATACTGTGGTGCAATTAAAATTGCCTCTGTCAGACCATTCTTCATTAACAGAACTTGTTCAGAACATATTGTCTGCTTCCTGCTTCTCCTAGGCTAATTAGTTACATGTATGGATGCTTGGATTGTTTAGTTATTCTCATTGCTCACCATCAACCTCTTGCTGAACTGGGGCATACTGTCATTCAGAAAGAGGCTGTGGAATTGACCTAGGTCCAGGAGAGATGGAGTCCTGACATCCACCAGGTTGAAATGACAATAAAGGTAGAGAAGATCTTGGAATGGAGTAAACATTAATGGAAGGAGTTAATAGATGTACTGTGAGAGGAGGAAGATATCATCCAAACTGCTGCCTGGAGACAGATCTTGCTGTTTACAAACAGAACTGAAAAATGGATCTGATATAAACAAGGAAAGTTATTTGGGTTGGAGGGAAGGAAAAGATGAGGGACAGGAGTCCTTTTATGAATGATTTTCTTTTTAATAGCAAAATGTCATGCTCTTGTAGTAATCTTCTGATGTGATGATTCAAAGATCTCCACAGGTTTTGGCTTTCTAAGCCTTTAAATTAAAGCTCATCGCGTGATAGACTTTCTGATTTTGTTGAAAAAAAAAAAAATTTGAAGTCTGTTTAGGGAAAGAACCTCAAACAAATGCACCTTTGGAGAAGTCAGCTGAAATATTTTTAACATTCCCTTTAGTAAAAAGGCAATTTTGGAATGAAAAATGCCATTTCAAAATAAAAATAAAAGTTGACATTAAATGAAATGTCAAAACAGAATGAGTCAACATTTCTAAAATATCTTCTTTTCTCAACAGTCTTCAGCTGAAGCTATTTTCCAAATGTGCAATGAAGGCAATTTCCAGCTCCTTCCATCCAGACTGACATGCTACATTTATTTTATGACCTACTGTTTGCCAACAATTTTGGCCAGTACTAGTCTTGCTTTACTGTGAGGGAGGCTTACAAAATGGCTTCTCCCAGTGCTTAGATGTAGTTCTACCTCCGGGAATAACTGCTTGCTTGTGTGTGCTGACAGAACAGAAACTTAGCACATGGTGAAACACAGTGCCCTCAGTTCACAAGGCAGCTGTCTAGTGAAGAGGAACACATTGGAAAGGGATTGTGTTGCAATATCACCAGAAAGTGTAATTTATAGTCTTACCAAAAGGTATTATATGCATTTTTTTTTCTGTTTAGCTGTGGTGAAAATGATAGTATCACCTTTCATGACATCATCATGTTGGGCATGATCCAAAAAGCCAGACACTAGCCGGCAATGTGCGCTCACAGCCCAGAAGGCTAACCGTATCCTGGGCTGCATTAAAAGCAGCGTGGCCAGCAGGTCAAGGAAGGTGATTCTGCCCCTCTGCTTCACTCTAGTGAGACCCCACCTGGAGTCCTGCGTCCAGCTCTGGAGCCCTCAGCACAGGAAAGACATGGCCCTGTTGGAGCAGGTCTAGAGGAGGTCCACAAAAATGATCACAGGGTTGGAGCACCTCTTCTATGAAGAAAGGCTGAGAGAGTTGGAGCTGTTCAGCCTGGAGAAGAGAATGCTCCAGGGAGACCTTATAGCAGCCAAGATAAAAGTGGCTTATAAGAAAAATGGATACAAACTTTTCAGTAGGGCCTGTTGTGACAGGGCTAGGGGTAATGGCTTTAAACTAAGGGAGGGTAGATTTAGACTGGCTGTAAGGAAGAATTATTTTTTTTATGATGAGGGTGGGGAACACTGTAACAGGTTGCCCAGAGAGGTGGTCAATGCCCCATCCCTGGAAACATTCAAGGTCAGGTTGGACGGGGCTCTGAGCAACCTGATCTAGTCGTAGATATCCCTGCTCATTGCAGTGGGCTTGGACTAGATGACCTTTAAAGGTCTCTTCCAACCCAAACATTTCTATGATTCTATGACTCATTTTAATGACTAAGTGTTCATCTATACATTGTTATCCTTTCTAATCTGCTCTCTGACCTTTCCAGTAAACAAAACAGTAGTTTGTTATGGAATTAGAAGAAAAGAACAATCTGGTAATATACTGCTGATAGCACCTGCATACTTCTTGGTTATAAAAAAAACAAACAAAAAGCTAAGTTACCTTGCAGCTTCTAATATATGCCCTTAAAGGCAGAATCATTAGTTCCTTCAGTTTGTTTAATCATTACCCAGTAGTATCAGACTTTTTCGAATAAATAAACTTGTATGAAATCTTGCTAACCTGGTCTGGTAAAAAATTCTTAACTTCTTGATAACTATTGCACAAATCAGACAACCTGTGCAAATTACTCTGCCAGGCAGAATTTCAGTAGTTTAAGAATCTCTGCTTGGACTTAATGTGTCATTTGAAGAAATTTTGTCCTTTTGGACTAATTCTGACAGCTGCATTGATATAAAGGAAATAATAATGATTTTCAGTGAACATAAAAATTGAAGTAATTTTCCTGTGGTATTCTAAGTAAGAGGATAGTCTGTTCTGTTGTATTCTACATTCAATATATTTCTCAATTCTGTGTAACAGATTGAAAAAGTTTATGTATTCTTGTAATATAAAAGGATGGATTCATACAGTGCTTAAAGGTGGTGCAAAGAGGCAGACTTAAAAATTCACCACCCAGTTTTATTCAATATGTGATGCTCAAGGACTTTGGGCATGGATATATTCTTTCAACATACTATCATAATTACTTTCAGTGTTAAATCAAGAATGACATTTTGAGATATTGTTCATATTGCTTTTCTGTTCTTCTGTCAATCTGCCAGCCGCAGGAGGAGATGTTCTTACTTTCTAAACCTGGTATTTCAGCCTTAGTTAGGAGTGCTTGTGCTGTTAGTTTGTTCAGAGCCCTTCTACAGGCAAGTTGTGTGAAGCTTTTGCAGTCCTCTGTGTTGAATAATTTAATGGGTTGGTGGTTTCATTGCAAGATTTTGAGTATGAACTGGGGAGTTAAAGTGTTAAACTCATTTCCTGTAGTGCTTTCCTCTGTATATTCTTCCACAGTCTCTTCATTTCAGTGGACTTGAATATTGGATGTGCCACACTTGAATATGCTATTAGAGCTATACTATTCAGATGATAAGCAGACACTTTTCATGCAACTTTAAAAATGAGATCGGTCAATCAATTTCAAAGTGAGTTTTACAAAGTGCAGATTTGTTTGCAGCAGTCACCTCAAACAATAAAACATCTCTTTTATAATATATAGCACATTTAATCCTGTATATAATTTATAGGTGTACCAGTTAGATCATTAGAAGTCTGAATAGAATGCAAGGAATGAGAGGCTGACAACACAGAAATCCAACTCCTAGAAAAGTTATCTTGTCATAGTCATGGTTTAACTATCTATTGACTAAAATGCACCCTATTTTTTTTTAAATGTTAGCATAACCTTAAAGTATAAAAGACATATAGTCACTTTTCTGATTATCTTACAGTAGGGACTGTATTATCCCACATGAGCTGTAGAGCACCCTGTACAACGTATTCATCATTGCAATTGAAATATGTAGACATTTTGGAGGGTCCTTGAGCTAATTGCTAGTGACGTATGCTTAAAAACAAAACTGATTGTAAATAAGATTTTGGGTAGCTCTCTATGAAATACTACCATTCCAGTGTGAAACTGTGGTCTCAATGAAGACAGTGAGACATTTTGAACTTTTTCAAGATTTTGTCTGAGAAAAGTGTTTGTAACCTGCTACTTCTGTTGTAATTCTGTAGTCAGTCAGAATGATGAAACTTCACAGAATAATTTGTCTGCTTTGAGGAACTTAATACTTGGACACCTTTCTGTATAGTGCAGGTATCTGAGCTGTTCCTCACAAAGGTGTTGTCTACTTCTAACTTTTTGATGAATTTCTTCTAGAAAGAAATAATTTTTCTGGACCATATCTTGCAAGAAGCTATATCTTTTTTTCTGGCATATCTTTTTACAATTAGTTCATCTTCTTTGATCATGGTTGTTAAATTCTTCTGTTAACCTGCTAATTACTCAAAAAAGACTCAAGAACCTTTTATTCCTCAATTCAAAATTTTGAAAGAAGACATTTATAGCATGAAAATAAGTGCTTTGTGTTTGCATTTTTGTGAGGATTTTTTGCTGTCATGATTAGTCTTGCCCCACTGCATTTCTGTCCTGAAAATTAATCACCCCAAATGCTTTTCTGAAATCAAGATTGTAATAATGCATTCAACAGATTTAGGCTTTACAAAGTAAACTTTGAAAATTCAGTCTTAGTAGCACTATATTCCAAATACTCTGTTTTGTTTTCAGTATTACAAATATGAGTGCATAAAAATCATATTAAGAAGCCTTTCTGGGAAATGCAGGATGCATACACTTCTAGAAGTATGCACTCATTATTCTTTGGATGGAGACAGCTATTTGTCTAGTGAAGTTATTACCTCTTGCTGACTTCCAACAGGGGATTTCCGTACAGAATGCATGCAGTATGCAGGGTTCTGCGTTTGGAAGCGGCAGGAAACAGTCCAAAAAAAGTTTCACTCTTGCTCTGTTCCAGGGCTAATGATTTATAGCAGAGGCCCTCTGCAATTCATTTTCTCCCCTTTGGAAATAGCTGACACTTGTTATCTATTCACTGGCAAATTAGATTTTTGAGGATTTTTATATCTCAGCGAGTTTCACTGAGTATAGGTTTCAATTGCAGGAGGCAGAAAACCTCTTCTTTCGAAATCTTTTGAAATCTAGAGAACAGTGCTGTAACTCTACAAATCTTCACCTGTTACAGCATACTCTTCATCTTACAGAAATTGCCTTCATCAGCACATAACTGAAAAGAGCAAGTTAGGTTCATAGTACGTGGGAAGTGTCTTCTATGCTCTTTTCATGCTAAAGATCCCGAGGCTCACATTTCAGATACTGCTGCCTTTAGAATTAACACCCTGGGACTTTTCAGTGATAGGGAATTGTGTCACTTGAGTTTCAGGCAGCAAGGCTAGGGAACTCCAGTGTAAAACTTCAGATAAAAAGAAACAGTGGTAGAGACACGCTAACACTTTCTGATGAATGTGCTGCATCCAAATGTTTATGCTGTTAAAGAGGAAAAAGTAACAGAAAGAAAATGTTTAATCAGAACAATCATTGTGAACTTAAAAACAGATGAGCATATATTAATACTGAAGAAATGAAGAATATTAATATTGAAGAAATCCTCCTTATTTTGACTGTGAATGGAATTGCAGAATGGTAAATTAGTCCAGCATCAACTTGGGTGGCACAGGGTATGTGGACAGACTCACAAGGGACACAAGATCAGTCTTAGCATCAAGTCAAGATTGCTATACCGGTTTGGTGTTGCAAGTCAAACTAGTTCTTAGTGGTACTGCAGGAAAATTTTATTGATAAAATCAATTAAAATTATCAATAAAATTTTATCAATAAAACTATCAATAAAATATCAATATGCTTTTACATATAACCCCCTCAACAAGTGTCCCTGAAAAATGATACTGTTTTTTCAGGCAAATTCTCAAGGCCTCTGAGGAATTAGGGCTACTTAATTTGCCAAATCATCTTTTGTGTAAGTAAGCTTGTTCACAATGTGTATAATTAACTTTCCACTGGGATAAGAGGCAGAATTACAGTGAAGCAAGCATACAGATTTTATATGAAACAACACTAACAATGATATCTCAGGTTTTGTCCCCATTTTGTTTGCTCTGTAGAGCCTTCTGCTGCCTCTCCAGCAGGCACGGTGCACAGAGAAGCCATACAGATGTGGTTAAGCAATGGAATTGAAAACCACGGAAAGAGAAGATGGTTCTTGGTAGCCCTGCTGACCAGCTTGGTCACCATCGTTAAGCGTCCACAGACTTGTCAGTGGTCCTTGCTCGTGCTAGCTAGATCACTATGGCGCAACAAGAGACTGTCTCATTTTTTGACCCCATGTCTGAGCAGTACCTCTAACCACTAGCGTGTCAGGTTGGACCGTTAATAGACCTTACAGTGCTTAAGAGCATGGCTGATGATGCTTTAGAACCAATATAAAAGAAAGAGTTAAATTCTGAGACAGTAAATTGCTAATTAGTACTATTGCTGAAATTCTGTTTAATCGCTTTAACATTCAGGGGAGCAAAATGTACCTGAAGTATCAAGGTATAGTGCAGTAAGTGCACTCATTACTACTATGCTTTGATATACAGATCAAAGACTTCTTGTATCAAGAGATGCAAGCTGCTGTTGAAGTCCAGACTAAACACCTGCTTGATCATGTGCAACTGATTGTATTATGTGTTTTATGTCTTTGAGGAGTGCACTTATGGACCAAGTTTGCTCAGTGTTTATTGGTATGGTGATGTGAATAATTGCTCTAGTATTGAAGTCAGCAGCATTAGGACTTAGCAGCGTCAGAGAAAAAGCTGTATTAGAAGAACAGAGAACATCTATGGCTTTACACTCTATCCATCCACACAGTACAATCAAATCTATGTAGTAATATTACATACATTATTCCCTTAAAATAAATTGAATTGAATAGTTTCTTGTATGTATGTGGCATATATTTCACAATGTATTTATCCTATTTGTGTGAAAAGATGCCCCAGGCATCTTCCAAATTAAAGAAAAGCTAAAGAGCATAAAATGTGTCAATAGTTTGTACACCAGTGTGTTACAGCTTCAACAGCAGTAATTGGGCTAAGTTCAAATACAGGTCTTCCAGAAAATAAAGAAATGATATTTTGTTTGAAACTTCAGCTAGTAACTTACTCAGGCCCATGTTTTAGGAAAGAAACAGAGTTAGGTATTCTGCTTGCTCCCCAGGCAAGACTGCAAACACCTCACTCGCTCTGGGGAACTGCTGCCTAAATACCATCCGGAGCTCAGCCTTTTAGCAGCCGTAGGGCTGAGCCCCTCACCTGGCACCGGGCATGTGCCCCTCATTCAGCTAAAGGAAGCTTCTTTCCATGTTGTGTTGACCCCTTTCACTAGGTTTTACCTTTTCCAGCTGCAAAAGCAGCTCGGCATTTCCTGCCTGGCCAGAAGTGAGGCAGCCCAGAGCTGTGGCTCGTTCGGTGATGCTTCGGACCAGGTGCAGGCTGCTGAGGGCCATGCGTTTTGGTTCAGGCCCAGTGTCCTGCTAGCATCCATAGTGAGCATGGGCAGGGGGAAGGCAGGGTGACTGATAGCACGAGGTGGAAGATGTGTGTTTGTCCCCTAGTGCTTTCCATAACACTTCAGAGTCATCTCTGGGGCATTTCTGCAACTTGTATAAACGATGCCTTCTGGTGTGAACTACTTTCTTCTTACAGAAGTAACAGAGGGCTTCTTTTTTGTTCAGCCTCAGGGCTCTGGGACTATGGTATGTGAATACTTACACATAGAACAAACTGTGAATACCCTTTGCACCGGCCCAGGGTAGGGCTCTTAGGCAGCAGGCGGCCTTAATAACATGAAGTTGCAAGCAGGTAGTTTGTGTCACCAGTGGAAATCCTGTTACAGAACCGATTTAAGAAGGGGATCGTGACATGCTTGCCCAATGACAGGAGAAACAGAAAGCTGATGAGCTGTGCCTAGGCTGCATCTGCTGAGCTTACGCAATAATGAAAAAGGAATCTCAACTCTGTCAGAAAAGGATTCTGTCAAGTAGCTAAGGCTTCTATTTTGTGTTTTGTTTTTGCATATAAGCCTGTGAAAACCTCCTACCCTAGCAACAAATGTTGCGTATTAAAATCGGTTATGTCCTTAAGAAAACCTCAACCACAGCAGGTCTAATTCACTTTAGGTTACCTGGTTTTGATTATGGAAGAGTGAGAACATAATTTATGCTCCATAGAGCACATGGTGCAGAGCTTTGATCTGGGTCTTATCAGTAGACAGGGGTTATTTCTTCTGTCATATACCACGCACCTGGGTTGTGTGACTTGCACATAGGAGAGAGCTTTACCTCCGTGTCCCAGAAACCTGGTCCCTCTGGTGAGTAGGTGCAACCAATCTTCGTTTTCAGTGTAAGCATGGGTAACACTGGAGGGGGAGATTGACAGGGGAATACTTTCTCTGATCATAGTCTGTTCATAAATCTGGTGCAATACGATCAGCACAGGGTAGTTGTATTTTCTGTAGTATTGATAATTTGCAGTTAAATTATGTTGCTAGTGCTTGAAGAAAGAGCAGGTAAAACACCCAGCTGGAAGTGGTGTTACACAGATAAGGTGTTTGTCTTTTTCCTCTGGGCTGGCATTCTCCCTTCTGTCTTTATCCAGCACCCTCTCTTCCCCCACTGCTCTCACAGGTGCTGCATAATATCTGCTTTCTCATGCTTCCTTCTGTATGTCATCAGGTGCTTTAAAAGGCTCCTTATCACCTCCCAGCAAAGAACATATCAATGCCATTTCCTACTGCTATTCTAATGACTCCAAATACTGTCCCTCTTCTTTGAAGGCCTCCAATGCCTAGCCAACATAAAATATATCAATACATCTACCATCTCCTACTTTCTTCTGTCTCCTGATTTTTATTTAATGTGCAGCCTCAATATTAATAACACAGTTATTTGAAGTTTAGCTACAAATTACAAATTTTGTTGTTGTACCTGTATACAGAAGAAAGTTCTTGAGTAGATTTTCTTGCATAAAGTGAATAGAAGTCTAGAGGTTTTCTCCTCACTTCAAGTTTTTCTTTATACTTGAAAGATCCTCCTGGGACTGAAATGTGAAAGCAGTGCGCTTAAATCCCCCAAACCATTTCTCTCCTGAGCATTATTCTGCGGGACAACAGGCCAGTGACAGATAATCACACAGTGCTTCTTCAAAACAAAAGCCTTTCACTTTCTCCCTAATAAATATTCAGTGGTAAACCAAAGATTGAGGAAATTGATACAAAGAGATGGAGTGAGCCTGAAGTGTTGCATAAAAATAATTTTACCATTAGAACGGAACAGTATTGCCTTTAAAATTTTTAGTTGTATCCAGAAGGGAGTGCATGGTTTCTACAATGCCAGGATTTAGACTTCTGGAAAATAATTAAACATCACTCACAGACAGTAGCTTTCTATTTAGCATATTTTCCCCATCCGTATTATGGTCATTTTACCGCCAGTAAGTATGTCTTCCTGTATTTATACAATAGATTAATGTATCAAGAGACATATTCATGTCAATCATGCATTTCTCAAAGCAGTATAAAATGGATTATTTACCAAAAGTACATGCACTTAGGCAATTAATTGGCTGTGAATATTCTGTATAAAGAAGTTGTAGAGTGGCTGTACATTGACCTTTATAAAGCTGACTTTAGTCTTGGTTCCAGCATCCCTGAAGACTGAACTAACTGATATAGAACTAAACCTAAATAAACATTGTAATAAGCAAATATTGACCTGAGCTACAGTTATGGTAAAAGCTAGACTAAAATTTCAGAGTGTGGAAGAGAGAGTTAAGATAAAGTGGTTCAAAGCTGATGCTTAAAATGAAAGGAGTAAAGTAAAACTGTGAAGACTGGTCTTGGGTACCAGCTTCGGTTTAGATAGGGTCAGTTGTGATTGAAAATTATGGTTTTAATAAGCAATCCTTAATGATTTGGTAATTTATTTCCATACCTGGTGGACAGCTGTCCGCTGACTGACACTTTTACTTGCTGTACCAGATAAGACCAAGGTTTGAGTGAACTCTAGAGGCTGAACTGCATCATTATTAGTGATCCCTTTAGTAAGAATTAAGATAAATTTCAGTTTTCCCATTTAAAAGTAAAAAGAAATTTTTCCAAATCAGTGGCCAGCATGTCTGACAAACCCAACTGTCATCAGAAAACATAAATGTCAATAGCCTGAAATATTTCTCTGGAAGCATTATGGACTCAGTGAGCGCTGCTCAAATCCAGGACAGTGTCTGGGGATCCAGCTTGATAAGACTATCTTGTAAATTAAGCAGACGCAGCACCCTTATATGGCATTAAGGCAAGCTGCTCAGATTTACTACCCCATCCTGAAGAGAGTGTAATTTTTCCCTTAACTGCTAGCACTGATCCTTTCAGGAATGCTTCTTGCCTTCTACTAGCTGTCACATTTCCCTGGGAATTGTTTGGAGAAGTGCCAGTTAGAGATAAAAACATGCCATGAGTGACTTTTATCAGTACAAATATTTAGGTTCCTGCAGCACTTGCTCGCACTGCTTCGTTTACTGGTATAGACATGGCCTGTCTGTGCCTACAAGAGGCATCATGTTGCTGCTCCAGCTCTCTGGTGGATTTCTGGGCAAAGTATCTTCAGGTCAGGCTCCCGTGATGAGTTCAGACAGACCAGAGGCTTGAGGCATGCTGCCATGCATTCTGGGTCCGGCCAGGTTATGAGCTGGCCGTGTTTGCAGAGTAGATGTTTACTTCCAAGTTGCTTCTCCTGAGCTCCCTTTGGAGCCAGTGGAGGTCTTAGGGCAGGAGTCACTCAAACCCAAAATACATGAACTGTGCCTTACAGGACCTCTTTCTCACCACTGGCTGTAAAGAGAGAGTGGGTGACTTACCAGCGCTTGAAGTGGGATGCTGTGATTGCCAGCCCAGGTCCTGTGCTTTCTGAGCATGACTCAGCAGCTGAGATATGGGAGGACTTTCAGTTCACAGAAGCTTTGGAAGGTTTCCATTTCAAGTGGATGTCAGGCTTAAACAGGCTTTTGAGAAAATTAAATTTTATGTGAATCAGAACACCAGATTTTTGGACAGAACGATCTTAGATCTTCTTTGTAGAGATAATGACTAATTGTAGCATAAGACTCTAGAGGTTGTCGTGTTTATTTTTCACCAAAAAGTCTTTGAAGCAGCCAGTACTCCAGAAACAAAAATGATGCAGTGATTTTAATGAGGCTCTGCTCCTTTGTCTTTGTGTCTCTTACTCTACTGTTCTAATGCTTACATTTTAATGTAGCTTCAGGGTCAATGTTGACCTCCTATTAAGGATTTTGGACCGTTTTTTTTTAAACAGTACAGCATAGAACACATGCATTTAGCAGTGATTTACATCATAGGTTAATTTAGGCATGTTGCACTGATTTGTTCAAAGCACCAAAGGAGGTGAACCAGCCATTCAGAAGTCAGGAATGTCACTTTATTCACTGTTTAGAATCATAATCGCAGAGTTGAGCAGTCAGTCGGAGCCTCCTACACCAATAATTTACAATATTGACACTAAATTCTTTCAAGTTTCATTGCTAGTTCTCAATGACCCTCACTGATGGCTGTTGCTAATCCCTTTTCTTGAATATTGAATAAGTCAGCGAAAAGGATTCTGGGCTTTTCCTGGGCTCATGGAGCCCGTCCCAGCAAGTACATCTTTGAAAAATGCTGTATTATAGGGTAAGAGATGCTTGTACAGGGTCAAGCGTCAAACAGGGATCACAAAATGAACATTTGAGGTTATCTTCTGATCAGTTAAAATTATGCTTTGAATATTTTTAAAGACTTTGATGTTATGATCAGTTTAGTAGCTGATTTTATATTGCAGTGTTCTAGGAGTTTTTGCAAAATATATTTTAATAAAAAGTAGTCTTTAACGCACAGAATTAAAGTATCGACTTCTACTGTGTGTTACAGAAGTTTAAAATGACAATAATGTAAATTACAATGCTTGGAAGAAACTAAAATATTTTATTCTAACATAAAACCTTTCCTAAAAATAGTTATTGATGTCAAAATTGGACAAATTTCTGGGATAGCTCCAATTCTAATTTTTATTTCCTTATTTGGAGAGTGTTGTATACATGTTTTTATCTACTACCCACAAAAAACAAAATCCATTCCCATTGCATAAAATGTGACAGTGACCTGTAAAAGTTAAGGCCAATATTTGGAAACACTTTCTTGCACAACATGAACAAAACCAGCTGTGAAACTCACTGGTACAGGACACCCTTATGGTCAAGAATTTAAAAACATTCCTAAAGAGATTAGATATTTACTTTTAATAGGAGTAGTATTTGCAGTTATATAACTAGTGCTACAAAAGGAACTGTGAAACTGTTTTTATCTTATACCTGAAAGCTAAACTGTGTCAGGAATAAAGGATAACAGGTGAAGGACAAATTATTTCACATTTGTCTCCCAGGGGATTCTTGTATTTTCAATTCAACCTTCTAGAACAGTTGGAGATAGGACACCAAAGATGAATTATGCTCCTGTACACATTCACATTTGCCTTCATATTTGAATATTGTGTGCACCCTAGTATCTTCATCTTGAAAAGGATGCGTTAGAACTGGTGCGGGTTCAGAGAAGGGCAACATGCACAATCAAATGTGTGGCCTCTCTCTCACAGGAGGAATGATTGAGCAGGTTACGGCTCCTCAATCTGAAAGAGATGACTTAGGGATGTAAAATAGATGACTGCAAAATTCTGAGTGGCATGAAGCGGGCAGAGAAAGATTATCTGTCCAGTACAAAATACAGGAAAAAGACCTAGTAAGAGCTGGGTTCAAACCAAGTAAAAGCACGTGATTCTCCAGTCAACAGATAGCAGCCTTGTGTGAATACTTGCAAAAGACATTGTGAACAGAAGAAGCTTGAGTGGAAGTAAAGGACTGGAAAAGTACTTAGGTAAGATATCCATTGTGATTTACCAAACAGATATGCTATGTCAAGCTTAGGAAATATGCTGAATGAAAATAATTTGAGCGTATGAGAATATGAGGAAAGAATGTTTTATGCTTTCCTTGTTTTTACACCTCCTTAGCCGTGTCCTTAAGTTAGATGGATTCTTGCTCTGAACCAGAGGAATTCTTATGTTCTTATTCTGGGTCTGGTCCCAAAGGACAATGGATAACTTTCCGTATATGAACTTGTAGGTTCAAAACAACAAATAGTATATGCATTGATTTGTACCACAAAACAGTTGACATAAGCAGACTAAAATAAACTCCTTAGTGATGCTTCTGGTTTCTTGTAGTCACTGCTACTTCCAACCTGCCACACAACAGATGAGGACTGCAGCCACTGGTTAGCAGACAATCTGGTTATATTTACTGTGAATCTTATACAGAAAAGTCTTTTATTCTGTTACAGAGAATGAAGAAAGGCAATCCAAGAGTTATGCCACCACTTCAGAGTGAAATCTGACATTGACTACTTTGTATAACTCCATAAACTACTGGAGGCAATAGTCTTGGATCATTGCATCAAATGAGACAACATTGGTTTCCAAATACAGCAGTGTGTCGCTAGTTGTTAAAACAAGCACAAGTCAAATAAGACCGAATTTTTCGCTTTGGCGAGATATCAGGTCTCCTATCTATGGCTGATGAACACTGTTAAATAAAGAAACATATAATAGACCATGCAAAAAACCAGAGATGAAGGGGAAGTCTGTAACTGGTGTAGGTGATTCACTTCCAAATATCTGTAGATAAGAAACTCATGGAACTTTTTTAGACGATTCCAGTGTATATCTTTGAATTCTTAGAAACGATCTGAACAGTCAGCTTAAGTGTCACTAATACCATTAAGGTTTTAATAGTTATTAATTCAGCCATTTTAACTTCCAAGTAGCGAGATGCAGTTTTACTTACCAATCTTATTCTTAAAATGTTTCAGGAGGTTGCTGGTGCTAGCATGTTTGAGTTTTATGTGCGCCTCAGCATTTCTGCAGGTTAATAATGTCCTGAAGGCTACAGGATTTCCTTTTGGTTTCCAAAATTACATATGCATTATTGCAAATGAGTTCTGCCACAAAGGACTTCATAATGAAAACAACAGAGGGAATTAAAGTGCTTCTTATAATACTTGAGCTAGCTCCATTAATCTGAGGGCAAAATGAATTGAGTCATTATGTTCCCAGATGGTATTAGGGACCAAATGGGCAGCCCTGTCCCAGCCTGATTTTTTTTTCACTGTAAGTATTTTTTGCTGGGGGAGTGGGTCAAGTCCAGGGGTAGCAAATCCATAGTGGGTAATTGAAGTCCCCGAGTAATGTTTTAATTCAAGTTTTAATCTTTATGCCCAGAGACAGCAGGTCATTGTTAACTAGCAAGAGAAGCAGAAGGATTAAGAATGTACACAGTGCTTTACCTTGAGAGGAGAGTGAAGGAGCATAAGTATATTTTACTGTAGAATCATTTGGCTTTAAAGAGCTGTTGCCTCATATCTAAATGCAGGACTTCATTGTAAATTCATTGTCTGAAAGGTGTCTGAAAACCATCAGGCAGCTTAATATTTATAACAACAGTGTTATAATTGTGATTGTTGAGGATATGAACAAAGTAGTATCTTTAATTAAGCCAGCTGATCCACCTGGAAAAAAGAGGCAAGATTTCAAAGCTGAGATACAAGCAACAAACTGGAGCTAGTATTTATTAAAACAGTCAAAAGGTGCAGTTCTGCCACTGCACTGCACATGTTTTATAGGGAGATTTGAGTGCATTTTTATTTATTTATAATGAAGAAACATCTAGATCTCCTGAGTGTAGCTTTTTGCAAAAGAAAGTTCTCAATTAGCCTCTCCAAGTAATGTAATAGGTTTTAAGCAGACTGCTCTCATACTTAAAACACCTCTTATGTATCCATGACACCAGTACAGGCTTGGGGTGGACCTGCTGGAGAGCAGCTCTGCGGAGAGGGACCTGGGTGTCCTGGTGGACGACAGGTTAACCATGAGCCAGCAGTGTGCCCTGGCTGCCAAG
>Ga0065711_1032366_pt1 | contig 27477 bp, 14 predicted proteins | sample Hoacrofraction12_FD_59098 | JGI IMG/M metagenome (GOLD analysis project Ga0065711, IMG submission 59098) | Hoatzin crop microbial communities from Cojedes, Venezuela - Epithelial fraction 12 v2 (version 2) | ecosystem: Host-associated > Birds > Digestive system > Esophagus > Crop | place...
TTTTTTTTTTTTTTTTTACCCTTCTCCATCGGACTTTATGAAAGCAATCATTGTTGTTCCATTTCTGTTAGAAGTTCAGAAGCATCTTTTGCTCCTAGCCTGTGAATGTTTCTGCACTCCTGTATTTATGGATGAGTAGGCTAATGAATCACTACAAAGATAAAACTTAAATAGTATCTTTGAGGTGTGTTTTAGTAAAGAATCTACAGCTTCCCTAGCTGCTAAATTTCTCCTCCCACTGCCAGAATGGCATTGACATCTCTCAAATACTACAATTATTGATGTGTGTGCAAGAACTGACATTACTAAGAAGCCGAACTTGTGGTTTTTAAACTTTGAGGTTGCTTAAATTTGTTTCAAGGTGAAGATGAAAGAAGTATAAAATGTTTGAAAAACCTTTCTAATTACTCCCGAGTTCCTAGTAGAATTGGTGAGAGTCTTGTTTGTTTGGAATTTTCAGCATGTATTTGTAATATTCTCACAAAGATTCCATGGATGTGTTTATGTGAGAGTCCTGGAGAAACAATAATCAGGAATACTGAAGCTAGTATTGTTCTATCATTCAAGCTGAAATTGATATTTTCAAAGTGGAATTCTCTTTGTCCGTCAGTTTCTAGAACGGTGCTGCAACATGAATTCTCTGAAAAGAGAAGAAGTGGTTTCTGTTATTTCTTTGAAAGCTTTACTAAGAAATTTCTGTGAGGTTTTCCAAATGTGGTCTTTCTTTTGGAAAGGTTAAGGAGTTTTCTGCTGCTTGTACTACTGGCTGAAGCTTCTTCTGGAACTGCGGTGACACTGTAGGACTGTGATGCAGAGCTAGAGACTAGACGATCCTGAGTTATGGTGGCATAATATAGTCTGCATACCTGCTAATGCCTACCCGTCTTGTGAAAAATACTTACTGGTATCTAACAGGAATTTTGCTAGCTGCAAGTTGTGCCTATTGCTTCTTGTCCTTTCGCTGTACACCTCTGAAAAGGGCCTGGTCCTGTCTCTGTTGTACTCTCCCATGAAGAACTAAGATCCACCCTAAGCCTTTTGTATGTGAGACTGAATGAACCCAGTGCTGGGGGGTAGCTGGGATGCTCTGTGTAGGATGCAGCTTGGGTTCATATTTGAGTTCAAAGAAAGAGGAAGCCAAAAGTTACCGTTGGAAAGGGGCTTCAAGAGAAGCTGGGGACTGTAAAAACGAGTTCTCTGTGATATTTTTAATTTGGGGCCTTGTCTCAGGTTTCTGTTGAGGTAAGGGTTATGGTTAGTGTTGAGAGAAAGGGTGCAGAGCTGCGTTTGGGGTGGGGCTGGAAAGGGGCTGCCAAAGGAAACCAAGGGCTGCAAAAAGGCTTCTCCCCTGAGATATTTCTAGTCTGGGAAAGTGCTCAGCCAAGGGTTTGTTGTATTGTAAATAGAACATTCCTCCTGGTTCTATGGTTAAACATTAGAAAAGAAGTCCAGACTCCTTGATTCTGAAACTTTCTCCATTACAAAAAAACTTTCTGTGGGACCTATGGTAGAAAAGGTGCCTTCATTCAAAGTAGGTTATGTTCTTCAAATACAAGGTACTGTACTATGCAAAGTATATTATTCTTGTATTGAAAAGCAATAGAAAAAAGAAGCAGTCACTACCTTAGTGTTTGATAACTTGTGCTCTTCTGTTTTCATTTGTTCCTGTCCATAGACATGCAGAGTTTATCCCCGCTGGATGGGACTAGCTGTGTGGTGATGAATGCTGTCTCAGGTCAGTGGCAGAGTTACCACTGTGGGACTGCATTGCCATATACTTGCAAGAAGTCACTCAATGAAGTGTCAAGCCTCCCAGGTAGGAAATCTGGCGTTTTTGGTTTTGTATGTTAATAGGTGTGTAATACAGAGTCTTTTTTTTCCCTCCCCAAGTCTTCTTAGGCATCTCTGCCAAAACACTTTCACAACAGCCTTGGGGTTTTTTAGCAGCGCAGAAGCAAACTCTGTATCTTCAGTGTTAAGGTGATGCCTCACAAACAGCTTTCATTCTTTGCAGCTTTCTCATTCTCAGCATAGTCCTGCCCTTTTCATCACGTTTTCCTCCATGGCTTGTGCCTTCTTTCATGTGCTACTGAAAGCCTGGAATGGGCAGTTACACCTCAAACCTTTCCATCTCTTCTTTAAGCCCATTTCTCTCACTCTTCTGGAGCTTGGATGGTACTGTTGAATTCAAATAGAAGTAGTTAAATGACCTTACTATCCTTTGAAACCAGGCCCAGCACTGGAAATCAGAGTGCAAGAGTTGGAAACTTGGCCAGTGTATAAGCTTTACTGGATCCATAACAGCTCTTGCAAGATAAAAGTAAATAATACAGTAGGAAAACCAGAACAGTTTAAGGCTTTATTCTCTCCTTCCTACACACACACATACAGTCCTTCCATTTTTACGATGTCCAGCTGTGATACATAACTGCTTCCATGCTTCTGGCCATGTACGTACACCTGGCTATCCCTGGCCTGTTCTTCCATGTGTGCTTTGGCCTTACCCAGTTTGCAGGGCTCATGCTTGTGGGGCTCTTGTGGGAAGACTTACTGGGAGATGATTGTCCTTGGATGAGGGGAGAACTAGGGGGTAAGAGGATGAAGCAGTGTCCCGGAGGTGGAAAGTGTCATGGAGTGTCACTGGCTAAGGCACATTCTCTCTGGCTTCCCCAGGGAAGGTGTGTGCCTTTGAGGAAAAAAAGTAAGCAATTTCGATTTAACTAAAGTGGTTCAAATTTTAAAATGTTCCCTTGAAAACTAGTTGTCAGTTAGCCATCCTTATTTGTTCTCTGGCTCTTTAGTTGGGGGGTGTGGAGTTGTTTTTAATTAAAAGCCAAAATTCTAGTGATTAGAGTATTTTAAAGTATATTTTGAACCAGAAGGGCTGTTAGTATACAACTTTTTCAGTGTGCCTTAATACTGGTTTGAATTCTTAAATATTTTAGTTTTCAGAAGAAAAAATGTTTAAGCATTTGTTTCATTGCAAGCAATTAAAAGTTGGTCTTAATGCGTGGTGCTGTATGTAGATAGTAATGCCCTATAAAAGTGCAAACTCCTGCCAAAACAAAAAAAGCAGCTTTTTGTTGAAGTTGCTATCCTGCAATGAAGTAACTTGTTATGCCTTTAATGGCTTTTGAAATCTTGCTTACTGGTACTTCTGAACCTTTTGCTTGCACTAAGACCAGCTTAGCGTAATACATTCCAGCTTTTTACTCCTACTAACTTCTTTCTCCTTCTGCCTTCCTCCTGGCCCCAAAATATTACTAATCCCCATAACGCTGCTTAGTCAAGCTTATGTGCTTGACGAAGTAGTGACCATTTCTTAAAATATTAGCCCTGAAGAGATGTGAACGCATCCTGACTGCTGCTTTCAGGCTGTTTTCAAAGTGCTGCCAGAGTTAAAACACAAGAAATTGCTGACCCGTTGCACTAGCCAATGTAAAACAAAAGCCTCTACTTCTGTTTCTCTTCACTACTAGAGTTTTGGAGACACTTGGATACTCGCTGTGATTTGGGCTGGCTTCCCCACAACGGTTTTTGCTACATGCTGGTAAACAACCAGGTGCCTTGGAGTACAGCAGATGAGTCGTGCAAAGCAAATAAGAGTAACCTCATCAGCACACACTCCTTAGCAGATGTTGAACTGGTTGTTACAAAGCTTCGTAATGGTGAGTTGGGGGACCTGTAAAGGTGAAGCACCAAGTGCTGCACACTGTAAATTACAAACAGCTTTCCATGTTCTAGCACGTGATTGTCATAACCTCTAGCTTTGAAATGGAGGTGCTAATGCTGAGCTTGTCCCCCGGCTAGTGCTGAATGTTGCTGTTCAGGTCCAGTCCCTCTGTATTAGCTCTTGCTTTCATTTGATCTATTTTATTTATTTATTTATTTATTGGGCTAACCTACTTCTAATTGCCTAATACCTTGTGTTTAGTTTTCTCATTCAAAGAGAATTGTAGATAGTTGGGTCAATATTTGGCTACCGGGTCACTGAACTAATAAATGTTACCTGTACTCTGTGGTCTTATGTTTTTGTGTGCACTCTAAAAATTAAATTTGGTTGAGCTTTTTTTACTTGAGTGTTCATTATTTCTGCGTTTGTCTTTTCTTCCATTTGTTATCTTCTCTGTGAAACTTCTTCACATTCATGAATAGAAGGTAAGAAACAAGATAATGAAAATGTACTGTACTTGTCTCGAATCACTTTTCTCACTGTAAGAAAAAAAAATTGTAGCATTTATGCCATGCAGTATAATGATAAAAATATAATTTTGCTGATTTCACGTAGTTTGAATATTATTTTGAAATTATGAAGTTGTCCTAATTTTGAATTACAGATGCTGAAGAAGAAATATGGATGGGTCTCAGGAATGAAGATGTACCAACCTTGTTCAAATGGTCAGATCGCTCAGCTGTGGTTTTTACATATTGGGATCAGAATGAACCAAAAGTTCCTTTTAACAGCACTCCTAACTGTGTGTCTTATTCAGGCAAGGTAGGAATAACGTGTTGGGTTTTTTTAGTTTTTTTTCCGTCATAGTAGAGGCAACACTGATGTGCGTAAAAAGTCAAGGGGAGGGTAAAGCAGATAACTGGTTTTATTTGTGGAATAATCTTTAAAATACAGATAATAATTTTTCTACAAGCAAATTTCTTAAAACTATAGCTGACACTTGGTAGCTGTGTACTGCAAAGAATGGAAGAAATTGCTCGCAGTGCTGAGACTACCTCTGCTGTTGGCCAGCCCATTGTCCTTGTCGCTCTGCATGTTGGGTTACCGTATTCTTGCGTGTCTGTGGCAGAGAGCTGGGAAGGAGATGGGCTGAAGTATTGAAAGGAAAAGCTGAGTTCAGTCATCTCCAGGACCTATGTGGGGGACCCCATCTGAGGATGGGTAGTGAGATACCTCAGTAAGAGGGGAGGAGAGGACAGGCACTGGGGGCATACAGTACAGAAGCAGCAAGGGCGGGTGGGGGAAGGAGGTTACAAAGATGAGTGGAGAGGGAAGCAGGCTGTATCCTGCCTCCCACATTCAGCAGAGAACTGGAGCAAGAATCTGCTTGCTGTGCTGTCCGGCTGACAGTGGAGCTCATGTGCCCAGTTCTTCTGAGCTACCTGCTCCCTGCCTCTGCAGAAAGCTGAGCAAGTCCCCTGTACCCATTCGCACCCTGATCTGGGAGAGTTGGCACCACCATGGCCTTTTCTTCCCTTTTCAGATGTGATCCAGAATCCTGCCATCTCCACATTTGACAGCTTTCTATCTCCCTTCCAAACATGCACCTATGCATATAATCCAGGGCATCCTGCCCACAGTATTTTTGCTAGAGGCATTTTTTGGCTTTCGCCTATATGAAAACTCAGCCCCTGCACTGTGTAAGTTGAAAGATTTTAGAATTTTAAATACTTTTTTCCTTTCCTTCTCACAGCTGGGACAGTGGAGAGTCAGATCCTGTGAAGAAGAATTTAAATATGTGTGCAAGAAAAAAGGAGACATTTTGAATGAAACAAAATCAGATAAAAGTTGTTCATTGGAAGAGGTAACAGGATGTCTGTATTTCTTTTACTTTCACTTCGTTCAGAAATTGCATAAAATTACTTTCTTCCTCTGCTTCCCATTTCCTTCTTGCCCATACAATAAAGTCTGTGGAACATTTTGGCTGAAAAAAGACATTTATGTAGCATGAGACAAATTTCAGATTCTCCTAAGCAGGCTCTGGTTGTATTACCGCTCTGTTTATTGATGAAAGTATTGTGAGCTTGGACCCAGGAGATGTTGTGTTTCATTTATTTATTTGAAAAAAAAAAAATTGCTTTTACTAGATATATTATCAGTAATGACATTTGTTCGTGTTTTTTTGCTTTAAATAAGTTTTAAAATTTAGGATAAGCACTTTGCAACAAAGATATGCAGAGGCTGATAAATGAGATTAGGTTTCTGTTAGGCTTCACTTGGCTGTCTTTTTTGTTCTTTGACTTGAATAAAGGTGGGGGTTTTTCTGGTTGTGTGGGGTTTTTTTGGTTTTTTTTTTTTTACAGTAGAACGTATTACAGTATAAATAAGGCTTGAAAAAAAGTCTTTTCTGTCTTGAACTATCTTGGGATGGTATCACTAGCTATTTCATAATTCTTTGGTTCAGTTTTGTGTGGTGTAGTGCCTGCAACAGGAAACATGTTTACCGCTTATCTTTCTTTCTGCACAACCGTAGGGTATTTTTACTCTGTCTCTTTGGAAATCGCCAGCATGTAGAGGTTACAGCTTTCTGTGCTGTTCAGTCACCAGTGGCATTGGTAGGCTAGCAAAGAGGTAACACATTAATGTTCCTTGAAATTTCAGTATAAGTATAGGGGAAAAGATTTGAATACTAGTGAATTTTTGTAAGTTCACACATTTTCAGTATAAAATATTTTTTTCAGAAGTAAAGAAACAGTAGTAATGCCCTCTTATTATTCCTCTGTTTGAATCCTGGTGTTGGTGGAACAGCATGAAAACTCCTATTGTTTTGAACAGGACTAGGCTGTTGCCCTTGTGTTTGTCTCTCTAAATGTACACAGCAGTCAGAAGACTGCACAGTCAAGCTAAAACAGTGGTGTGTTTTATTCCCATGGTTGCATTATTTCTTAGAACTGTGAATGAATCGGAGTTGAGGATACTGGACTTTGTATGTGATGCACTGCATTTCTTTCTTGTATATGCTGTGCAGGCTTGTAGGCGCCAACCAATGATTTATTTTCTCCTGTAGATAATGCCTAAATTAGGCTGTTATGTAGAAATGTGGTTTTTGTTCTCTAACCAGGGATGGGAGAGACATGGAAACTACTGTTACAAGGTTTATAAAACAGAAGTTTCATTTGGAGCACAGTGCAATCTTACAGTGATGAACAGGTAAAACACATCTCTAATTTATGGGCATGTTTTACAGTATGATCCTGGAGATATAGTTGGAGGTTAAAACCGCTGTGCGCTAATTAGTGGTTTATAAAGAAAAAAATAGAAATAGAATTGCTTTTGTGGAGAACTGGCGAACTGTGTTTTCCATGGTGTGACAATGGTAAACCTACAGTGTAAAACCTTCTTGGAAGTATATGAATTCCCAGGCTGCTGACCCCATGTTGAATATGGGTCTGCCTGGACAACCACTTGAACTAACTCATGTAACAATATGCCTGGTTTCCAGATTGACTCAATAGTTTCAGATATCTTTCAAATATTGATGCAAATTAATCTGTGAATTTTCAGATTTGAGCAAGAATTTATCAACAGTCTAATTAGAAAACACACCAAAGTTGAAGATAAGTACTTCTGGACTGGTTTGCAGGATATTAGCCAATCAGGAATATATTCCTGGGGTACAGTGGATGGGGAAAAAAATGAAGCTGTGACATACACTAACTGGAATTCCTTGCAACCAGGTAAATTTAACAATTAAAAAAATCCATAAAAATAGTATCATTTTACATTGACCAAACATTGGAGTACCATGTTACAGAACTCCAAGGATGAGACAGAATAGTAATTCAGAACCAGGAAAACCAGCCAGTAGTTTTAAATACGTCTTTGGTGGCTTAAATCTTAGAGTTTTCCGGAGGATGCGTGGCCATGCCCAGTGGAAAGTCTCTTGGAAAGTGGGAAACGAAGGACTGTAAAACCACTAAAGCATTTTCTGTCTGCAAAAAATATATCGGGCTGCCCAAGGAGCCAGAAGTGCTCCCAAAGCCAACCGATCCTTGTCCCCCTGGGTGGCACAATGGATCTGGCCTTGCCTGCTACAAGGTAAAATGTTATTCCTGTTAAATGATAATTGTTCGTTACTGTCTTGCAGCAAGTGTGCGATTAGCCTTTTTGTGGCTTGTAGCTGTTCTGAAGGGTATTTCAAAGATGTTTTACACTGGGAGGAGGAATTCGTGTTGATTTCGGGTTGACTGCCTCTGGATGTTCTCATGCACCACCCTCTGCCGATTGCTGAAAGGCCCAGTGCGCCTCTCCTTGTCTTTCTGTGGCCAGCTCAGTGCATCAGAGCTGAGCGGGGCGACAGCTTTCACCTGTGCTGCCGGTCTCGGGGGCCTGGTGCTGCCGGAGGGTGCTGTGTCTGTATCCTAGCCTGCCTGCCATCATCTGGCACGCAGAGACACCTAAGCAAGGAAGGCAGGCACTTTGTGTTGCCTTCCATTGTCCCTTTTCTTTCTACACTCTAAGAGTGTGGATAGGAAAGGTGGGGTTTTCTCTGGTTTGAACATGAATACCAGATTTCATCAAACAAGTGCAACCTCAGTTGTATTTTCCTGTTTTTGAAGTAAATAGTGGAATGGAACAGCCATGCTGTGAGCTGGAATGGCTTAAGTTTGTGTTTAGAATTGCAGGTTTTTCCCCTCCTATTAAGTTAAGAAAGAGGCTGTTTATTGGATTGTTTATTCATTATTTCTGGGGTCAGTGTCTGCAATGAGCTGTGTCTTGTAAACAGCTCATGTAGCAAAGTGGGGAAACCCAGCTTGAATAACAAGGCTGTGGGCAAGGGTCCCACAGGGATGGGCCTAGCTGACGTGCAGCATAGCCGTCCCATAGCTGATGGTATGTGGCAGCTGGCCTGGGCAGTTTCTTCAGAACTCCTGTTGACCAAGGGCAGCATGTCTGTGCAGAGAGATCCACTTCATGAGAGCTGGCTTGGACTGAAGTCAAGGGGATCAAGTGGACATGTCAGCTGAGGTGTACGAGCCAAGTATGCAAACCTGATACATGCAGGTAGCAAAGGGTGCGCCAAAGAACTTTCTTCACCTGCAGCACCCAAACAAGCCTGGTTTCAGTGCAAATTTGGCTTTGTGCTTCACCATGAATTTGAAAGAACAACATCCCTTCAAACCTAGAATTTGTCTTGCAGTTTTGGAGTGAGTTGGGTGTTGTTTTGTATAATCTTTCTGGTAAATAAAAACAGAGAAAGCCTGCCATATGGAATAAGTTGTGTTTGAAACGTAAGACTTCAGAGTGTAGCTGTTGTAAAATAAACTAATTGTTAAGAAGTCAAGCTCTCTCCCTGTGGAAATACCAATTATTCATTCCTAGCTAGGATGGAGTATATTTGAGTAGTACAGGAGTGTTTTAAAAATACTGTCACTTGTGTCATTTTTTACTCTGATGTGTTTGTTGTGAAGCTCTTCCACAGTGAAAGAGTGTTGCGAACCAGGACCTGGGAAGAGGCAGAAAGGTTCTGTGAAGCACTTGGAGGCCATCTGCCTAGTTTTAGTCACTCAGAAGAAATCAAGGCTCTTCATTCAATCCTGAGAAAAATAATCAGGTAACAAATTAGCCATGGGCTAAAATATTTCAGTCACATTCTGCAGTAGATCACAAATGCTGCTGCTGACCCCAGATGGCGAGTATGAGAGAGTGTACAGTGACTGTGTTTCCCACAGTAAAAACGTTTAGACGTGGCATTTGAACTGCTGGTCATGTCACTGCCTTCCTGGAAAATGTCAAGGGAGTACAGCTTGGGCAAATGTTTCACATTGCTAGAGAGAGCACAGGAAAAGCGAGCATCTTCCATTACATGAATTTAAGTTTGTGTTGCTATTAATGTGTTTCTTTCTTTGCATTGAATTTTGGCACAACTGGGTGGTAGTTGTTTGTATTTTTTACTGAAATGTTCTTTAGAAATGAGTTGTTATTTCAGTTTTTCAGATAGGTCTTATCTTTATTCGTTAAATGCTCCCTGAGTGAACTGGGTGCTATCTTTAGAAAATGTGAATAATGTCGTGTCCAGCAATCTAGTTGGCATGGATCCCATTTGGCATAACTGCTGTAACACTGTATGAGCATTAGATGGGTGTGTTGAGTTTTCTGGTATCAACAAATTAAATGCTACATAATACATGAGTCTAAGGCTCTATTTTTAATCAAAAGAACTGTCACTGCAAAGCTTTATTAGGCATTGGTGTGATGTCAGATCCTTGTGTAGTATGTTTTTTTTTTTTTGATTGGCAGCCTTGTTTTTCAGAACTTTTGCCAGCTTAAACTGAAATGCTGCCAGTTATATGATCTAAATTTTTTCATCAACAAACTAAATAGGGATTATTTCAGAAGCTGCCAACATACAACACTGATTAAATTTTAAAACTTGATGACTGAAGAGAAGCCTTATTGAAAACCCAGTGAACTTTTTCTAGAAGTGCACAAATCATGAAAATTACTCAATGTTTATGTTCATAAGAGATGAAAACAAACTTGTATGCTCTATATATAGATGGTTTAGCTTGTATAAAAGCCACTTGTGACTTCTTTGCTAGTGGCTAAAGTCCTTGAAATAAAAACTAGTGCACAAATTATTTTTAGCTATAGATCTTCTTATACTGTTTTGGAATTACAAATTTTGTTTTAGTGTACCTAATCTACTATGAAACATGAATAGGGAAGTAACTTTATTTTCCTACAAGTATTTGGAACTACTTCTTGGCTTGCAGACCATCTGAAGTATTAATTATAGTTAATGGCTGTTTTTTGTTAAGAGTTTAAAGGTGGAGACTTTTCCTGTCTTTCCAGAAAGTCAGCTGACACACAGTGCTACTGCAGTTCCCATATTTCGGAAAGCTCGAACTTGGTCTGGAAGAAGGAAAGTCCTAGTACTTCAGTATTGTTCTACTAGAGCTTAAATAAGGGGCAATATGTTGAGCCCGGTATAAACTGACTTTGCAGTCGGTGTTGCAGTTACTGCATGTGTCAAATACAAGCTCAAACACAGTATTTTCATCCGGGTTAACCCCTTTTCAAGCACTGCAGAACTTCCTGAACAGAAATCCTACATATTTGATACGAACTGAAGTCTTTTAATTAATATTTGTTTGTTTGTTTAGATAACATAATGAAGTGTTTAGTTATGCTTTTAAACTACTCAGAGGTGGTGATTGTATAAACTATTTTGGAGATCAAGAGAGAAGGGTGGCTTGTCTGAAAATAAGCTCATTTGAGAGAGAAGAAACCAAGGGAATTATTGTACCGAGAACAAATAATTCAGGTAACTGGGAGAAATCGTCCTAAGATAATGTTAGATGTGATTAGCTGCTGCAGTGTGCTGGCATGCAGTTTGTCCATATTCCCTGCATTAACTCAGTGCAAACTCTGACCTAAACTATTCATTCAGTGCACTCATTTTCAGCTTGGGGAAGGAGCCACACCTTGTCTTTTTTTGGTTTCGGGTTTTTTCCCCTTGCACATTTCTCCAGTGACTCATTGAGAACTGTTTGTTTTTAAATGTTAGCAAAAGTCAGTTTGGTTCACCAGGAAAAGGGCAGCTTGCCTAGTCCATTCTGTTCTTTAGTCGGATTCCACCTTAGAGGCAAATAAGAGCTACAGTTGCTCCAGCCAAGTCGGGCGATTGCCATTGGAAAGGAAAATAAAATTTGCCTGCCAACCTTCCCCAGTGTGAAAGAAATAGGAGATAACCTCTTTTCACTTTGAGGGACGCGATACAGGCAGAACAGATCTGGTTCAGTTACTTCCATTCTTTTAGGATTGTTTTTGTGAGCATTTTGCAGCTTATAGCTGGCAGAGACGCTGGACGTGAGGAGGGTAAAGCTTGGATTTTCAGTGAGGACACCTTACTGGAAAGAAATCAGTGCCTTTTATATGCACAGCTCTGCTTCTGTAGTTGTTCTGAGTCTAGAAAGCCTCACTGACACTAGAGTTTGCAAGAAAAAACTCATCTTATTCTCAACACACTGGCCAAAACAACAATAAAGCTGAGATGCAAGTTGTAGTAATTGCATTAATACAGCTTCTCTTTTCCTCTGCTAAAAAGTAGGTGATTAGCAGGATGGGGACTCATCTAGTGGCAGTAGCCTGTTAGAGAGGGAAGAGCAGGGGGTCAAATGGGCTTCGTATGTACTTATAGGCCAGCACTGCCTAAAATTAAATAGTGCCTTAAATTGCATCATTAGGAGGGAGTTGGCCCAGATGTACACATTACCTCTTGTCAAGAACTAGGTTGAACTACAAGCCACAGTAACTTCACTTAGGCTCTTAATCTTGTGTTGGAGCTGACATAAGGGACAGAAGAAATCGTTTCCTGTTTCAGCAGTTAGAATATGACAGGAGAAAATTTACTGGTTTATATTCCCTTCACAGTCGTCTAAACTGTATTTATCCACTCCTGCACAACATTGAATTTTATGAAGTTTTAGTTTTATGTGAGAGAAAAGCCACTAGTAATCTGCGGGGATTGTTGGAAATTTAGGGTTTTCATTGTTGATCAGTGTGGAGTCCATTGTAAAACACAAACTGCACCTATTTTTTAGGTTAAAACTCAGTATAATCTCGGTTTTTGAGGCAGTTCCAGGAATGTAGCTCAAAGAATACTCTGCACAGATAAATCCATTTTGTTACTAGTCCATAGGGTGAATTTTAAATGCTTTGCAATGAGGAGACGTATATCTAAAGTACAAGCAAATTCCTTGCTGCAAGCTGAGTTGCAATAGACCATCTTAATTCATATTTGTCTGAAATAGTTGGTAGAATTCTCTTCTGTGATGAGGTGATAGTATGATTTCAGAGGGCTATCAAAAGACTTAAACTTGAAAGTGCTATCAAGGATAATGTAGCAGTTACTGAATTACTCATGGTCATGTCTGAACAGTTCCAAAAGAAGCAAAAAATGTGCATTAATGTGCAAGTACCCAGTCAGCTGGAAAACGCTGTTATGTTTGCAGGCCAGTAATTGTAAATGGGGAGATGAGCTGGAGAAATTCTTGACCTGGCACACTTTCAAATTTTTTTAAAATTTATTTATTGCATAAAAAGTCAAACACAAGTTTAAAGACTTTGAAAAATTGCTCTAGTTCCTCAAGTAATTACTGTGGATCCTTTTGAAATGAGTGTGTCAAATTTTCTTTTTGGTAGATATTCCTCTGTGATGATCAGTTGCTTAAACCGCACTAAGCCTGTAGGTGACGATCAGGAGGGGAGGGTTAAGCAATGTCTGATTCATAATTGGAAAGAACAATCACAGAAAAATAAAGTCCTAAAGGCAAATTGCCAAAAGCCACTTAGCTGCTTGACAGCTGTGAATGTTTGGCTCACAGTTTTCCCTCTGGAGTGATAGCGGGCATTTAGACTCTTTAAAGGCTCCTTGGTGATATCATTAAAAGACTAAAGACTGTTCAGTATGAGAAGATCGCACTAGTGTGATCACGCTATCACACCAATGTCAGAAAGTTAATACTGGAGTTGAGAAAAAAACAAAAATGAGATGTCTTGGTGGCTAATGCTTTTCTTCCTAATGGGAACTCTACCAAATAAAATGTCATTGCCCTTCGTGGATTTCATGTACCTAGCCCACATACTCTGGGCTAAACTGTTGTTTGTTGGTGCTGTGCTGCCAACCATTTCAGGCTCAATTTAGCATCTTTAAAATGATATGTGCAGAAAGGAAGTGGCATAGTCTTACCAAAGAATTTCTTAACATTGCCCCGTGATTTCATAACATTGTTTGTGCAGGTAAGCCTGGATCTGAGTCCATCCCTCCATGTAATAAAGCTATTTTCATAAACTTCTTAAGTTCTGTCTTAAAATTACCTTGTTAAGTTTGTCAGCACTACTTTTTTGGGAGCCTTTTCGAAACTCTGACCTCTGCTGGTCAGACATCTCTTTCAGCTTTGAGCCTAAATTTATTTCTGAGTTGTGATTCCATTAGACACAATGTCCTTTTTGCTCAAATAGCTTCTTTTCTCCTAGTACATTGTAAGGAATAATTCTATCCTTTCCCCATCTTTTTTTTGTCAAGGCTAGACAAGAAAATCCTTAATTCTTGTTAATAACCTAAACTCTTACTTCCTCACATAACCTGTATTCCTTCTCTGTATTTGTTACAATGTGAATTTATGGAGTAACACTCCTGATACAGTTTTACAAGAGCCCTGTATTGTGGCATTAATGCTTTACTATTGCTGTCAGACCACCTTGATGAGAGTGCCTTCTCCACAACCCTATTGCAGTAGGATTTCACCTAGTCTATGATTTCATAGAAATCTCATAGTCTTTCTCATCTCTCCGCTGCTTCCAGCTGATACCATCATTCAGAAAAGTGTCTGTTGCCTTCTTGGGCAGGATAGTGGATTGGAGTGAATTATCATAAACATCGATAGCTAGCACAAAGTTCATACTTTGAGAAGTAGAGGTTGCAGTACAAAACTAACCTTGCAGTTTGACTAGCACATATTTCATTTTGTTACAGTATCTTTAGCTTCATAAACAATAGGAAAGAGTATGGTAAAGGCTGTTACTGTCAATTTAAATATTTACATTGTAAACTCATTTTTTTGAGGCAACTTTTGTATCTTGGAACACAGCTCAAATTTTTAATTTAAGTGTCCGCTGCTTACGAGAAATGAAGAATTAAAATCTGGAAAAAAATACAGTTCTGACTGTAATCCTGTAAAATGGAGTAAAATTTCTATTGCCATTCTTTTATGCAAACATTGAAGTTTGCGGTGTTATGTGCACATTTATGTATATCCCTCTTTTATGAAGGTGAATAATTGAAATATGTGCCCGTGCTTGGTTTGTTTATATCACTGACAAACTTAAGGGAAATATGAAGGCAGTTATTCTGTATGAGTAGGAGTTTCATATGGTTTAAGGAAGAGTAGATTTGAGTTGATAGTGTAGAGAGAGATGACCTGAGATGGACAAGAGAAAGAGAAGCAAGACAAATAAACACTGTGTGTGATTCTGGAAGCAAACTGTAGAAAAGAGACCTTTATATGAAGTGGCAACTAATGAAGTGGTGATGCAGCAAAAAAAGGAATTATCCAATTTATTTGTCTTTCCCTGACCACAGTCAAAATTCTTCCTAAAGAAAAGTGCAGAAGAGGTCCTAGCCTTTATGCCAATTTTCTCTTTGAACTGCTACAACTTGCAGTAGTAAACCTTTGGTTTTGCTGCTTGATCCTAAGTAATGTCATGATGTAGGTCATTTCTTCTACTACATGAGCTGAACCGTATTATTGGCTTAATATTTTACTGTGTTTATTTACAGCAATGACAGATGGGTATGGATTGGAATGAATAAGAGGAGTCCAGATTCTTTGGGAACCTGGCAATGGAGTGATGATAAACCTGTAAGTTAACTTTTAACCAGGAAACGTAATGTCCTCATTTGTTTCAGCTTGGACTGGACTGAAAATAAATTGATAAATATTTTAATTAGAATATGGCAGATCCTTCAACAGATGAATAATTCAGAAGAAGATTGTGCACTTAAGAGCTGCCATCCAGGCAGATTTCCAATTAAAAACATATCTTTAATAAAGTCAACCTGATTTCTGTTGCTGTTGCATTAAAATATTATAACAGAAATAGAGTAGTAAACATCTAAGAGCTGGTATAGAGAACAAGATGTCTTTTATGCCACAACGGAGGGGAGGGTTTATCAGTTTATCTCCTTGATATGTCAGACTTCTCAAAAAAAAATCTTCCTCACTGTGATTGATTTATTAGCCTGAAATTGGGAGTTCTTTCCCTCTGCCAAAATAACAGGTACACAGGCTGAAAACAGATCCAGTAACTGCTAGTTAACACATTTTAATAGCGATAAACATAATGGGATCCCAGGGTTGAATGGTTATCTCTGGGGATTACCATAGCAAAAATAGTTGTAATGATCCTTTCATCCTGTCCATCCTGTAGGTAACTAGTGTTGTTATGCCGCTTGATGATCTGGAAGATGAATATGATACAAGAGACTGTGCTGCATTAAAGGTTAGTTTCAAGGTTTTTAATAATAGCATGCATATTTTCACATGGAATTATTTGCAATAAATACTTTTGCCAGCCGTATATTGTATTTAGGTTGACTGCTGAGGTGTTTTATTTGCGTAGTGAAAAAGTTGCTACTGTTCCCTATATCAGTCTACACCTATTGATTTTTCCCTTATTCAAGCAGTTTTTTATGAACTAAGCATTATGCTAATGATAACATTTCATAAGACTTCTTTTGAACTACATGATATTTTAGTAACAATGCTATTCTCTATTACATAATGCCATATTTTGTATCTCTTGTATATTGCACACAACACTTAAGGAGATAACGTGGAGTCTAAAACAGAAGAGCAAATGGATCCCTACCAGTAACTTTTAAAATCTAGATTAGTTTTTCTGAACTGCAAATTAAGAAAATGTTTGAAACCGAAAGTAAAGGAATGTAGTAGCCAGGATAGAGCTTATGTTTGTGTGTATTGTGTGTATTTCCTTGTTTACTTATGAAATAGACTGTAAGTGCTGTGTTTGTTTCTAACTCAAAATGTCAGACCTCTGTTTAATTCCTAATTATTTAATTTAGCCTTGATGACGATTTTTAAAATGGCCTTTAACTTTTCTGAAGCATCACCTGACTTTTTATAAGATCATTCCTATACCATCCTTTCTTTTAGCCTAGTTAGAACCACCTCTGCTTTTAGGATTTACTGAAGGAAAGGATAATTGCATCCCTTTGCTTCTGTTCACAGCTATCTCCCCTCATTTTCTTCTCCTGTGTTCGTGACCCCAGGCCAAGAAGTGGTCAGCATTAAGCTACTAAAAATTTTAGATGAGAGCAGTTTGAAGGGGACACTGAATACAGTAACCTCCCTCTCCTACCTGCTGGGTATAGACATGTTCTTTCACTAAATGATAAAAAATTCTCCTTATCGGAGAGATCAGCAAGAGTGAAGTCAGATTTTAAGCTTGATTGTAAGAAATAAATAAGAAGATTATTTCTCTGCCTGTTCAGATGGTTTCTTCTTTTGAGCAGAAATGAGAATCATTTTAGGGCAACAAGTTGCAACCGATAATGCATTAATAAGCATTGATGAGATCTGTATGCTTCAAAAAACGCGAAGAAGCAATATTGCAGGAAGAGACTTTTCTATGTAGTCTGACCTTAAGCCTTTTACTGAGTTGCTTCATGACCTTGGCTAGCATGGAGAGTTATAGTTGAAGAGTTACAGCTGTACCTGCTGACTTTCTGCAAAGTAAGTTGTGGGACTAACTCCACAGTAAAATATACTGACTTTGCCAAGTACCTTTTTAATATAGTTTCATTTCATATTTCAGGCGCCTGTGCCATACTAACTCAGTTCTCTGTTTCTGCTTTTGTACAGACCTCTCAGTTTTCACGGAGATCATTTTGGAGATTTCATCATGAAGCCAGAGACCTGGAATTTTACTTTAAGCCTTTTGATTGTGAAGCTAAACTTGAGTGGGTCTGCCAGATAACAAAAGGTAAATGGCAGTTACATCCATTTATTAATATAAAAGAGTTTAGCATTTATTACCACCAAATTGTCATTATTGCCCAGTAAGATAAACTTTGCAAACAGTGTTTTATCATATGCTCTCTGAACACTGAAGGGACGATACATGAGATGTTTCACCTATGTCACATACAAACAGGCGTGCACTTAGAATATTCAAAGATGTATGTGATGTATGAGATGTCAAATGACCGTGTGGAGGATGCGGTATCACCGCTCCCATATTCTTTCTTGTCCCATGAAGTAAGCAGTTGCTTCTTACTAGGTGAGGTGATACAAGCCACTAAGCTGCAGCATTTGTGGACTTCACTTAATCTTTCATGGTGATACTTGTAACTAAATGACCACCGACATCTTGGGCGTACAGTTTACTTCACCCTTAGATGAATTAACCTTCTTCTGGTAAAACTAGTATATTAGCTCCTCATTGTAGTGAGACAGAGGAGTGGGAATACAAAAGAATGGCGTGACACATCTGCACAGATCCAGCTTTTCACATGGAGTATGGAAAGTGCTGTAATCCAGTAGGCTTTTACATTTTGGTTGTTCATTAAAAGACGTTTCAGGGGATGAAACTTTCTTCTGGGGACATACGGGTAGATACACTACTTTGATGCTTATATTCTGCTTGGGAATGTTTAAGACTGAGGTATGCAAAACTCCCATTAGTTTTACATCAGCTTATTTTAAGCTATGAAACCTGTCTGTGATCTCCTTCTTTTATTTTTTTCCATCATGCATACTGAGAAGCACGAGTACAAGACATCACTGCTATTACTGGTGACCACAGCCTCGTTAAAAGCTGAACTTGAAGTGACTATCCCTTTATTTTTTTCCTCTGGACAGGTAGCACTCCAAAGACACCTGAGTGGTATATACCAGGTAAATAGACTTTCTGCATATTCTTCTGCTATGTCTGTATAGTTGTTAATACTTGATATATTGTATTAGTTTTGTTCTATTACAACTATAATACCTGTTTGATACCAGCAAAGGTCATGACTGATAGCATTTAATTCCAAGAGTGCTCTGAATGCAAGAGGGAGTGTTCGCTCTTCCCTGTGTCAAGCTGAAATTTCTTATGACGTTCTGAAAAAGAAAGGACGAGTTTTTCGGAATTGATTTCTTATGTGTGTGGTATTTCTTCTGCGTAGATGAAATTGGAATTCATGGAGCCCCACTGGTTGTTGATGGAGCAGAGCTGTGGTTTGTACCAGATAAAAACCTGAGCTTCCAGGAAGCTATTTTCTACTGTCAAAAAAATGATAGTGATTTAGCTTCTGTGGAGTCTTACCCAAAACTCAGGACGATACTGTCTCAAATAGAAAAGGTAAGGGAGTGTAATCTGTTTTAACAGATACTTTCCATGATAGGGAACTTTTCTTGTTAGTTTTTCCAATATATAAAAAAAAAAGTTAATCTTTAATTTCTTTCTTTTTCTTGTTGTCCTTAATAGTTTTTAGTTGTACTTCAAAGGAAAAAGAGAGTTGAAAGAGAATTATTTTAATGTCAGTCTTGAAAAAGAATTTTTAAATTTAAAAGTAGCCTTAACAATATGAAAAAAAAAAAAAAAAACAACCGACCTCCAAATGGAGAGAAAGTGTCATAACAGGACTACCATGTAAGCGTCCCATTGTCTGCAGATACTTCACTAACAATTGTGCCAGTTCTTAATTTTATGCATGGGACAGCACATCATTTTTCACCTGATGAGAGGATTTAATTAGAAGTGCATGATGGTCTGATAGCCTTTACTGAAAGGGGTTTGTAGTGTTGATAGGGTGAAAGTACATTCTTCTAAAGAATCTTACCAAAACATTGCAAGTTTCAGCACCTCTGTTACTGCCTTTCTTCAGTGCTGCTGCTTGTGAGACAACACTTTGTGAAATTAACAGCTTGCAAGCTCTCTTCATGAAATTTCTCCCGACTAGAAGTTACAAGGCAGGAGAAATCGAGGATTTGACCTGCTAAATCTGTAGCCTTTTCATGAACTATTTGTTGTTAGGCTATCTGCTGGAAGAACAGAGTTATTCTGAGGGAGGAAGGAAGGTCCTGTAGAACAACATCAGCTTTAGGCAGCTTTCAGCTGTGTCCTGGTTGTCTGGTAGAGTTCCTGCTATGGATTTTGTGGGAATGATGTATCTAGCACACACTTAAGACAGTGCTGCAAGATATCCTATAGCTTTATCCATCAGAGTGGAAAGTAGGAGCTTTTATTTCTAGTAGGTGCAGGGGTCCATCTGCTTGGCATATCAGTCTCAAACTCTGTCATTTCCTATTGCTGAAGAACAGTAATTCCTGTACGTTTTAGAAACATTTTAGATCAGAATAATTTTGTCATTGATTTATCTGTGGTATAGTCTGGAGCTCTTTATGGGTTGTAAAATACTGGGTTTTTTGTTCTTTATTTCCGCAGTTATCAAACAGTGAACAGAAGTGGTGGCTGAAGTTTATTGATTATGGCTACAGCTATCATTCACCGTATGTAGAATAATTATGGGATGCTTTATTGTAAGCTATTTTTGATGTGCTTTTTAGGAATATAGTTAACTAGAATAGTTTCCAAAGGAAAATATTTTATCCCCAAATTTTTCAAAAGTTACTCCTTCTGTATCATCCAAAAGAAGTAAGATAAATATTTTGAACTAAGCTAGGAAAAATACAGCATTATTCAGTGACCACTATTCTCTGCTTTTGTTCACATGTACCTGCACCTGTTCTTGTCATGCTAAACTTAGACCATAGAGTACTTAAAGCAGAGAGAGAACTGTGTAGTGCTCAGACAAAGCAAACAGTGCTTAAGACAGTATGTGTACAATTAGAAAGTGGTTGTATTTCAAAATGTCGTTGAAATTTTGAGTTCTATTCCCATTACAAGCATTATCAATATCATAAATTTGATTCATACTAACTTAATAATAACTGAATTCATAATCCATTTCTTGTGTGTCTGTTGGAGCCTCCAGGTTTCAGGCTGTTGGGGTTTGACATCTTAGTCTTGTCATGTGAATCCTTGAAATCTGTATTCCGTTGGTCTTTAAAATGCTTTTATTGGATTTTTAAGACCACTTCTATGTTCTGTTAATAATTGGAGAACTGAAAAAAAATGTGAAAAAAACACATCTGTTGGCTCTCGGCATATCTGAGAAATACCTGAGAACAGGGAATGGGAAACTGGTTTTAGACCTCACCCTTCCAGTTAGGTGATGCCAAGTCTTGGAGTATATGCTTGTAGTATAGCCCTGTAGAGCTGAGATGACTCGCAGCAAACCTTCTTTGTGCCATTCATGGCTGTAGTGAAACATCATGGACTTCTTACAAGTAAAATTCTTCACTTTCCAAAATACTGTAGCAATATACTACTATTAAAATAAAATAGGGGCTATTGCCCATTCTTCTCACTTGTCCTCACAATGTCCTGCAATTGCAGCATGATGATAAATAACTTACCCTCATTCTGCATGTCTCCTTGACAAAGTTAATTTTGGCATGGTATGTAACTACTGAACCTACCACATATTTGTTCCTAGTCTAGTTTTTTCCCCCTCTGTCCTTTCCAGTGTTGTAGGGCATCTCCTAGAAACAGTTACCAGCCCAAATTTTTGTTTGCACTGGCTCTATTGCTATCAGAGTTTCCACTTCAAGATCACACTGGATTGGAGATTGACTCTGAAATGTTTATATCCAGTTTACAGTTATTTTCACGCTTCCATGATCGATTCCTGAGAGATTGCTGGTATGTTTCTAGAAAGAACTGGTATAGAGGTAAGGCTGTTTTTATTTTTTCATCCCTCTCTGTCATTATTATATTTTTTTTAAAAAAAAGGAATAAAGGTAGTTACTGTTCTGCCCAAACTCTTGTATTGAATGCAAATTGGTATTTAATTAGGAGTGAATGGCTTCTTGATGGTAATCTGATTGAATTTTGAATCATTCATTTCCTCCTTGTGGTAGAAGCCATGGTAATATTTCTTGATGAATAGAGGCAAACCTGAATTCAGATAACAAATTGTTATGATTGATTGTCACTGTTTTTGTGACAGAAATGAATGGAGTGAAATCTGGTTTTTAGGTTACCTGTTTGTGTTTATGCTACATACTCCGAGCTCTGGAAAATAAGTCTTAGAGTTATGTTAGTTAGAGGAGCCTGGCTGAATACTTGCGACCGCATATGCATCTGGAGATGCAAATTTCATTATGTAGTGGAGTCCCATTGGAAGAGAACACAAAGTAATGGAAATGCCACCCAGTGGCGCTTGAAGCTTCTTATTTCATTTCTCAACATTGTTTAATATTGGGAAAATGTAGAACCCCTGTAGAACAAATAGTTCCTCCTATCTACTACTGTTTCCACTTTAAAGCACATTCTCCCCATTATGCTGTTGTAGGCTGCTGACCTGTTTTTATCCCTATCAGCCAAAAATTGCTCTTGACTAGGAAGTCGGTCCACTTACTGTAGGAATCGCGTAAAGCAGTACAGGCCAGACACTCTCCATGTGAGTGTTAAAGGATTCCTTTCGGTTTTAATGACCTTTAGGTCACAAACCCTCTATGCCAGAATATGAGATTAGTCTTCATATTCAAAATCTTCTTATTTCATGACTTTTCTGTTTTGAAGTTGTCTCTGCCTATATGAAGTGTTACTACTGGAAGTGAAGGGTCAGACTCTAAATCTTTAGGAATGTTATATTACTGTCTGATATAAATCATTTGTGTTTGTCTTTTGCTCTGCTGTTACTTTTAATGCTTCAAGATTGCATAGTATTTCACTGTGGTTGCACTGAAAAGGACTTCACTTCGAATTGGTTTTTGTTGTGTCATAAAGTGTGGATGGCAATTAGAGCGTGACAGGCACTACCATAACTATCTTTTAAAACTTCTGTTTCTGCAGACTACCCAGTTAACTGTAATGTGAAACTGCCCTTCATCTGTGAAAAAAATAATGCCTCCTTACTAGAGAAACATGATCCCACTTACCACCCAGTCAGAGGAGGTTGCCCTAAAGGTTGGCATCAGTTCCGGAACAAGGTACAGAGATAATACAGAGCAATCATCCTTACCTGTTTTTCATAGTCCAGTAAGCTGGAGTGCCCTGCTGAAAGAGGTGAGGAAGTAGCCCCTGTGCTCAGGAATGGACTGGGAGATGGCTTTTGAAAACTATGTGTAGTTATTAAAATAATCCCCCCCACTTTTATGTCCCTTATTCGGGATTTATGGTTCTTAATTTCAAAGCAGTAATTTTCAGTTATTTTGCTTTCCCATCGCCGCATGTTTAGGTCCAGGAACGTTGGTTGTATTGTCTAATCTTGGGCTCTGTTTTGAAGGAAAACAAGGATTAGAAAGGGAGAGGATGAGGTTTCTGTGGCAGAAGCATCTTGATTCTCTCGCTGAGTAATCACAGGCAGACAGCAAGCTGGCAGACACTCTGCTTCCTAAGCTGCCTTAAGGACTTAACGCACTTAAGAATCAGAAGCAGCTTTTAAGAATGAACCAACAGGTCAAAAGCCATAGTATAGTGTGTTTCAGTACTATGTTTTAAGGCAGTCATCTGAAGTCTGAGTGAGACTGATACCTGTTGTTTGGCCCACCATTTTTCTGTACATAAGAAGGAGAGCGCATCAGATCTGCGCATTACATTGTGCCAAGGTTTGCAAATTTACTTCACATCGTTGTGGAGTATAGCTTTTCAGTTCCGATGTGGTTTCTCCCAAAAGGTGACACATCACAATACAGGTTTGTGGCCCAACCCTGTCTGATTTTTAGAGTTCATGTGTGAATTCTCATTCTTAAAACGGTACGTGATCCTGATGTAGCCAATTAGAAGTTACTGAATTCTAATCCTCAGTGAATAAGGAGTTAGTCAGTGGGATCATTTTATATTTAGCTATTCTATTGAATCTAATAAGAAATGTGAGCAGCTAGTATCAATTCCCTTGCTTTCTGAGAAAAATAATTATATGTTATTGCAGGAAATGAGAAGTGAGTTTTTAGGGTTCGTTTAAGAACCTTTTCTTGTGAGCTATTTCTTAGGAAGCAATGGTATGATGAAAATCAGTTTCATTATGTTTATTTTGCAGTGTTTTCTAAAGATGAAACCCGAATATTTAACATTTAATGCAGCTAATGAAAAGTGTGTAACTTTTGGAGGCTCTCTTCCATCTATCTCAAATCAAGCTGAGCAAGGTACGATGGTGAACTGGGGGCACTTTTCGTGTGCAGCTTCTCTTCCAAATTCAGTATAGTTCTGCTTAAGAACCTGAGCATAAAATCACTTCCCTTATCTACAGGCATACTGGGAGCATTCTGAAAATCCAAGGCCGGTTAAAAATGTGTTGTCTATTGTTATTCACATCGCTGGAAACTTAACATGGGAATGCATTCAGCAAACATTTGAGCCAGTTCGAAGAGTAGCTTCTCTGTGTGATCTTAACCTGTTAGAAAAAATTGTAAAATCTTGCATTAAGAAGGTTCACCACTGGATGAAGAATTCCTATATTTTGGTTTGCAAGTTAAAACATAGCTGAGACCGTAGACTTTGCACTGTGAAAACCACCTTACGGGCTGTTTCCAAGACAAGCTCAGCTGTCTTTGTGGCAATGAGAAGGCAAATACAATGCTGGCTGGAGCACATGGAACCCTCTGTGTCTCAGTGTGCAGAACAGCTTAATATGGCAGTGTGTCTAAACCAGCCACCTGCAAGCTCTCCGGGACACTGACAGGAGGATGGGAGGCAGGGGGACTGCAAAACACGGAGCTGTTCCACCTTTGGGACCTGCCTCTCAGCTGTCATATAGAGTCATTGAGGTCAGGGCAGTGAGGAAGAAGTGCGTTCACGTTGGCTGCAAGTGATGTGCAGTGGTAAACTGCTGAATGAGGCAGCTGTATTTGTATCTATGTTTTTGTGGATAACAGTTCTCTGCAGTTCTCCATACCTGAAGTAGCGCGTTTGAGTTCTGCAATGTGCGCAGTGCATATTTTCTTTATAAGCGAATAACCTCTTGCCAGATGGAATATGGAAAGTGGACTAGGGAGGCCACTAGTGTACCTGCAGGCAGCAGCTGAATGGTAATTATTTTTTTACTGCTTTTTTGGGGGAGGAATAGGGTTGTAACCATATAGGAATATACATTTCTGAGACCTGTGTGGTTTTGGATACTTTTAAGACTGCAAAACCATAGCCATTCTGAAACGTTATGTAGCAGGATCTTTTGTCTGGTTTGGTGCATAGGGAAGTGTTTGTTATTGTTTCTTGTTTGTTTTACTTTCCCCCTTGTGGTGGAGGCCACCTATGCAGAAAGAAGGCACAGTCCTCTTAAAGAAGCATGCCTCTTTCTATAGGCTGCATCTGCTCATCCTGGTGTCATTAGAAGGCTGGTTAGCTCTGACATATACATCTTCAGTGGCTTTGTCTAGCTCAGAAAATAGGCTGCGGCTAGTCTGGCATGTGGCCAATAGTTAAGACATGTCAGCAGTAGCTAATTACACAGCTTCAATTTGTCTTCCTAATCTAGACAAGCTCAGTGCCTTTGGTGCCTGGAGGGTTACTGAGGCCCATTGTTTCCTCCCAGAATGCTCACTAAGAGGGGTCTGATTTAAGGTTTTCCTGGCTGAATTTTTTTCCAGCTAAACTTGACTTCCTGTGTCCTGTCCAGATTTCGCTGGTGATGGGGTGGGCAAACTGCCAGAATCCAAGAAATTGTTCTGGTTTATGGTATACATCAGTAGGAGAGGAAGATGAGAGAGAACACTTCCTCCATCAATTCGGAGAGGGCAGGAGGGAGCTCTTCTGTTATCTCTGCGGGGAGACAATAGAAGGTCTTGCAGACTTGTGGAAAAACAGCTTCTGAAATTTGGATATAAGTGCAAAAGTTAAAAGTAATGGGCAGGCAAACATGTTAAATCCACTACCTGCTCCTCAGGTGAGAATTTGCAGGACAAATACCAATAGTCTTCTTCTTTCAGATAATATCAACATGAAAGATGTTATGGAAGGAAGGGATGATAAGCATTTGGTAATCATAAAGGACTGGGAAAATTAAGCTGGATAAGATAATGCAACCCCCATTTGTATTATGTGAAGTGTTTTTTCAGGTGTTTACTGTTGTTGTCTGAACCACGATATGTACATTTACTGTTCTGCCCAACAGATTATATAACATCATTGCTTCCTGGTATGCCAAAAGATATTTGGATTGGTTTGCAGTTTCTATTCAGCACAAGGGAGAACAAATGGGTAGATGAGAGTAGACTGTTGTATAGTAACTTTCACCCACTCTTGACGGGAAGATTAAGGAAAATTCCACTGGACGTAAGTTCTAACTTCTGACTTCTCTTGACTATTGAGTAATGAAATTTGGAATATTGACTGTATAGAAAAAAAAAAAAAAGGCCAGAAAATGTGTAACAGACCACATCCCCTATTAGTGGTTTGAATTGGCAAAGAAGGTGACTGACGGTAATGAAGTCCTGTTTGCCTTTATTTGGATGACAGCTTCTGAACTGAGTTGAAACACTGAAGGGTAGAGGAAAAACGCTGAAAACAACTGTTTAATGACTCTTCTGGAACTTCTATTTGCAATTTAAACACTACATGAAAACAGTCATCAGAAAGATGTCATCAATAATTCTTTGTTCAGTTACACTTAGAATGCATCTGTAAATCATTGTACATTGGTATTTTGCTAGCTGCTCTACTCAAGGTGAAGCACAATAAATGTAATCGAACCACACTTACAAACAAGTTTTAAGTGTGAAATTACTTTATTTAATATTCTCCACTGTATGTAACTTCTGAATTCTTTTTGAGTCCAGGCACCTGGTGGTGTTTGTAAAATAGGTAAGCTGTATTGCACCAGTCCTTTGAAACTTCTAAAACAAGTTCAGACAGCTCAGATTCTCCTAGCGTCATGTTACTTCACATTCTCTACACAAGTGTGTTCAATGCATTATTTGAATCTGATAAGCATATTTCTGTTTTTCAGCTTTTCGATGAAGAATTTAACAATCAGTGCGGTGTAATCCTCAATGATCCCAAATCACAGTATGTTGGAACGTGGAATTTCACTGCTTGTGCTGACAGGCACTTCTTGGGTATATGCCAGCGGCCTATAGGTAAGTCTGAAGTGTCAAAATAAATTATAGCCAGGATCGGTTAAGATGCCTGTGCCAGGAGATCTTTTAATGCCTGTAAATTGTTGTACCTGAAGAGCAAGATTCTTGTAGAGACTGAGCAGGTAGATTTTGGAAAAGCAGAATATGGAGGATGATCTGGGACCTATTTTATCAGCCACTCAGAATTTTCCCTTTCACTTTTCGTTGGCCAGTTCAGAGGGAATCTGTTTTTCTGAGAGACTCTGTATGTTTTCAATGGAACTGTACTTCAGCAGACAGGGCTTTAATGTTTCATGGGTATAGAGGTCACGTACGTCAAGGGGTGGAACAAGTGACTCCTTTTTCCTCTTCAGAACTGTGGAAGTGAGAAGGTGTGGAAAGGAATCTTGCAATATTTCCATCCTCCTTAAATGCATCCTGTGGATTTTAGCACTATCAGAATATGAGGTATCATATACTCTTAACCTTGAAATCGGTCTCCTCAGAGCAAACCTTGAGGGCATACATGGAGAGTGATAATTTAGAGCAATGCAGCTTTTCATAGCTTTCCACAGATCCACTGGTGTGAGTGGGTTTTCTTAATCTGAACTAAATATAATATTGTGATGCAGCCATGTGGGTTGGTTAACACCAATTACTGGAATCAGATCAAACACATATAGCTATTATACACATTTAATTACTGCTGTGGGCTGATGTTCAGCACGCCCACTGCTGAGTATGCAAAGTGTGCAAAATACCCCAGAATATGCCCACCTTTTTCTTTCTCAAATAGACAAAGAGATTCCCACACATGCACACCTTAGCACAAGAAACCTTCTTTATTTCAGTGCCAAATACTTCAGAAATTACAAGTGTCCAGATTAGAAGTCTGGATGGAAGAGAGGTAGTCATAAAAATTCGAAAAGGGGTTTTTTATTAATAGGAAGTCGACAATATATCTGTGTAGATCAATATATTACTAGTCTGCACTGTCAAAAACAACAAGAAGGGCTTCTTCAACTACATCAGCAGCAAAAGGAAGGCTAGGGACAACGTGGGGCCACTGCTGAATGAGGCGGGTGTCCTGGTGACGGAGGATGCGGAGAAGGC
>Ga0065711_1003807_pt1 | contig 27476 bp, 10 predicted proteins | sample Hoacrofraction12_FD_59098 | JGI IMG/M metagenome (GOLD analysis project Ga0065711, IMG submission 59098) | Hoatzin crop microbial communities from Cojedes, Venezuela - Epithelial fraction 12 v2 (version 2) | ecosystem: Host-associated > Birds > Digestive system > Esophagus > Crop | place...
TTTTTTTTTTTTTTTTTTCCCCTCTCTCATTTCCTTAGGTTTGAATCCTCTCTTCTCTGGGAGTTCGAAGTTTTCCAGGAGTTCAGTCTTTTCTGGGAATTCTGCAAAATTCAAGAAATCCATGAGTTCCGGGTTCCATGATCTCTGCTTAGGGACAGGCTGCAACTTGGTCATCAGGTGGTGAGAAAATTGTATTGTCTATAGTTCGTTTTCCTTATTCACTCTTATTATTATCATCGTTATTATTATTATTAGTAGTAGTAGCAGTATTTCCTTTGTTGCCTTATTAAACTGTCTTTAACTCAACCCACGAGTTTTACTTTTTGTCCATTCTCCTCCCCATCCCACAGTGGGAGAAGAGGAGGGGTGACCAAGCAGCTGTTTGGTCCTAGTTGCCGGCTGCTGCGTTAAACCACAACACGCAGATTGAATTATTCTTCATAGGAGTGAAGACGAACAAATGTATGTACCTTCCCTCTACATAGGTCTCCTTAGGTCCTTGATTTCTCTTCTTCCTTCCTCCTTTTTATTTGTTGAAAACGAGTTTTGGCAAAGCATTTATTCCTTCTGCTTGTTTCAACGGAGCTAAAAGATATGTGTTTGTCCACCCATATATCCTCGCTTATAGAAGTCAGTTATAGGCAGAGGAATGTGGTTCCTTGATAAATTCCTTGCAGCACTTGTGATGGGCTATGTTTGCTGCCAGTCCCTGCATTGCTGCAAGGAAACATGAGGCCAGCAGCAGTGGCTGGGCCGGTCCCTGCCAAGGGGAGCTGCTGCAGCCGACAAGGTGGGTGCAGCAGTGGTGGCACTGCTGTGATGGAGCTGGAGCCTGCAGGCAGATGGCAGGGAAGAGTGAATGAATGAGGTTAGGGATCTTTTCCAGGGCTGCTGAGCTACAACATGGGAGAAAGGAGATGGCAGAGCACTGATGAAGGGTCCCACACAACCTACCCTTACACAGACAGGGCACTTGTCCACTCTTCATCCAGCTCAGTACCCTGGCATGTCTCAGTCTGCTTTCCTGTGCTGCAGGTCTGTCTGTCAGCAAAAAGCTTTGACCAGATTCTAAGTACAGAGGAACAAAGTCAGACGTCAAATTAAGTTACCATAAAAAGAGCGTGTGTCAAATTGTGTCTCTGGCTCTGTATTTAACCAGCAAGAGACCTCTGACTTTACTTTTCTCATCCACCAGTACCCCCAAGTCCTTCTCCTCAGGGCTGCTCTTGAGACATTCTCCGCCCAGCTTGTACTTGTGTTTGGGATAGCCCCGATCCAAATGCAGGACCTTGCACTTGGCCTTGTTGAACTTCATGTGGTTCACGCAGGCCCACATGTCCAGCCTGTTAAGGTCCCTCTCAATGGCATCCCTTCCCTCCAGCACATCAGGTACATGAAGGCACATTTTTACTGTGCTGAAGAAGAGCAATGAGCTGTCCCCAAAATCCTGCCACAACCATAGTAAGAGAAACCCGCTGAAAATTTTCTTAGCTCCAGTCACTGGTGGGCTACACCATACTACATGTGGAATATACTGCTTGGAATTTGTTTTTCCTGGGGATCCTTGACAGGAACAGGAAAGGGCACTATACATCACCCCAGTACTTTTTTCTCCTATCCTCCTACTGGACAGCCATCAAATAGAAGGAACCTGTTTCTATGGGGGCTTTGAAGAGGGATAGAATTGCAAGAGCAGCCAAAATCGACTTCTGTGTTCAAACAAAGCAACCTCTATGGCATGGTCTTTGGTCAGGTCTAGAGGGGGGAAAGTGCTATCATCATTTCTAAAGGATGGTATGGCTTCCCACAGGAAAAGAAAAATAATCAAAAATTAAAAAAAAAAGGAAAATAAAAGGAAAACAAAAGAAGTAGAAAAGAAAACAGAAACCTTTGGGGAAGTAAGTATATAAAATGTCTGAGCATGGATTCCCTCAGTAAGTAAATTGAAAATGCTATTATTCATAAGTATGCAATCTTAACTCAGCTGGTGCCTGAACCACATCCAGAACTTAGGTAACAAAAGTTTATCTATACCTCTCCTCTGGTCCCCGCAGCCCTTGCCAAATTAGCATGTAACATCTTTGTATTAAGATCTCAAGGGGAAAAAAAATACTTAAAAAAAAAACATAGTAAAAGGACAAAAGAGAGGGGAGAATGACCCAATTTTCTTTAGATAAGAGTCTATTCTCTTTTTCTGTCATGTATTCTACAAAAAATTACCACCACTAAGCATCTTCTCTAAGGTACTGAAATCTTGTGTCCTCCTGTGTCCTTCTGAAGACCCATGGCTTGTTAGTCAGCTAACAGTGCTTTTTCAATGCCTCCAGCCCTGCCTGAAGCCACAGTAGATGATTCCTTTGACATTGCTTCTTCCAGCTTCCCTTGCTCTGTCTGTGTTTTAGATGAAGCTCCTGATTCTGATATACCCCATTCTGAATAATACAGAATATGGGAGGACGCTGCTTGATACTCAGTTAGTCAACTAATGACCTGCAAAATGGGTATCTATGGATAAAAATTGGTTGCACAGAAAAGACCTCTTTTATCTTTCGTATGAAATTATATTTAGGAAACTGACAAGATCTAAGATTTCTTCTTCCACCAGAGGGGTAAAGGTTTTCACAATCAGGATCCCCCACTTCCAGCCAGAGCTATATTGTTCTTTAAAAACATCATCATGATTTTGTACTGTGCACTGGGTATGTTTCAGGAAAGTTTTCACATCCATCTCAAATGTCCATCAACACTGGACATGTAATAGATGTATTATACATTCTCCTGCCATGTAAGGAAAGAATGCCTGAACCCAAGGTAGATTTCAGTATTGGAATAGTGATAAATCTTGAGGATGCTCCCTCTGTTTCCCTTTCAGATGACATGATTCCAGGGGTCTCCTGCTCCCCAAAGCAGCAGCCAAACAAGGAGATCCTATGTGACGTGGAGCTGCTGCATTATAAATAACTGGAAGTACTCACTTTTAAGAAGATTCTGCAGTTCATGAGCTGTTTGCAGGCTGGTCTCCCAGTGAAGTTCAAAGATAATGGCCAAAGCTTTTTGGTGTTAAAGATTCATTCTTTACTTTCTCAGAAAAGTAAAGGAGGTGCACACGCAGATAGTCCTCACCATTCATAAACTGTTCCACCATAGTCACCTCTCTGCCATTGCTTACTGTATGGTATCTAATTAGATTAACAGGAGCTATTGTGTTGTCATTGGTGTTGCACAGGCTTTTACAGAGCTAAAAGGTCTGGGACCCAATCCAAATCCTTTGAAGAGCTTGCAAAGTCCTTGATGGACAAGTCATAGACTTTGAATAAGGCCCCGCATTACAATGTGTTTCTCTTACATACAAGCCCGAAACAGTTGTCACTGCTTTCATGGGTAAACTTAAGATAGCTCATGAATGCAGTGACTGATGGAAGTGAATTGCTTTGAAAATAAAAGACTGAAATGATTGTGGCAGGTCACAGCAAGATCAAGAAGCAAAGTTCTCAGTAAGAGTCTCCTTACCGGAAAGAGAAACAAGCCAGGGGTGAAAAAAACCTTTACCTGTTAGTATTTAAGAGTTATTTAACTTCTCTGTTCATCTTGTGACAGGAAAGTGTGGCATGTATCTGAAGGAATTTATAAAGATTTGTTGATAAAATAGTAGAAAGGTGTGAAGATTTCTGTCAGTTACTTCCTTTTCTTCCATGTTATGTATTAAGATGCATGACTATCTTGAAGTAATCCTGATAATCTGGGTGTGTTGGGTAAAGTAATATTCAATATGCAATAATATTTATATGCTAAGGAAATTCAAATGTTGAGGGGAGAATACAAATTTTCTCCCGAGGAAATTTTTAAGATATGACAATCTGCTGTGTGCAAATTTCTTACTACAGTACACATGGTCCTTAAAACTGCTTTTTTTTCCCTAAAACAAGTGAGTGAATGACAGATTTCATTCTTGGTTTGTGATAGTCTGCTAACCAAGTGACTGAAGGGCTGTGGTTTGTAGCACATAACATTTGCTGAAGAGGAAAAGTGTATCGTTCAAATGTTCCTACTTGGGGTAAAGATATTCCTTATATAATAATATTCCTGCAATCTGGAAGATGCACAAAGACTTAGCTGATACTAGCAGTAATATCAAGTGAATTCAAATTAAATATGCATATTACAGATCAAAGACACTGCTTAATAGTGTCATGCTGTTACAGTTGGGAAAACAGAGGATTGTGTTTCATAGAGCTCAAAGATTTTTCTTCTCAGTCCTCTGAATTTCAATAGTTTACCCAGCCAGGATCCTTGACTTCCCAAGTTATATCTGTAAGCAAAAACCTGAACTCCAGATAAACTGAACTCCAAAGCCTTTTCTGTCAGCTGCCTACAATTCTTACATGCAACAAATAATGCATTTTGGACAGAAGCCCTAACCTGTACATGGAACCAAGACAGATTAGTTGATTTATAATGCATTCATGAAAAGGGGCTTATCATCAAATTTTGTTTTGTTGCAAAAATTATTGACAGGAATTTCAAAATGTGTATATAGTTCCTATCCTCATAGGAGAGGTGTTCTATCAGTACCCCCAGGTACTTCTCTGCAAGATTGTTCTAAATCATATCACCCCCCAGCCTGTATTGATATTGAGGATTGCCCTGACCCAATTCCAGGACCTGCCGCTTGGCCTTGTTGAACCTCATGAGGTTCACACAGTCCCACTTCTCCAGCTTGTCCGTTTCAGTTCAGATGACATCTGGTCCCTCTGGCATGTGAACTGGACCACTCAGTTTTGTGTTGTCTGCAAACTTGCATCTTGCTAAGGGTGCACTCAATCTCACTGTCTATGTCATTGATGAAAATATGGCACAGCACCGGTCCCAGTATGGACCCCTAAGGGACACCACTTGTCACCAATCTCCATCTGGACATTAAGCCGTTGACCACTACCCTCTGGATGTGACATTCCAATCAATTCCTTATCCACCGAACAGTCCATTCAGCAAAATCCATAACTCTCCAATTTAGAGAGAAAGATGTTGTGGGAGACAGTGTCAAAGGCTTACAGAAGTCCAGACAGACAACATCTGTAGCTCTTCCCTTGTCCATTGATGTAGTCACTCCATCATAGAAAGCCACTAGATTGGTCAGGCAGGACTTGCCGTTGGTGAAGCCATGCTGGCTGTCATTGAAGACCAAGGCAAAAATGTTGTTGAGTACCTCAGCCTTCTAGGTCACCATTCATGTTCATTGGGGATGATACGCTTTCTTTAACCTTCCTTTTCTGGCTGACATCACTCTAGAAGTCTTTCTTATTACTCTTTGCATTCCTTGCCAAATTCAGCTCCAGCCGCACCTTGACCCTCCTGACCCCATGTCTACAAAACTGGGCAGCATCCCTACACTCTTCTAAGGTTACCTTTCTCTGCTTCCACTGCCTATGCATTTCTGTCTTGCTCTTCAGTTTGACCAGCAGGTTCCCACTCAGCCATGCTGGTCTCTTCCCTTCCTTGCCTGATTTCTTACACCTGGGGATGGAGAGCTCTTGTGCTCTATGGAAAGCATCCTTAAAGATCTTCCAGCTCTGTTCTGCTCCCCTGTCCCTTAGGACCATTTCCCAGGGGGTCCTACTCACTATTTCCTTGAAAAGCTGGAAGTTTGCTAATGGTAGCCTTTAGTGACTAAGTAGAAGTCAGTAAGCAGGATATGACGGGCAAGGAAATCAAGTGCTATTTCCTGATGTTGTAGTTTCTGACATAGTGATACACGACATGGAAACACTGCATTAAACGTTAAACTGTTTTTCCTTTAATATGTGGTAATCATATCGTAACAACGAATTTCCTATTAGAGAAGAATTCTGCAACAAGACTAATTAAAGCCTTGAGTTTACTCAGAAATAAACCCTATGTTTTATTCCCCATTTCATCCTGTAGGCACCCTGTTTAGCTGCCGCTCACATTTTAATGGTCAGGTACTACATAGCACTGCTGTTGATTTTACATATTTCAGACTAAAAGTATTATACAGTGAAAAGCATGGTTAAAATGTGCTGAAGAATAATTACATTTCTTGCAAACAACAATTCACAGTAGAGATGTTAAAGAAATCTCACAGCTGTTAAAGCTGACTAAGTTATTTTAGGCAAAATTCATTTGATTGACAGCATGTTTTTGCTAAGTCTGAAACTGGATCTTCCAGGCAGCCAAGTACAAAGGGAGAAGCTGGAGAAAAGAAAAAGTCTAGGAGAGGCCATTCTGTGTATTAGCTCTGTTCGTGTACGTAGATAAAGAAGGTTTAAGTCCTTTACCTGCAAGACCACCAACAACATGGTAGGAATACTTCCAGTAAAGGAAAATTGCAACAGATAAAGGCATCTCTTGTTATGAAATGTTTCATGTGAGGCATTTTGGTTTGGAAAAACTTTCCTCCCATTCAAGACCCATTTTTTTTATATCTAAATTTTTTTCAAATTCCATAAGAACCTGCAAGCATTCTTGCTGGTATGGCCTTGGCCAGGGACTGTCCACATATAGTTGTCTATGAATCCACAGTTTTATTTTGGGCATTTGTGCTCAGTTACCTTGAACTAGAGCACTCCGTATTAGGAATGAATTTGTTCTCACTCTCACAGCTCTGTGCCTTGCACAACTGCATGTACTGAAATGAGGAACCCTCATACCAGACATCTCAATTCACTTCTGCTTTAGTGAAAATATTTTTAGAATATTGCTTTTTGGGCCAACACAAAGCAAGAACCCAGATCTGAAATATCAGATGTTGCTGCTCAGAACTGTTGTTCAATTATTCACTGTGGATGTCATGACTTCTTGGCAGTGTTTGGGGAACCATAAATGAACAATGCTATTGGTTTCTCATACATTTAATTCAGTTGTCCAAACTGCTGGTGCCAGAACTCTCTAGGTATAAATTGGAAACCAATTTACTGGTGTGAGCTGAATGTGGAAGTGACACGTGGGCAGAGATGTCCTTCTAGGCCTGGCCTGGCATGCAGAGTGCCACTTGGACCACCTTTGTGACCAACACTTCTTCAGAAGACACACTCTCTTCCTTGCTTCCTTGTGGGCATCATGAGTGCTGGCACAGTTAAACTACTCATCCATCCAGGCAGTGCCTGGACAAAAGGTTATTTATAAAATGGGTGTGTATTTGTGAAAATGTCCATAAGCCTTTACATCCCTCTGTGTCTCTGCTTAAGGACCCCTATGGTCCTCAAGTATAGAAAGGCAACCAGAGTTTCTATGAAAAATATCATCCATTTATTTGTAGCAAGATTTTCACTTGCTCCTGTTGCTAAATGTTTATAGAAACAGTCTTCACTATTTCACTAAACCTACTCACCGGATCATGAACTTCTCAGTTCAACCACATGTTTTACAAGAAAGTCCTTACAGACCAGGGGTTTCCTAATAAGATTAATGTGGTGAAGAATTTTCTTCTTTTCTTCCTAATGGAGCTCTAACACAAACTCTAGTACACAGAAAGTTTGACTTGAGTTTTTACGGCTGTGAGCCAAAGTCAAGTACACCTGGCTTTGAGGAACTCTTTGCTTAACTGATGAGCTTGATTTGTTAAGGACAGACTGGGAGCAGATGGCATGTCTAGTTGTGAAAGGGATGTGCAGTGTCTGCTGAGAGTTTTGTTCTGTATTGCTTACAATCTTACGATATTGTTTGGTGGTGTTTTTTTTCATAGTTGTCTGGAGACCAGCTGTAAAAATGGCTGCACCATGCCAACTTCTGTGCAGCCAACAGAAGCTGCAAAAGGCTTAGTATCTTCCAAGATTTGGCCTTGCTGGCAACTAGCCCTTTGAAGCAAACACTTTGCATGTATTGTCTTCAAAGCAGCATTCTTTCTTTACGCTGAATAAACAGTAGGAGAAAAGTAATCATTTATCCCCCTTTCCAATCCTCTCTCTCTCTCTCCCTATCTCACACACCCCATTCTGGCATGCACAAGCAAGTATAAGGTCATCTACAGGATGCTTTCCTTCTTCTGTGGAATAGTTCCTCCCAGACATTAGTGTTTCCTGTTCAGACTGATTTCTTTTGTTTTACTTTCCAAGGTCTGCTTTTCAAAGAGATGTACGTGTTTTGTACTTTTATTCTATTCTTAGGCTAGGGAATGTAGTGAATAGGAAATTAATTCAACCCTGGCATTCCTTCAGATCCTTCACATCTCTCAAACATACACACACTGCTCACTTCCTGCTCACCATTTATGTTTTTCACGTTTTACTCTGTTTGCAGTACTTATTCGAAAAATGTTTTAATATGAATAAGCTGTGAGTTTTTACAGCTTTCTCTGGTACAGCTCAGAGCTTAACTCTCGTGTGCCTCTGCTGATTCCTCTCATTCTGACAGTAATCTTGCACCCAAACGCAAGGCACTGGGCTCACTTTCCAAATATCAAAGTATCCTGTTCATAATGAGATTACAATCAAGGTCTGAAATTCCCTTGTCTCAGCAGCTCTGGGGGCTCACACTTCTGGAGGTGATTACATTTCCTACTGGTGAAGGATTTTTTTGCACTGTTCCTGCAGACCTTGATAGATTTAGCTTTAAAATGAGTCATATTACTGCTCTAATATTATGCTCTTTTGTTAGTTAGACTGTTTGTTAGGTCTGCAGACAGCTCACTGCATTTTAAAAGCACTATTATTTCCTGCTACAGAAAAATTCTAAAATTTTATCAAGCAAGCCTGTTCTTTTAAATGTTTCAAGTTTAGTGTGGAGCTAAAAAACATGTTGGACAGGCATGAGATGTGTAGATTTCAAGTCTATATGATCTTTTTTCAGGAGAGATGTGTCCGTGTGTGCTCCGGGCATCAACTTGTGCAATGAAAAGTAAACTCCTAGAGGTCTTGATTATTACTTACGCATCTGCAGTGCTCCAATAGTGGAAATGGCACACAAAAAAACTCCAAACAAACAAATCACAAGTTTTTTCACTGTGTAAGACCTTCAACATCACTGTAAAACATTTTTAGTAGCCTAGCCTGACTTCTGGCTTATATACATTTACCGGGGAATTTCTGCTTGATTTTAGACTTTTATTAATGTATGGCATATTTTATCACTAGACCTATTCTGAATTATTATGGATGCCAAAAATGAGAATTTAACTTCTTTCTTCATATGCAGATTACTCGAACACAGATACTTTTATAATAACTGTTATAATGCAAATCCTTACTTTTCAAATAGATACAGAGTTCATTACAGGTGCTTCACAGAAACCTTTGTGAAACAATAAATATCATGAGTCATTATGTGGCCTTTTCATAAAGGCTCACATTTGCACCTAACAAAAGAGTGACTGATAAACACATATCCTTGAAGGCTATTACAGAAAATTTCTCAGCTGACTAGAAAGGCTGTAAACACTAAACTTTTCTGAGGTCAGTGAAGACCTTTCTTAAGAAGGGTCTAGATCATCCAGAGCTAGATCATCTTTAGCAAGCAAGTTTAGTAAGCTTTTTCCTCATGTTGTGGAATTACTATTTGAGTAGATTCGTGGGCTCGAGTGGTACATGCCAAGCCACTCACAGCTTGCATTCTTCAGTCAAAAACTGTGATCCTCAGAATACCAGCTTAGCTACTGCACTGACTGTGAAAGAGCCAAAGCCCACAGCCCACCTCTGCCTAGCACCTCACTATCAATAAAGTATCTGCTTGTGAAGGTGCTCACATGCACATTTATGTGCCCACGATGAGAAGTTGGCATCTGGGTCTTGCTAAAGCTCTCCTGGACTGCTGCTGGCTCAGGGTTGTCCAAGCATGAGCACACTAACCTCTGCTGCTGGGAGTAGCTCTATGATCGCGATGGGTATTTGCTCTGTAGTCAGTACGGTCACACAGGAAGAGACAGACCTGGGTGCAATCTCTTCCTCTGCTTCTGAGCTGCGTCTTACAAGAACGTGCCTCAGTGCATGTCCAGACACCCTAATACATCAGCTAGGAGCTACTTGGGTAGAATAAGCAAGTGGGGAACACAGGTCTTGGCTCCTTTTACTGAAGTGTCTGTTTGGCATAGAAATTTAGTATTTAAATGAGAGCTATGCTCTTCATCTAGCAGTAGTAAGGTTGCAGCAATAAAAGAGAACCCTGTCCTAGTCCTTGTTCTACTGAGTGTTTGCTTATCTCAGTATATACATTCCTTACATAAAATCTGTGAATAATCAGTGGCACAGAAGTACACACTGGGTAGTAATTCTTTTCTACCAAAGACTTTTTCAAGAGTGGCCTAAGTGATTGCCTTGGGAGAGGTTGTACAATCAGTCAGAGTTAACAAGTTGATCCAGGTGACAACTCACATCAAGAGGTACAAAGCATGTCAAAAACAGGGAAAGAGGAGTATTGAGCAGCTCTGACTAAAACACATACTATAGAATGAACATGTATTTTTAGTAGGAAGAGAACAAAGAACAAAACATGGATTTTCCCCAGTTTGAGTTAAAAATTATTTTGTTATAGAATTTTTAAATTTTTTAAAGACTCATTTTAAAGTCCTCTTTGACCTAAGCATTGATGAAGTAGCTAAAGAAAATTTTTCATTGACCTTACTGGAGTCTCAGTGACTATTTTGTGAGCAGTGATGTTTCATGCCACAATAAACAAAATATGACCACAGATGAAGACAGCCTAATATGGGTCCGTTAATAATAAAAGAGATAAAAATCTTTACTTTTTAAAGGACACATATGCAGTGTGTGTTTCAGGCAAAGAATTGCTGCTGGCATGTAATTCAATTCCATTCTAAAACTAGTGTGGCCTTGCTAGCCTTGCTTGGACTTGGGACTATGCTAACCATTAATAGCTGATTTTTGGTCAGTGCTGAGCATGGGCAGTTCCCTCTTTCAGATGTCCTGGTGGTAGGAAACACCAGGCTGAGATAAATCACCATGCCAGTAAGTGTTCATTCGTCAGGGGAATTTAGATTGTCCCATCTTTGACACATGCTTGCATATCATAGTGGGACAGGAATGATAATTTCAGTGGTGCGTAAGACATTTAGACATGATAAAAGTGGTCGTCTATTCATATCTCTGGAAAAGGAATTAACTAATCAGTAAAAAGCTGAGAACACCATTGATGTTATCTAATAATGCTGATTATGGAAGCAATGTGATCGAATTTTTTTATGAAGGAAACTTGGGCAGACTTTGGGCTTGTTGAATCACAGTATGGTCTCATGCTTTTTTGGGTGTAAGCTAATTGAATCCAACCTGCGAGAAAGTTCGTTACATCTTGTCTCCACAGAATTATAGTCAAATTTGTTGTTTTCCTAATTAAAGCCCTGATTAATGTTAAATTTCCTCAAACTACTCAGATGAATGTTGTCATTGCCAGCATTTATTAGCATCAAAACAAACTGACACTGTATAGAAACTGTATCTTATCTATCTGAGAATATTATCATATTCTCATATTCTTAATGTAAATGCCCCAATTATTCACGTAAGAATAATTTTTATCCCTTGGGTACTCTTACCTGTTATCTGGCACTTCAGGTTTTCCCATAGGAAATGCAATATATTTTACTTCTTAATTTTTAATAGGATTTACATGACTTTTTAATGTATTCCCTTGAGAAAAGATTTTATCTCCAATATGACTTAAAGCTTACATAGGTCTCTTAAAAAAATCCCTCCAGTGATACCACAGGATGAACTTAAATCACATCAAAACATGTTGGAGATTGTAGTTGCTGTAACTGTGCAAGTAAGGCAAATGTACATTGGATGAAACCAAAACCTAAGGAAGATGAGTTTTGATTTATAATACACTGAACAAAATAGGTGTTAGTTATATTATTTGCTTTATCAAGCCAGAAAATGTATAAAACTCTCTAAATGAAACATTCCATTCCATTTTTGGTTCAACACTCACTTTACTTTTTTTATATTTTATTCAGTTTATTTATCCTTCCTCCAGTCAAGTAAACATTTACAAAATTGAGCAAGTAAAAATTTCTAAGCGAGTATGCTCTTTGAAAAACAGAAGTCAAAGTGTATCCTTCTGGAAACGTTGAAATAAAGTATTTTAACAATTTGCGTTTTTCCCGTGAATAACATCATTCTACTCACAATGCCAGATTTTGGTAAATTGTCTCCTCATCAAAACATATTTAGTCAGTCCTACTGTAAACAGTAAAGGCTTTAAAAGTACATAAAAATGTGAGCTTAGTAATTTGGGGCAAATCTGAATAAAATATTCTTTGAGAAACCAAGGGCACCGAGGTGTTCTTTCCATTGGAGGTGTTGTAGAAAATAGGACAGACGGAAAACGTCTTCAGGTTTTCTGTCTTCCGCGCTGACTCTTCACCACAGCAGCCAGTGCAGCTGTTACGTGTGATGATACACTTCTGTACATGCTTGAGCACCATCTAGCAACCCTCCTAGATACTGCACGTCAGCACCTGCTTTCCCTTACGCACATGTCTTTAAGCAGAAATCTGGGCTACTGCTTTTAACTTCCCCAAATACAGTCATAGATGTTGCCAAACAATATGCTTTAATATGAAATAATATCCAAGACTACTAGGGCAAGTCAAGATAGGATTTCCTATGTACGTAATTTTTGCAAACCACACCACAGGGTGCCTGGCAAGTCCTATCTCCAGAAGTGTATGTATATGCAATATGACTCACTTTTTGCTGGTACGTACATGCATTTGTTAAGTATGTGCTGATATGGTACCGTGAAAGGTCCTCTTATCTGGCAATAAATGTAGAAGAGAGGGCCAGCAGTAAAACTGGATCACCTTCATGTGAATTGCACTAAGCTCATTCTTTCACTGGATGTCTTCTGGTGTAAATCAGACTTATAAAATCTCACTGTTATCTGTAACTCTGCATCACCTATTTCTACCTCTATTTCTCTGAAGCAGGCATTAGCCAGTGATGATGTGGGGTGCATTTCCTTCCAGTTACGTACATCCAAGCTCCAGGCTAGACACCAGCTTGTGGCTAAGACAACAGACTTTTAAGAACTGCTACAACAGAGGAAGTTTTTTCAAGCAGTAGCACCGATTTAAGATAACTTTGTTTGACTGCTCTTTAAGGAAATGAATAAGAACTGCACACTAACGCAGTTCAAAAGGTCTTTCTGCAAAACTGCACACAAAAAAGGAACAAAAGCAAAGATCTCTTTTGCTCCTTCAAGATTAGAATTGCATTTGTCCAGGAGCAGGAAAGAAACTATCCTGTAGGGACAAAATAAGTCCTGGAAAACATTGTAAAATAACTTTAAATGCTTGTGTGCATAGTGAAAGTCTTGTTGCAATGTCTTCAGTGCAGGGGTTTGAGTGCCTGAGAAAATGAAAGCCCTTACCTCTCAAATTGAGCTCCGTGTGTGTATACAAACATTCACAGAGGGAGAAAATCCCCCAAACCAACCAAATCAAAACTGCTTTATCATACACTCCAGCACAACTTTCAGGTTTTTGTCTGGGGGATGTCACTGCTAATCTACTGCATGATCTATAATGCCAAACCCCTTACTGATGATTAAAGCAAATGGCTCAGGCCCTTCCAGCAATAAAGTTTTCAGTTGGTTATGAGGATTTTTCTGAACAAAAAAAACAAACCCAAAACGTGACAGAAATCAAACTTTCTGCTAGAATCACACCTGTTTTCATTAAACTTTCATCGGGAACACTTTTTTTTGGTTCCCATGTGGATTTCCTTGATAAAAGTCTAGCAAAAAAGGTCTAGAGGAGAGCCTGATGAAGCCAAGTCTCCCAAGGCAAGAACCATTATGTCTAAATCACCTCTGAGAAGTGATAGTTCAAATTACACTAGACAGCCTCCAATCCAGTGCATTCCTTGGCTATTTTTTCAGAAATCTTTTCCTTATTTCTGAACAAAACCTCGTTTTTTTGCAGCATAATCCCATTATTTCTTGTACTATCTACCTTGGCCATAGGGTAGAAGTAGCTCACTTTTATCTGGGTGAATTCACTGCCATGCCCCTTCTTCAATCTTCTTCTCTTTAGGCTAAAAATCCCAATTCCTTCACTCTTTACTCATAGGTTTTTAGACTTCTGATCACTCCTGACGTGCTCTTGTCACCTGGGGCTTAGGGCACTCGTGGAGAACATGAACCCTTGTTTTGCCAAAATTGGATACAATGAAAACAAAAGCAAATAATAGCACTGCAAGAGACAGCATCACAAAGCAGTACCTCTGACCTAAGTTTTATACATTTTCTCATTAGTGGATGACTTTGAAAGTAAACAGTGGTGTTGGCCTAGTTTAAGTTGAGCACAGATGCTCAAATCTGTTAACAGTTTTATTTTACATCACTCTGTGTTCTGATAGCAAGCCATGAAATATGCATAATATTTTGATGTCTGCAGCTTATCTCCTCTTTAGCAATGCTTTCAGGCTACCAAGAAATTGTCAGTCTGGATTTGTTTAAAAAACAAATTTAATTCACTCAAGGTTTTTAATGCATCCTGTTTGTAAATAAAAGAAAAAAGGAAGCCATTTCTCCTAAGAAGGGCTATGTCCTCCATATCATGTTAAATGATTAACAGCACGCACCATGCCAGCAAATATTAGGAGACATCTCCTGCAGATGGCCTCTTGCTCTCAACAAACACATTGACTGATTTTGACGAATGTCATTGGTATCAAAAGTGTGCTTTTTCCTGGTAGCACATTTAGTGATCTGCAGAACATGTCCCCTTCTAATACTTAGCAGTTATAGAAAGTACCTCCTACACCCTGCAATTAAAGCATAGTGTGTAAAAAAATTAGTCACAGGGAAAGAATGTCAGACAGGAACAAGGGTTCCTAAGATCACAATCTTTTCAGCAAGGATTGTTCAGCAAACTGGGGATCTATTCAGAAAGCTGCTCAAAGACATTATTTCAATGCTAATGTTATTTTACAAGGAGAATTTAAGTTTAAATGCAAATTAAAGAAACGTTCCAAGTGGGTGAAACTCATAAAAATAAAATACGCAACTTGGATATTTATTTAAAAACATTGCTAAATTATGATATCAGTCCTTTTCCAAAACATGTCAGAGGTATAAACTCCTATATGAGAACCAGTTAGCTAATATGAAATCTCATTAATAAAATTTAATTTCACCGGCTATTTCAGCAACAACATTCCTACCTTTCTTCTAGTGGAAAAGGGACAGTAAGCATCTAGCAAAAAATAAACTTCAATGGAACAAAAATATATTTAACTAGGAGCGGAACTGATAAGGTTACCAGATCCTGTGATGTATTCAGGACATGAATTCAAGCTGTAGGCCAAGCTTGTGCCAAAGGCATTGCCCATTTAGCGCCCGTGCAAAGGGATACCTGTTCATCATGGCTGCCCGGAACACTAGTCGTGTCCCTTCTCTGTGCATCGCTGGCCACAGGCAGTACCCAAACTGTGGTAGCCCCGTGAGTCTGCTGGACAGGGGAAGGTATTTAACTTTCATTCAGCAGTCAAGTTTTCTTCTTCCTAAGTCTTCAGAGGACACTGTCTAAAATTATCGTCTACACAATTAGTTTCAGGCAAGATTTTGGGAGATCTTATACAAAGCTTCAGCAAAGCTGTCTAAAGTAAGAAGGGTATATCATACCCCCTATCTCTTGGCAATGTAAATCAACCTTATATCAAGTCCACCTTTTATTACAGACAGCTTCCTTTGACCTTGGAGTCTTTGCTTAGTATAACAGGTGTTTCTGTGTCTTTTCAGTGGTTAATATTTAAAGCAACATTAGACCTTTCTGCCATACTAGCTTTTGGCTTCTAGTTCACAGGTGACAACTGTTATTCTAAATCTATTCTACTTTTTATTGAAAGGGATTTCCCCATTTCAAAGGTGTTTGATCTAATGGAAGGCAAACCGCAGATGGTTCATGCAAAATCTCATTACTCTTTCTGAAAGAATGTTTCATTACTGTGTGGGTTGAAACATCCTGTTTTCAAAGTAATTGTAATATAGCAACTGTAATGTGCAGCATACAGTATTCCAGGTTTTATATAGTAGTTGCCTTAGATAAAACTCCAGAAGAGAGGGAGTGACATCTACAGAATTGATTTGACCTTGGGTGTGTCGCTTTGCTTGTAGTTCTTTTTTACTTACTATTTCCATCCTACCTTATAGCACAAGTTCTTTGACATAGAGATTATCTTTCACATATGGTCATATAACAAGATACAGATGCCTTTGTGCAGCCAGAGCTTCTATGCTTATTTTAATAAAAATAGACAACAGTAACAAGAAATTAAATTTTTTAGGCCTTTACCCTGCTGTTGTGTTAATGTGCAGAAAATGGGGTCTAAGGGTGCCATTCATGAGGATCTGAGCATCAAGGTACAGACTCGTGAGTGGACAGATTAAATTCAGGGCATGAAGTCAGAGCAATTCACACTGTAGTCATTGCATACAGATAAGTAGTCTTTGCCTTTGTCCATAGCTTCAGCTCATAAAAAATTTTGAAGCAGAAGAGGAATGGGGAAATAATATCTGATGGCAGTAGTAGCACTGAATAAGTTAATGATTCACAATTAAGAGCTAATCTGAAACCTGGGTTACATGAGCAGATCATGCCATTCTGAGATCCATACTTTATTTTGAGTCAGTTTTGAATAACCCTCAATCTGAAGACCACTGAATGAGAGAACTGTGAGGATTTGCGCTGTGGAGCATATTGTTACGCAGCATCAGTTACAGTAAGCACACTTCTGGATTTTTGTTTCCTCAGTGGGTGACCTGTGTAAGAATGGACAACAACTTTAATTACAAACTGTTCTCTTAAATGAACTATTCAAAAATGCACTGTAAGAGAATACCGGGCTGCAACGTTTGCCTATTCTGAGTATTGGTACTAGTTCAAACACTTCAATGTTCATGAAAAGAGGACTTGATATGATCACAAGCAATCAAATTAAATACATGGAATTTTCCCCCATTAATTCTTCAGTTCTAATTATGAATTTGCATGTATAATCACCGTAATACTGAGATGGCAGCTGTAATTGCTAGCACTGTGAGACCAGATATGCACAATCAAACTGCTGGTGTTACAACTGCTACTTAGTGGAGCAACACTGCATTTATTATGTTTAAGCACTGCTTTTGGTATGATCATTATTGACAGATAGTAAAAAAAGCTGTCTGTTTCTCTGTGTAAAAAATCTTCTCTTTCCAGATGAACTGACTATTTTCTGTGACTCTTGATATTAGAGTAGTCCTAATAAAGATCAATTTGATTCTGAACTGTAATAGATTTATAATGTGGTTTTTCAGTAACATTTTCAGTATCTCAGGAAACTGGCATGTTCTTTCTGATTTGTTCTAGTTTGCTTTCTTCTAGAAAGAAAACTGAATACATTTGGGTGCAGAGTCAAAACCGCACAAAATGTAATCATTTGCAGAAATGACTTCTATAAAGCTTACAGGTAAGCAAGAACTAAATGCCCTTATCTGCGTGAGGTGAAGGGAGCCAAGTCGTTACCATCAGCCTCGTGCAAGGGCTGCTAGGACAGGTGGAAAACATTCACAAGGAGGAATGGGCAGGCAGACAACCACGTTACTAGTTGTGTGTGCTATCATTGCCTCCACATCTATCATTTAATAAATAAAGCTTTGTGGGAAGAAAAAACAAAGGAAAAATATTAAGATGTCCACCTTTAATTGCATACTATTTCTAAACAGTGCTTTACAAACTGTCAATGTAACTTTTTAATAGGTGTGTTTGTGACTTTTCTTATGAGTATGAGGATATTCCTTATGCACATTTTTTTATAACATCTAGATTGCAGGAAAATATATTTTCTAGTGAGTTAAATCTGGATGAGAGTGACAAATTTATATTAAATTAGTCCAAATTTTACAATGAAAACAATTCCATTTTTTTCAGTATGTTGTAATAACAGCAAGTTCAAACTTTTGGAGGCAGAAGGTTGATTTCAGTGTAAATGTTTATGAAGATCTTTCAGCCAAATGACTGTCAGGGTCTGGGACTCAGGATTTTTATGCTGTCCACTACACATTTAGAAATGTCAGATCTCTGCCGTCTCATGCCCTGAGAGGGGGTTTCCTGCACTCAGTTCCTGTCCTTCCCCAACAAAGAGCCACACCATTACCTCTTGCTCTGGGCCAGACAAAGCTAGCTGATCATATCTTGATGACAGACATTTCTTTCCATGGGAAGGCTTTCACAAGCTGGAAAAGAACTGGCCAACATTATGCCAGTTTTTATCTGCAACAGGGAAACCACAGACATGAAGACCTGCAGAGCAAGAAGAGACCACGCAGTGGAGAGGTTAGTGCTACAGTGACATGTTAACTCCAAGTAATTTAGTTTTTGGTCAAAATGTCTAAAGAAAATTTTGTTTCTGGTCTGATCTCCTTTTCTTCTCAGCCTGTAAGTCTTTAGCATGGAAATCTAGGGTGCATTAATTTTTTGTGCTTGTATTTTCCTTTTTTTCTGTTGTAACAGATGAAGTTTACTAGAATGCTTTGACTTACGGAGCCAAAGAGCATAATGTTATGACTACATACTAGCAAGCTAGATTTGATGCTACCCAGTACATTGGAACAGTCTGTTACTCCTTTCTCAGCCAAGCAAAATCTATTCACTTGTGCATTTTTGGCAGTAATGTATGTTTTGGACAAAAACTGCTATTGTTTTTGTGCCTGATATCATAGCAGACCTTAACTGGTTTGCATATGATCTGCACTGGACAGTTACAGGTATTAGTTTCAGTGGTGTTTTACCCAGACTTTTGCAGCAACATCAACAAATCATATCCTGACAAAACTCATATAAAAATAAAGCTCAAAAGTTCAAAACAACCCAGGCTGGTGAAAAACCTTTCTTTGAGGACTGCATTAACATGAAAAAAAAAAAAAAAGCCCTCCACCAAACCAAAACACACAAAACCCCACATCAGTCATTCATCTCATTCATCCAATATTAATTTTCAGCACAAGTAAGAAATAAATGTGAGGAGAAGAACAGTCTAGGAATTAACAAGCAAATAAGAATGTGGAGCATTCTTCATTGTGTGAGTGTATCCATAGTCATCACAATCAGAAGTAACCCTCTAAGCTAAAATAGCCTAGGCCAGGTGTGTGGACAGCCTCATATTTACTGCACTCTGATAAAAATTTAAAATAAAGTAATTTGTGTAAGGATGAATTCTGAGCATGTTAAAGCTTTCCAATTGACAAGACAGACAACCCAAAACGTCTAATAAGAGACGACTTCCAGGCTTATCACTGGCACTTTGCAAAGCACAAAGCACAGGCATCAGTTATGGCAAGAAACCATTGTATCACTCACAAAATAATTGCTCTCTGCCCTCCTATAATGCTGTCCAGGACTTTGACCACAAACACTTAAAATTAGTAGGAAATCAAACCCTCCTCTCCTAAAAAAAAAGTAATTCAGAGGATTTTAAACTGCTACTTCATAATTTTCACGATTTCATACTTCTGAATGAAATAATTTTTTAGGATTAAAGTTGATCAACTTCATGTAGAATTTAAAAATTTATTGGGAAATGGATTCTAATCAAAATGAGAAGGTTGGTGGCTTCCATGGCTGTATCTCAAAACAGCTCACCAACTCTGAGGCACTATAATGTAGTGACTGACAAACTGAAGCTCCGCAGCTCACTCTCTCCCTAGGAAAAGAAGAAGGGAGCAAAGGGAAGCTTGGCTCTCAGGCCAAGTGTTGAGAGATCCGTCTATAGCGCATGCTCCCTCTGCTTGTTTTCTCTCTCTGGCACATTAAATATGTAATCAGTCGCTGCAATTCTAGGCACTGTGGATTATATTGTTCCTCCACAGTCAGCTGTTTTGCAGAAGGCAGATGGCTCTGGATGGGGGCAAGGACTTACAAGCAAGTCTCTGCATTCTGTTACCTACCATCCCATCCACTCACCCCTTTTCCTTTGTTTGGGTTGAAATCCAAGACTCATTTTAGGCAACACCAAAGCTCATGCGGAATGCAGTAGAACTAATATCTTATCCTTTGCTTTAAAGTTCTGAAAAAAATCATGTGAATGTTTTGATTTTTCTGAGGGAGAATACATCATTAATATCACGGTGGTAGAGTACACCATAGACATATTTAGAGGTTCTCCACACATAACAGCATTTAAGTTGCCCAGTATTTCAAGTCCTGTGGACAAACAAACATGTGATAAAATAGAATACTGATATAATGAAATGTCATTCATTATTTGGTGTTACAGATGATGTTACAGAAAGCGCCAAATATAGTAATCTGTGTACTGAAACCAACATTCGTCTTCCAAAAATCAATGTGCTAAGTAATAATAACTAACCTGAAAGAAAATTTGTTTGCAGAAGCTCAGCTACGCATGAAGAAAATGGATGCAAGTAAAGAACAAATGCACAACAAGAAGTAATACAGCAATTTTTTATCTGCTCAAGATTTATCTACAGAAAATTTTAACAATATTTTTTTTTCAAATCATATATTACAAGTTACTCCAAATTCACACAAGATGTGTTTTACATACCAGAGTAGCTTTATTTTCAGACCTCAAAGGTCCACCTTTCTGTTAAAATCAGACGATAAAGAGCCCATGAAGACAGAAACAAAGAGAATCCCTCAAATTAGATAATGGACCAGAACCAATGAGAACGCTTAAATCAGTCACACAGTCCATGTGCTGGGGTAGGCTACATGAAACAAGAACTTGCCTGGCAGTACTTTATTATTCAGTGTTCAGATTTAAACAGGAAAAAAAATAGAAGAGAAAAAACCTTTCACATTTCTAACAACTGTTAAAAAGACTTCATTGATGTTTGTATCTAAAATGAAACATTAAGTGTGGTAAAACGTCTTAATTAACTTGAGTTAGGTTACTTATTCCGCCTAACTTAGAAGAACTTCATCCCTCAAGGCAGGATGCTCTGAAGTAAGGCCTGTGTGCAGGAGAAGACTGGAAACCTTGTAGCATTCTCATAGTTCTCAAAATCACAGCAAACTGAAAAGAAAACCAACTCTTCACACATGAAAAAATCCAGATGTAGACAACCCACTAGAGTGGGTGAGGCTGGAATCAAGGAAAGTTCCATAATTAAAATTATTACAACACTGAAAGGCTGAGCCAAAATAATTCTCCAAGACCACTGTATGTATTGTTTTGTGATATACACAAAACGAACTCATACCGTAAGGACCATGGGACACTTAGCAATGTTTCATCCATGGTGGAGACTGCATCGCAGATCGGAAATATTGGACACACAGAGATCTCAGCCCACCACACGGGAACATCTATAAAGCACTTGAATTTATGCAGATCCACATCTACCAGACCCAAAACAACATGCTTCGTTGGGTTATCCCAGTGGGGAATTAAAGTAAGCAGGCAGAGGGCTTCCATGCTGTTATCTGTGTCACAGAATCACAGAATCGCAGAATCACAGAATGGTCGGAGTTGGAAGGGACCTCTGTGGGTCACCTAGTCCAACCCCCCTGCCAAAGCAGGGTCACCTACAGCAGGCTGCACAGGACCTTGTCCAGGCGGGTCTTGAACATCTCTAGAGAAGGAGACTCCACAACCTCCCTGGGCAACCTGTTCCAGTGCTCTGTCACCCTCAGAGTAAAGAAGTTCTTCCTCATGTTCAGCTGAAACTTCCTATGCTTCAGTTTGTGCCCGTGTCCTGTCACTCGGCACCACTGAAAAGAGTCTGGCCCCGTTCTCTTGACACCCACCCTTCAGATATTTATAGGCATTTATTAGGTCCCCTCTCAGCCTGCTCTTCTTCAGGCTAAAAAGCCCAGCTCCCTCAGCCTTTCCTCATAGGAGAGATGCTCCAGTGCCCTCATCATACTTGTAGCCCTTGGCTGGACTCTCTCCAGTAGCTCCTCATCTTTCTTGAAGTGGAGAGCCCAGAACTGGATACAGCACTCCAGATGAGGCCTCACTAGGGCAGGGCAGAGGGGGAGGAGAACCTCCCTCGACCTGCTGTCCACACTCCTCCTAATGCGTCCCAGGATCCCATTGGCCTTCTTGGCAGCCAGGGCACACTGCTGGCTCATGGTCAACCTGTCATCCATCAGCACACCTAGGTCCCTCTCCGCAGAGCTGCTCTCCAGCAGGTCCGCCCCAAGCCTGTACTGGTGCATGGGGTTGTTCCTCCCAGGTGCAGCACTCTGTGTGCTTAATTCCTAGCTTGACTTCTGCGAAGACAGCACTAAGACTGCTAAAATGCTGGGGGAACACAGCCATTATTGAAACATGGATCTCTCACAGCAAACCAGAAGGATCAGTGCAAACTCTTGGACACAGAAGACAAAAGGATTTTGTCAGGATCTCAGATACTCCTAGTGATGAAGATACTACCAAAAAGCGAAATTGTTTTTGAACCAAAAACAATCTGAGGAACTATACCTTAGTGACATTTTGCAGAATCCGTTTAGTGCTCAGTGCAGCATGTAAAAGTGCCTGGTGGACTGTTGAACCTGCTTGTTGTGAAATGTCTTACCTAAAAAAGCACACAGGAGCCTCATTATTGAGGAGCTTTGAGATACATTATAGCTAAATCTAGTAAGAGATATCGACTGTTAGTATAATGTCTTTCAAATTTGCTTACTGAATAACTGAATATCTTTAGTTCTGGATTAGAGACCACTAACTATGGATATCAAGGGTTGTTGCTGTTACTTATATGTTCTTTAAAAGGAGGTGCTATTTTTTTTCTGTCTTAAATTGTTTACACCTAACAAACTCAGAAAAAAAGCCCTTTCTCATATAGCTCGTAACTTCAAATTCAGTGAAATGTATAGACAATGCTTTTCTGACAAGAAATTTTCATCCCAGAGTTCGATGAATAGAAAGGCTGCTCCTAAATTGTTTTAATTATGAATTCAGTCAAGAATGCCTCTCATTCTCTTCTGATGTAGTTCAGATTACAGAAAGTTAGAACATAAAACCAGTTTCCGTTAGCCCCCAAGACATTTTTAAAAGCAAAATGTTCCTTTTTGCTTCATTCAAATCATTCTGTTGTTCCTGTCTGAGAACAATGCCTAACTCATTTAAAGAAACCTTTTTTTTTCCTGTTGCTATGCAAGACATGCAAACTGCTTTGTTGTTTCATTTTATGACAAATTATCTTCACAGCACCAGCAGTTGGTTTCAGTGTCTGTCCACTGCATCTGAACATAACTTCCCCATGCAAACTCAGAAACAAATTCAGACACGCAGTTGGCACTGGTGTCTAAATGAGATCTGCTGAGAATTACCAGATTTTAAGAGAAATCAACAATCAACAAGCTCCAGAAATGCAGCCTAAGCACCATGTCAGTGATGATTCTCTCAACAAAAATAACAGTATCTGCAACACTTGCTGTAAGCAAGCATGAAATTGGAGGCAGTCTCGAAAGAATAAATCTGCGGTGCTGTATATAGAAGTAATTAATGCTAGGAAATGGACTTTAATTAGAACATCACTGGTGTCAAATTTCTAATAAAAGGTTTAAAGACAAATGGAGATAGCAGAACCTTGGGAGCTCTGCTAATGTAGAAACTTCTGTTAATTGCCGAGGATTTACATTTTTACGTTAGCACAAAGTCTGAGGCACAAAACAGATAAAGAGACACAAAGGCTTTGTATGAGCCTAAGCTCTTTTCAGACCGACACATAAATGGTGTGTTCAGCCAGCGTGGAGCATCCGCAAGCTTGCACAGCCCTCACTGCCACCTCCTCCACTGGCTCAGCCCATGGGGATTAACTCCCACCTATGCTCCTCGTCATGATTTATAGGTGCTTGCATGCACAGATTACCGCAGACTGCCTGCTTCTGCATTTAGAGGTAACCCAGTTTTACTCAGTCTTTCCTAAGGTGACTGGAAGACAGAGAAGGATTGCCATTTTGATAGCCTCATTGCTTGCTTCTTTGAACCTCTCCCACCGCCATTGGAGCATGACATAACTATCCTCTGAAGCATAATCTTCTGCTGAGGCCCACATGGATTTTCAATAAGAAATCTGATAACAGATTATTGCTTGTCTTCAGTGAATGACCCGAGCTTCTCTCTGGGGTCTCTGGTGACCAGACCACTAGAAACATGAAAAATTTAAAGCTACAGAAGCAATATGTGGAGACACGTGATGGAAACAGATCCAAATCACCTGTCTCTCCTGAAAATGTCAGGTATGGTTGGCCAGTGAAAGTAATATGGGCACATGGCCAACTCAGATAAGAATCTGACACCCTCCCCCTCCCCAAACACATATCAAGCTCTTCCCCCCCAAAAAAACCCCTCAAACCAATAAAAGCAGTAACACCATACATGTATTTTTCTTTCCTACTGAAAATTCAAAAATTATCTTCAAATTGATGTCTTTTCACAAAATGAGTAGTTTGAAGTTTGGATATTTCAAAATGTCTCTGAGCACTTTGAAAGTCACAAAAAATTCACAAACTCAGAAACGGTCATTTGGGAGATGTGGCATGGAGAGGATCTGTTCAGGGAAACAGGCAGAAACAATTGTGCAGTCAAAACCTATTCTGCAGGCCGTTGCACCTCAATAGCAGTGGATGGCTGTGCAAAAGGCCAGAGGGAAGCAGTGATATATATATGTGCATATATATCTGTGGAAATATGCTTCAGTAGGTAAAGGTCTCTTTCGCATTTCTCACTAGGACACCAGAGCAGTGTCAAGGAAACAAGCTTCATGCTCAAGCAGAAACTGGCACACTACAGAGAAAGAAGGCAGAGAGCTCAGAGATGAGCAATGTGGAGGCTATTCCTAAGCACATCTGTCCTGCCACATGCTGCTCTCTGCAGTCACAATCTTCACACCAGAGGCAGGGTCTCAGTCTTAGCTCTAGTATTTACAGCAGCCACGTGTCTTGCCCATCTCATTGTGCTCCAACAATCCCTATGTCTCTTTTTGTGTGACTATTTGTAGGACAACTGAAGTGAATATGCGTGAAAAAGGCAAACACAAAATCTAAGAACCAGATCTGTAATGGTGGCATTGGTCTTAGGCCAGTTCTATTTTGGAGGAAATCCTTGGACATATTGAAGACTTGACTGGACAAGGCTCTGAGCAACCCAAGCTCATCTCGCCCTGCTTAGGGCTGGGTTCATGCAAGTGGTCCAACTCTTGGACTGTATCTCAGTGGGACTTCAGGGAGGCTCACCTTTCACACGACTGCCCTATACCCTAAACCTTGCTTGTTAAGGACAGAAAGAGGAAAGACATCAGGGATCTAAGCACTGTATTTGTACCTGCTACAAAACAGTCCCCAAAAACTGAACAGTTTATGTTTTTCATGCAGTCATTTAACATAATTGGTTTACATAACATTCACAATGTTTCCATTTACAGAGAGGAAAACTAAAGCACTGCTATAGATGAAGTCACCATGTAGGCCATGTTTTTCTTTTGCTTGCACTGCCTATGGAGAACAGCTTTTATAAGGCTGATGCAGTAGAGCTGGGGTTTTTTCATCTTCTGCAGTGATTTTGCAATTCTGTTGGCTAAGTAAAATCTGTTGTTCTGAATAGCAAAGCCTTCACTTCTGTGTTCAGTCATCTTTAAGCAACTACTAGTTGTAAAGCATCTTCTGTTCATCCATGGACAGGCTATAATACCAAGCTGAGTGTGCTTTCAGAGGGAGATGGTGCCCAGAAACCCTGATAACTCACTCTGTTGTAAATAACAATTCAACATTTTTAACAAGTTCTGCTAATTCAGAATGAAATAATTAAAAGTTACACATTAAAGTGCAAAAAACACTTCTGAGATGAAGTTCATTTTATTAAGCTATTTCAAATTCTAAAGTTTATTGCAACATAGAGTTTTTACTCCTTTAATTGAATTTCTGCCACTAAAAGCTTGGTAATTTGAATATCTAAATGATCTGTAGGGAAATAAAGGGAGTTATGTATATTTTCTAAGTGATAACAATCAATTATGTCACACATCTATAGGATGGTTTGTGACGTTAACTGAGACCCAACATAGGGAGATGCACTCAGCAATTGTCTCCCAGAAGAGGCCAGGACTAAGCCGGGATTCATTAAGTCATACTCCCATCTCTAGCAGTGCTTGTTGCAGGGGCACAGGGAATGGGGACATCTTTATCCACAGTTCCCGAGATATTCCTACCTGCTGTCTGATCCCACAGGAGTTTTTTCCCACTGTTTGTGCCATGTAAGAGAATGACTGCCTTTACCCCAGGAATGTAACCCTTGATGTAGGTGGTCTGGCCAGGGAAGTGAAACATTTGCAGTTATTCACAAGATTCATGAAGGGCAGAGTAATCATTTTAATCCTTAAAATCCTTAAAATGAATGGGAATGACTTTCAATACACATGTAAACACAGCCCATGTTCTTGTTATAGAATCACAGAATCGTAGAATCTTCCCTAAGCTCTTCATCTATATGTCTTTTAATTATCTCCAGGGGTGGTGACTCCACCACTTCCCTAGGCAGCCTATTCCAATGCTTTGCAACTCTTTCAGTGAAGAAATTTTTCCTAATATCCAATCTAAACCTCACCCTGTGCAACTTGAGGCCATTTCTTCTCATCACAGAAGTTCTTCCTCATGATACTTGGGAAAAGAGACCAACACCCACCTTGCTAGAACCACCTTTCAGGTAGTTGTAGAGAGCAATGAGGTCTCACCTCAGCCTCCTCTTCTCCAGACTAAACAACCCCAGTTCCATCAGCCGCTCCTCATAAGACTTGTTCTCTAGATCCTTCACCAACTTTGTTGCTGAGGTGGTGCCGCCCCCCTCCTCCCCCACCTGGCAATCCCAGAACCAGTCAATGTTGTGTTCTTGCTCGCACTGCAGGAATAGTTAGCTGGTGTTCATTGAGTTGGGACAACTTGGCACTTTCCTTGTCTTTGTACAAGAGCAGTGGATTGGGCTCATCAGGTGCAGTCAGGGAGCATCTGAATCTCCTGATGCCTGGAGTCGCACCTGCCTGGTAAATGTCAGAATCATACATTCTGGGTAGTACTAGAATTGTATAGTTTCTGTCTAAATATTAGGATTGCATCGTGTGGATTGTAACCAGGATGGAAAATAACTGATGCCTAAAGTCAGTCATCTTGAGACCCTATAAACACCGGTAACAAGGAAGGCCCTTTGAGCTCTTCCGGTCCGCAGCAGGCTGTGCCCAGTAACTTCCTCTGAGTGGGACGGCTCTCAGAGTAACTCGCAAACTACCTGGGCGGATCTCCTTGAGACTCAACCTTCATCCGTTGAGAAATCATTTGATTTGAAGTGAGTACTTCACTGAACTCAAGGGGAATTTTTATGATTGTGTAAGTGTGTGTGTGTGTGTGTGTGTGAATCGATTCAAAACATAATATTCTGTTACTGTGATTGTAATAGTAAATTCTTTCTAATCAATCTGTAAATGTTAAGCAGTAATTAATAGCTGCTAAAGTCCTGTGATTCTCTCTCTCTAAACTGTGAACACACCCTGAATTTCTGCTA
>Ga0065711_1008807_pt1 | contig 27476 bp, 20 predicted proteins | sample Hoacrofraction12_FD_59098 | JGI IMG/M metagenome (GOLD analysis project Ga0065711, IMG submission 59098) | Hoatzin crop microbial communities from Cojedes, Venezuela - Epithelial fraction 12 v2 (version 2) | ecosystem: Host-associated > Birds > Digestive system > Esophagus > Crop | place...
CAACTTGGGAACACCATTGAGCGAGAAGACTGCCACAGAACGCTACTGGTGCTAACGGTTTACATCATTTCAAAAGGTGACTGGACAAATTCATAGTAGAAAACTACATTAAGGGACTCAAGCAGTCCTTCATCTGCAAATCACTAGAGGCTAGGACAGCAATCTGGAGAAGTGTCACTGGATGCTTGCCCAATTTTTGTACTTGCAACATCCCCTACAGGCCCTTTACAGAGGCAGGACACAGACCTAGAATAATCTTTGTCTGACATCTGATTTTCCAAAATGCTATCACTCTAGCAAAAGGCTGTTTCCTTAGGAGCTGACACTACAAGTCCTTAAATTCTCACCAACTATGGACGGATTCAATGGAGACTAGGCTCCTAACAGCTGAAGATAAATGCCCAAGGTAAGCAGTAGGAGCACCCTTCATATTCATAATAAATGACCAGGATTCCTCCCTAGTTCCTCACTGCCACAAATCAAGGACACCCCTCACAAAGGTGTTTGTAAGAGACACTCATCAAGATGTGACCCATCCCAATCCACTGCACATGGTTTATTTCAAGCATTCTCTTGAAAAAAACAGCTAGACTTAATAGAGATTTCAAAAAACAGCTGAGAAAATTAATATAAGTATAATCACTTAAAGGACAGATGTTATTGCTGTGCAAATGCTTCCAGGAAGGATCCAAAATATAAAACTGAAAGCTTGGTAATGGAAAATTCATTAACCACCAGTTTGTCCCAGGCAATGCTCAGACATGTGACTCAAGGACTTGCTATATACCCTGCTCTTCAGCTGTCTCTAGGTAAACTTCACTTTGCAGAGATGTTGGGAAATGTTTGATTCTTAGACCATGCTATCCAACATTCTCTCTGTATTGAGAAATGGAATAGAAAGACAGTTACTTTACACAATCACCCTTACATGGCAAAGAAGCCACTATGAGACTGGTAAGGACTGACCAAAAATAAGTTCTCTCTGGTGCTCACAGTACAAAGGGTTCGTGGACAGCAGAGTATAAATATGGTAATTCTTGAAATATGGTATCGTTGCAGAAATGTAAAGACAATCTAGCATTAAGCTGCTTACGACTTAAGTCCTCCTTTCTACATGGCAGCGAGATAAAGGCAAACAAAAGAATTATCTGTGCCATAAGTATCTTCCTGTAACAGGAACAAGGTCACAGAGCTTCGCCTAGCACAGAGGGTATATTATAGTAAGTTTGTGCTTTGGATGATACGAAATGCCTCATTAACCATTTCTTTTGGCACACAAATGGGCAGACAATAGATTTGGTACTGCTTACTCTGAGAAATTTGAAGCTCCGTATGCAAGGTCTTTTAATCTCCCCAGCTCACATCCTGACTAGAGTTAGAAGACAGACAACTTTCTCTACCCTCAGATTAAATACATAGCAAGACGAAACCAGAATCCATCACAACTAGCATATTTCCTTAATTTAATTATAGAAATAACAAAGAAACAATTATTTCCATTTAAATCATCAGTACAATAACTGAAGATGTAATCAGACTGCTTACACTGCTGGAAGCTTAGAAGACGACAGACGCATAAAACTGCTTTTTTATTATTTCTTTCCAGGCATTTGCAATTCAAAAAGGTCTCTAGCTTACAAATTCTAATGAGATTTTCAGGGAAGTGCAACTATTTGCTTCACTGCAGCACAGTGGTATTTATGAGACCCAAACGGTATAAATGGCAGTGGTCAGTGATTTTAATCAGACAGCATCCAGTTGCTTCAGTAGAGAACCTCATCTCCTTCTCTGACATATCCCCAAACATATAAATAACTCCAGTGTATCTACCCTAAAGGGCGAAGTGCAGATCTAAACCTGTAGTTCCAAGGAGCCTCGGCATTCAGTCCTAATATTAGTCTGCCAACCCACCCCCTTTTGCATGTTTGTCCATTTAAAAATACACTTCTTGCAGTGCTCTTTTAAGACTTAAATCTTCTTAAGTTTAGCGTCTTACGGCACTGTATTTATTTACTCACAGTTCCCGATATAAATGAAACTGAAAATGAACAGCACATTCATTATGATCTACACAAAAAGGTTTAAAATCTGTGCTTCTCACCAACCACTTCTGCTTGGATTTACAATTCTTAGCTTGGACTAGTAATACAGTAGACCTGTAAGAGCAGCCAGTTAATAATTCATCTGTAATATGCTTCTAAAACACAATCAATGCAAATCACTGCTCCTTTACTTTCTTATACACGCTGAAACCATTGAATACTGTAAATGCTGTAGCCTTTGCTCTTTCTTTAGTTGTATTTCCTGTTCTTATTATTTGCTTTCTGGTATTATGGACATATTACGTCTCCAATATTTATCAAAATATTGAAAAATTGGAATGTGAACACAAATACTCAGATTCTGTATGATACTTCAAACTGCTTGCCTCATTATAATAAGCTGTCCTTTCCAAGAACACTGATCCAGACTCTTTTGAAGTCAGAGTCATGTCTCAAAAAAAGCTCTACATCAGTCACTTTTTTTTTTAAAATGAACTAGATACAGAAACTTGGTATCAGAAATATCAGAAAATGTAATTCTCAAAAACAATGCAAGGAGCGACAAAGAACACTAACAGAAAGTACCTTACAGAAGAAGTCTCATGCCATACCTTGTTTTCAATAACAGAAGTGATTCTTCTGGCCGCTTTGTAGGTATAGACAACTATGTTTTCACAGCCATCCATTACTTTGGCCTCTCCTTTATTAACAACAGACTTGCAGATAGCCCTGTTCAGTTGCCAGCTCCCTGCCTCTAGATATATGGCTTTAATTCTGGGTTTGCATTTTTCTGCATAGATGTCAACGACAAAGGGGCATGCCTGCAATGGAGAAAATGAGTTTTATCATCATTTTATCTGCAGTTTTTCCCTTCAGATTTTCATCCACAGCTCCTAATTATTTTCATACATGCTCTGAAGTAAAATTACTCAAATGCAAGTATGCCACTGAATATTAAATATTCAAAACCTGAGAGCTGTGGCAATCTTTTAAACCAAATGAAAGCTCAGGACAAATGAATGTTTCTCATGCTAGTCACAGCATACTCGATATGCGGCTTGGTGCATTTAGCTCCAACATAGCAAACCCTTCCTTGGATACTGAAACATACAGGAATTAAGATGAAGTATTAATGTATTTTAGTGTCTGAAATACACCTTCACTATTGGAATCCACTAGGATTTCTCAGTTCTGTCTTTAATTTGTTAGAGGCTCAATGCTCTTGAAATATCTATCTCTTAAATTGTCTGAAATCGAGGAATTAGTTAAGTTTTAGATGCAAGTAGATTATACATGTTTAGATGAATGACTAAACCATTCAGAGAGCTATATTGTCCTTCGGAAAGCAAAGACGATAGCCATAAACCACAGCTAGTGTAAGGCACAAAATACCTTTTTGAAATGTCTAACTTGATAAAAAACCTCCCCAAAATCTTAGAGGATAGCTCCCTCTTACGTCTGAAATGCAGAAAGACAGTTTTGTAGTTGCTCTGCTAAGCATACTTGCAGGAAAGGAGAAAGTGCTACTCATTAAGAAACCTTTCACCATGATCTCAGTGTTTTCACTGAGAGACAACTGAAGTCTCTCTGCCATACAGAGTAGATTTGGTTCTGTATGTATTCGTTTCACACACATACTTTTATATGGTGACTACACTGACCTGATTTAGTTTAACAAAAGTTAAAGAAATAATACAATCAGACTATGATAAAAAAAAAAATCAGCTTTTCTTGGGAATGAAAGTTAACTGATTAAATTACCTGCATATTTAATGTTTTCTTTAATTTTTCATAATTTATTTTCTATTCATTAAAGATATCTGCTTTCTTTAGTGAGAGCTATTAACACTGATAGTGTTTCTGATAAATAAATAAATAAATAAGCACACAGAAACATCAGAGAAATAATCCCTGGTCCTGTAAAGTAAACAGTGTGCCATCAGAAGCCCTTTCATTAAAATTTTATGTTGAACACCTTCAGACACTTATGAAAGGCAACAGTAACAGAAATAGCCATGTCTGGAAATTCTGAATTTGGAATCATCTAGGGAAAAAAGTTATCTCCTCCTTATCCATTTCTGTTGCGGCTTGGGCCAGGAAAGTGACCTTTTCAAGCAGAGCCAGTCCTGCATTTTGTAGGTTTGCTCACAGGTCACAGTTTACCATCACTGTCTTCTCATCACTTCCCACCAGCAAGCTGCATGAATTCTTTCAATGGGTATTAACCAAGCTTCCTTCCTCTACAACCCCACAAAATACTGGCTTTTTCTAAAGCAAAAGGCAAGACTTACTCTTTCAACAACGTCAGTGTTACCCGAAGAAACAGGACACCATAATGACTGAAAGTCATAGTGTAAACCCTGTATTAGCAGTTTGGACTGGATCGCTGACCTACTGAGACCAATTTCTGACAGACAGAAACAGTACTGCAGTGGAACATGTGCAAGCAAGCTGTATACAAAGCAGTTATTTTTGCTATATTGCTATCATACCTCTGTCATTTCTAATGCTTTATTGTAGCCCAGAGACAATAAAGTGACCCAAAGGTCACTAGGATCCCCTTCACGGTCATTGGCTTCCATGAGATTCAAATCCATAAATCCTTGTCTTGTTAGTTCATTCTTCTTCATATCAAAATTTTCTGTTTAAAAAGAAATATATGGTAACAGCTAAACATCTGTTCCCTCTGCAAACACCCTTTATCCTTACAAAACCAAACTCCCACTTAGGTTAAATGAGGTTTAAAGGATGGAGCAGTCTCAGGCTCTCCAATATTATTTGGGAAAGAATGTCCTTGACCAGGTATGTGCTCTTTGCACAGCTTCCCTGTGGATATTAGATAGCGACTGAAAACAGCCGGCCCCTTCCATAACCCAAAAGAGGGTGAGATTTCAAAACACAAAGTTTTGAGTTCATATAGATTTTTTTCCCCCTTTTTGCTAGTAATATTTGTTGTGCTTTAAATTTGCAGAATGGGGTATATTAAGAATGGGAAATGAAAGTCTGTTGGGGCCAGCACCCTCAGTGCTTGAGCTCCTTGATATAGAAATGATTTACTTAGTTCCTGAAAAGCAATAAAATGCCAGTAATCCTAACACCCCTTTCTTGATAGAATATCATAGATCGACCACTCTAATGTCAGCAAACACATAATTGAAATGTCCTTGTGTCAGAGATTTTTAAAAATGGTTTTCTCATCTTCATAACAATGCTAAATCTTTACTATATATTATTAAAAAGGAATTACCAATTTAATAAATCTATCTAAGGGTACAGATGCCGTAATAAATGGCTTGAACTTTGGTGTCAAGATTTATGACATTCGTCTGAACCCTTCAACTGATTAATGACCTGGTGAAACATTCACCACATTATCTTCTTTCCTCTCTTGTGCACTTCACGCACACACATACACCCCTCCTACTCACGTTGAGACCAGTGCACAGAGGCGTAACACTGACAAAGTCATAAAGTGTGGAAAAGCACATACAGGGATGACACCGACGAGAAACTCATTTAGAGGAAAATAACTTTGTATGAGCTTTCCATCATTTAGGAAAAAGTCCAATATCTTAGAGTGGTTTGTGGAGAAATAGTTAACAGGACTTTCCAGATCTAAAGTATTTTGGCCCAAATTAAGGAATGTGCCATAGCCTACCAAAGAATTACATCAAACGTCACATGGGTCGACATACAACTATATGCCATACTGGCATTTCAGACCTAAGTTGCAGAAAAACTACATTTCTTATAGAAACTTCTAATTTTCAGACAATGGCATCTAAATTCCCACTGAGAAATTCCCACTCACTTCAGCTAAACAGCTAATGCTTTTAAACCATTGCTTTCGTGCACTGTATTGTTGGTGTAGCCTACAGGAACTGGTGGTTGTGTTCTCCTAGCCCTGTTATGAGCTAAATATGTCCATTCTCAAGGCCTTTGAGAGCTTAAAGCAATGCCACAGAATTCCTTTTTTCTTCAAAATCAATGTTTGTGGCCTAACGCTGCTCCTGCAAGCTAGCAAGATGTCCAGTAACACTGATGAGATGTATCAGCAGACAGAAAACAGAGTACAGCTGGAAGAGTCTTCACTGTCTGTCAGCTTCCTCGTCTCACTCACGGGAGTCTCAGAATCTCACGGCTGTCATATAGCGCAATATGGACAAACTGACACACCATATATGACCCTTCAAAATACAGCTTTTTTATGAAAAACTGCTTTCATCTGAAGAAAATACACAGTTGCAATATGCATTTTCTAATGTCTAACGTTCTAAACAATCACCATAAGCTCTAGATGCCGTTTCTAAAGCATTAGACACACGCTAATTAAATGTCTCTCTCAACACTTGGTGAGATATGAAACTAGTATCAGCTTAATCTGAGGAAAGGAGATTGATTAAACGAATACCTGTTACATCTTAATTCACCATATGATCCATGATTAGAAAACCTGTAGTTTTTGGCAGCTATGAAATCTTTCACCTACAAAACTTTGCAATTAGCAATGGGAAGAATTGTCTCAGCAGAAGGTCAGTGGCACACAAACCAGAATGAAGCAAAACAAAGGACAGGAGACTGGAAAAGGAAAAAAAGAAAAAGAGAGAACAATATCTACATGTGTTCTTGGCAGAGGCTATAAAATGCTCAGTTCTTTTATACTATATACGTAACAGGATGCTATAAACAGCAGCTTTCAAGTAGACCGATAGCCCTAATTAGTTGCATCAAGCACCGCAATGAACTTACCCTTACACACAGCCCATGCTTCCTCATCGCATTTCTCACCACTAGTTCTCAGTTCAAAGAAATTGTATTCCTCCAAACTCAGCAGGCCATTTCCATCCAAATCAATTGTTTCAAATATATCCAGTAAAGCAGTTCTAAAAGATGAAAAAGGCAGAACTATTTCCAAATACTTCTGTTTCCTTTACTGTCTCATAATATCATAGGCAACTGTTCAGTCTATTTGAGAATATTCTGTACAAACAGTATTTTAGTAACATACAGCTTTTAAAAAAAAAAGCTAAATGTTATTTGGAGCACATACTTTTACAGTGGTTACCATGCCTGTTTGGGAATATGACTCACCGGAACTCTTTGGTCAGAGCCAGTTCTCCATCTTCACCTCTATACACCAGCTTTGCTTCTCCAGTAATTTGTGTTTTCACCTTCTTCAGCCTACAGCCTGTTGTGAATGGGAGCAGCCAGTAAACACCTGATCCGAGCTCCCCTTTCCATCCAAACGTCTGCTCTTCAAGGAAGACAAGTCTGTAAGTTACTTCTCAAATGATACCTTTCTTTATTAGTAGTAATACTATACAAAAAGATTACTTGAAAACACTGGTAATGCTACGTTCTTTGCTTAAAGAAAACAGGTCTACAGTGAGAGGTTGTGTGATGTCATTTTTAAGACACAAAAACTAGTGAATCTCTTAGTTAAAATAAAAGTTAGAAAAATGTACAGGACCGGAGATGAGGAGAGAACAGCCATACTAGAACTGTCTAATAACAGTCCAATCATTTTCAGATTTGTACCACTCTTTAATTGTTCAACTTTAAAACAAAAGCAGCCAGAAGCAGGTTCACAAAACCCACTGAGTTTTTAATTTCCTCCCTGGTTTAGCAGTTTTATTCAAACTAGCAACAAAAATTTCCTATTTAAAAAGTCACAAGTGACTTAGGTTTTAAGAAGCAAGCCAAGTTCCCTGTGGCTTGGAAGGGGGAAGTAATTTCACGCTGCCATTTCTTCTCCCTTATTTCTGCCATAGGATAAGAATATTCTGTGCATTATGAAGTTCAAAATCATATTTATGGCAAGGAGAAAGAAAATTAAAGGAAATTTTATCAAATTTTACCTCTGAATAAACAAAAAAACCTTTTGTTTCTGAAGGTGCAGGAATACAAGTGAGCTTCCACAGAGTATCTACATCGATAACCTGCAACTCAGCAATAGTTGCCAACACACCCCATGGTAATATGGTCCTCACAGGAATTTCATTAAACTTCCATACAAGTGGCTTGCAATTCAGCCCATCCAAATGGCATAACTAAGACAGTATTACACCCTACCTTGCATAAATTCTGTCAGTTTTGAAAGGGAACATGCACAGAACAAGTGTTTCTTCTCTCCTCTAGTCTGATTAGGTACAGTTTGAATTCCTTCCAAACACATGGGAACTCACCCATGCAGCATTAACACATAAAGATATAACAGTTACAACAGGAATACAACAAAAACATCTAACCTCCTTGTTTTGCTGTTCAGTAAAGCTCACAAGCTGTAGATTTTCTGGTGTTTCATTTTCCTTCAGAATATACAAAGCTGTATCCACTGACAACCAATGACAAGATTTTCCTAAAAAGAAAAACATTCCCGACACAAATGCTTAATAATGGCACAAAATTGTTTTTCTTTGAACTCCAAAGTAGATAATTCCATGGTATTTACAATATTGATCCCTGCTAATGCAAGATGGAAAAAAAAAAAATCATTATATGCTATCGGGATTTCCTTCCTATTTAGGCTGATCAGACAAATTGTTGCAAGTCTTGTGATTGTCTTACAGATAATGATTACTATTAATAGCTCTAATATTAAAACGTTTGGTAGTTAAGGAAGCTATTTTCATTGTAATTGATATTAGCAATTAAGGATGTTAGCAAAATTATATCATATTCTCTTTTAATGTTCTGTAAAATAGTGTTAAACTTATCTTGACTAGACACCCAGATTACGTAGAAAAGCTAGGGATACCCAAAGATGTAACTCTTAGAAGTGTAACTTTCAATCATTTTCAAGATTTAAATATAAAATATTTTAAAATATTTTAAAAGCCATTTTAAGTAATTACAGAAGTATTTGGTGGAGAATATTGGTGGAGAGTGCTGGATTCAGAAGTTTTGTATTGCTGTTTCCCAGAAAGTACATTAACACCTTAAAGAGAGATACTGCAAACAGTGCTAACATTTGAATTTTGTAATAAGAAGCTTCACAAACCTATGGCCAAAAATAATCTAAGAGGTTGGCTGACTAAAGGGAGAAAGATAATGGATTTAGCTGATTTTCACCGCCCGGGCAGCGAGCACAAACTGACTAAGCAGAAAATATAGTATGACAAGTTAAGTTGTATGTTTAAATAGGACTCTGTCAACAAAGTATTGCTATATGGCAATATTCCAAAGTATTGCAAGTAAGAAAGGGAGATGTATCTCCAGAGAAATACAAATACACTTACCTTCCACCTGACGAACATTTAAAGGCTTGATGGTGATACATACTGTAGACCTTTGAGGTAAGTGCAGCTTGTACTTGTGACTAATGATTTCACCATCTTCTTCTAAGTAGAAGCATCCTTTGGATTGTGCACATTGCCATTCCTGGAAACCAAGCAAATATTAGATATTGCCTTGATCTTTAATCAAGATAAAATCACCTTCTCTAAAATATATTAATTTGATAACTTAATAAAACCTGAATAAAATACACCACAAGATACAGCACTCATCTTCTACTTCTTTGTTTAAAAATAATTTCTCAAATTGTCTTTTTTGTACCCAATTTTTGCAGAGCTGTTAGTAGCATTGCTTCACTTGTGAAAATGCTTGGAAAACATAAAGATTACCCCAATGCTCAAACAGCTGAAATGAAATTTGAATTGCCACGAAGAATCAAACTGAACTCATTAAATTCTCTGAACTGTGTCATTTACCACTGAAAGGCTGGAATTTTGCTACATTAGTCCCATCAGGCCAATCAAGCAACGAACATAATTGATTAGCTGGACAATAAGGAGTTATTTGCTCAGACAAATCAAAACCACAAGTACTGGTCAAATTAAGCAGCTCTTGACTTCTGTCAAAGCTATTGGAAAGACATAAACTGAAAACTGCTGTCTTTGTGAATAATATGATTCCTAGAGAAGCCATGATTTTGCCAAGATGCTAAAACATCTACATGCTTCAAAAATTGGTTTTTTTAAACAGCAAGTCCCAATTTTCAATTTCAAATAACATTTTAATGATATTTATTTACCAAAATAAAAATAAAGTCCTTCTAGACATACTGTATGCCTTGAGGAATGGAAGACATCCTTGATTTGCCTTCCCTGGCCTGGATTAAGTCCATGATTTCTAGTCCCCTTCCTAGCAATGGAAGATAATGTTTCTGAGCGGGGCCAAGCAGCATGAACCTTTCAGTGTCATCTTAGCCACGTGGCTGTACCGATGCTGAGTGCTCAGTGTAACAAGTAAGCCAACACAGATTTGAGAAGAGAGCTTGTAAAAAATGGAGGAGGTCTGCATGCAACTCCCAGTAAGGAGGCTGACTACTAACTCCATCTGAGGCCAAACAGTCTTCAACAGAGTGCTACATTTCAATTCTCCTCGTACAGCATCTGTTTTCATCACAACGCGTTCACGCCCAGTTGATGGTACTTTACAGTCAATGACCTAAAGGTGTCAGGCAAGAACTGGACTTTGCTAGTGTACGTCCACCCAGGATGCCAAGTAACACACTTGGTCTACATGCAGCTCTGATCCTAAACCTGGATTTCTCTGTTCAGAGCTCTACATTTCTTAAGAATATAGATTTCTCAGGGACTCATGGATTTAAGAGCCTTCAGTCCTGTGCCACAGTTTTGCCACTGATTTCTGTGGAAACAGGACCAGCTCCTCTACACCAAACATTTCTCATTCAAACCTTACCAAATTCATCTTCATTATACTCCTTTGTGCTTTAAGAACTTTTTATAGTTTAGTCAAAAGAGAGAGAGGTGTACTTTGAGCAAACTCACCACCTGTGTTGGCACAGAAAAACTGCAGAATTTAACACTATCTCTCCATTTTCTGCCTCTGAATCACTCTTATCAGTTTCACCAAATAGCACAAACTCAGCTATGAAAAGAATCTTCACATTAAAGGAACAAAAACACAGCATCCTCAAAACATCAATGTGGATAAATACTGAATTCCAGATTTTACATACTGGGAAACTACCTTCATCTCAAAATGGTAAGACTACCCTGTTCTTTTCAAGAAGTTGACCTAAAAGCAACAATTATTTCAGTATCAGTACCCCAGTAGTTCTGGTAGCATAATGCATCATACCAATTTTAGATGTCAAATTCTGCTAATTATATTTGCATACAGGAGTATACAATATGGAGTACTTTTAAGTACAAATACGATATACTTTGCAACTCACTTTGTGCTGTTCTTTGGAGAAATTATTTGCAATTTTTAAAGAAAATTAAAGACTTTGCTAAGGAACCTCTAAGAGACTTTAAAAGTAAACACGCTTCCTCAGAGCACAGGCTATTAAAAAGACAAAGATCAATTAAGCTATCTAAAAGAAAGTGGGACATCCAATCCCCGATGGAAATTAAAATCCAAGTCCCTCCCCTCCCATAATCTCCCATAATCTCTTCCAGTTAAGGTAACATGTGGGATCCGGACCTTTGTGGAAACCTATGTTCTCTGCCATCAGAGGTATGGAGGGAACAGGGTGCTGTTAGAGCAGCAATGATCTCACCTCATCTCACCAGCTACAGCCACACTGCGAAATAAAAGACAGCAAGATGCAAGGTGAAGCGTTCAACACCCTATCACCCATACTGTTTAGCTGTTAGCTCATTCCAAGGCTCCGTTTCAGAAGACAACCACCAGCAGTCTTCAAGAAAGCGTGTACATGGTTCAACAGATTTTTCACTTCAGGCACCACTTTCAAAAAGGAATATGGATGTAACTGCACTCGATTTGGTTTTCTGGGACCTACACAGTCTACGCCATCCCATAAGGTTTTACAACCTTGCACACTCCATGCCATCACCTGCCCCACAGCTTGTAATGTGTTCTTGGTTGGGATGCAGACACATAAAATTATGAATGGCATTGAAAAATATAATTTCTTAAGTCCACACCACCAATATATGAGTTCTAGGGGAAAAAGCAAGCTACGTGCCATTTAAAGGGGGCACAATCTGCTTGATAGGGTGCTAGGCCTAAGCCTTGTGGAAGTGAAGATACTACCTATGACACCTGGTCCACAGAGTCAGAGATCAGTCCCTGGCTACCTTTTACGTAGTGGTATAGACCTAATTTACGAGGCCACATAAAAATTTCATACTGATCTTTATCCATGAGACTAGATTTCTAGTGATGAGATAAGCAAAAAGGGTCTAATCACAAGGAATAATCAGCAAAGAAGTGAACAGAGACAAAAAGTTACTGGGACTTCATGGTGAGGGTTAAATGTTGAGCAACAGATGGGGTTCTCTCAGTCAAACAAGTGGATAACGGGAGTTGATATTAACATTAGAGTCAACTTAAGTCAGTGCTGGAATGTGAATATGTAGTTTAGTCTGTTAAATCATTCCAAGTACTATTCCATTCTCTGTAAACTGTTTATTCCAATACTCGCGTGACTTCTAACTTCATCTAAAGCCTGTATGAGAGATTGAGATTTTTCCTTAAAACTTGACACTGCTGAGATAACTGGTTGTTAGCTCATTCAGTCTCTAAGCTTAATACTTTACAAAACTGCTTGAAAAATTAAAGACATTTCAAAAAGATTAAAGTCAAAAGGTCTGCTAATGAAGCAACGTGGCTGTTCTCTGAGACACAGAAGAGCATAACATGAGTTTAAACAGCAATCCAAGTGTGCTATAACTATTCAGAAAGATACTGTGACAATTTTCTTATACAAAAATGACTCTAACAACCATGTCCTATTCCCCCTTTCTCACTATGGCAGTGGTCTTCAAACCATTATCTCACAGAAAGCGCATGGAGCATAGCTTTGCCCTGTTTGTTCACCTTCCATTTTTCTAGCTGTTATTTCAGATGAAAGAATACCTTTTTTTACAGTTTTGCATTCAGATGGACATTGTTACAACAGGGACATCAAACAATCCAAGCAAGCAGGGAAAATATCTCCAGGATCAATGTTCTGGTTAAGACGTGAGCAACAGCAAGCAGAAGTCTCACAACACTTCAGGAATCGAATACTGAACTGTTATTCTTGCAGAGAGCATAAGGTGGCGCTGTGTTCCCTAAATTAGCCATGTCAAATTGCAAGCAGGTATGTAAATTTCAGAAGCTAAAAGATTATTTGCTGTTTGGATTTTAGCATGTCACTTCAAAGCATAACAAAAGTTGTCAAATAATAGCTAACGAAATGTAGTGGGAAATGTTTGTATTAGAAATCATAAAGAATTGTTCGGGACTACCTGCTGCTGCCAGTGCTGGTCACTGCCCAAATAACTCATTCCACTGCTGTTACAGTTTGAGTTATTATTGAATAGTCCACACACTCAGGCGTAATTCAAAACCAAAAGCAATGTTTGTGAGAGGAATCGTTTCTATGATTAAAGCAAAGAACTTCAGCTCAACGCTTTGTCTCATACAAAACCTGTTCCACAGTCTTGCTAGTTCAGCTGCATGAGGCTACTTCACGGATACGAGTGGGAGCAGATCACTGTTTCTTTCAAGCAAAAAAAATTTTCTCATGTATTTCTTTTGCTACCCACTGCGTGTACAGGTCTTTCACTCACTTCAGTAGAGCAGAATGCAAAGGTGAGAATCCTTAGCAGGGATAATTTAGCTACCCAACACAGAGAGATGATTTTTGAACATGATACACTGCTTTCTTTTTTTTTGTTATTGTCTTTCAATCTTCACTAAAACCGACACAAAGAACACTTTGCAGAAATTTAATGTCTCCATTAGCCATCTTTTAATGAATTGTGATTCAACTACAGTTAAAGCCCAACAGGTCAGCATGTTGTTTATGCACATCTGTAGCACTTCCACAACGGTCTATTTTTTTTTCCCCCATATTTATTTATCTGGCTTTGAACATGCCACAAAACTCCACTGACAAACAGAAAACACATGGAAGAATGTACTATGAATACATTCCATGTTCTCTAAGGGTTTTTAAGTTGAGACATTCATCATGTTTTGACTTCCACTGTTTTCTTCTGTCAGAAATGTAAAGCTGGCATGGGTCCAACTTCACAATGGCAATATTTTCTTACTGTCACTTACAAAGAAAGGTGAACGGCAGAAAAAAAAATCCTGAATATAAGATAAATAAGAATTTTTGGGTGCTAGATTCTGATCCGCACTGCAAATGAACCACTGTGTATTTATTCATTAATTATGACAGTTTGCATTGTGCCCTTACTAGTGAGGGTTAAAAAAAATTTGTAGTTCTACTTACACCTTTTCATGTTTACTGATTTTGTATGTTTACAGTTTTTGTATGATGCTAATCAGTAGTAATCAATATCAATCAAAGTAGCTGCTTTTTTTTAAGTCAGTTCTTACTTGCTTGTACAAAGAAAGAGGAATCCAATAATGAGAAACTGTGCGATGGTTTTATATACTACACATCATTTTTGAACAAGGTGAAATTGCAGGTTAAATTGCATGGAGGTCCAGATACCTAAACAGACTGCAAAAAATTCCTCTGAGATTATGTTTTTAAATTTTAATATAGAACAAATGTCACTGTATAGCAATGTTGAAGATATAAAGGACTTCAGAGTTCAATAACAAATACAGAGTTGTTATTTGAAACAAAAATGTAACTCCTGAGAACAATCAGTTCAGTTTTCTAGCAGCAGTTATACTATGTGGTCATAACCATTTTTTCCCTTTTATACAGCAGTCTCAAGGTGCACATTTTTAATGTATCCTAGCAGTTTCCTGTTAATGTTTTATATTTCTACAGCTATTATTTTCTGTTGAAAGAAAACTAGTAAAGGTTCAGTCAAGACAGGGAAAACAAAGGAAAAAGATCAATATTAACACTCTACAAATATTGACTTAGCAAAGTGACTTTGTTGTCTTTCTCCCACGGGAATTTATATTGAATGAGTGATTTATTTAAAAGAAAATACTGATAGAACATATTATTCTAACTAAAAATCAATATTTTCAGGCTACAGCATATATTTACAAATTAATGCCCAACAAGCTGAATACGCTCATGGATCTGTTATTTATTTCCAATTACCTTTCATATAAAGGTTTATGATACACAACCTTTCAGACTACTTAAGCATTTAAAGTTCTCACCAACCTAATAAATTATTAAATTTTAAATTTCTCAAAAAGTCATTAAACGTTTTATCCAACAGTGGTTTCATTTATAAAAAACACACTTTGTTCTATTAAACCTTCACACCTGAAAAATTATTTTCAATAATTAGATGTCAGCAAAACCAACAGTATATAAAAATGTTAATAATAATATGTATCAAGAAACCTCTCAGTTGTTTATAGCTGCCCTTGACAAACTATTAATAAAACATATGCTAAAAATCAGAGAAAAACGGTTTCTTATTTAAAATGCAATAACATATGTGCCTAGAGGAAAACAGCATAATTTCAAAGGGACTAGCTTACGTGATACCTTCACTGTGTCTGGCTCAATTAGCTTTGCATTTCTGTTGCTACTGGCACCCATGCTGATCGTGGTAGAAATGGATGCTTTGCAACTTTGAGCTGATGAGGGTCTTGAAGGAGTTTTGCTATCACCTATAAACATAGATATTTAGTTACAAACACATTATTTCAACCCACTCCTAGTGCTATTTATCACAAAGCCTCACATTTATCGGCACACAGAGAAAAACTAAATGACAAGAACATCAATCAGATAAGCTGACTTTCATTATAATTATATAAAATTTAATAATTCATTAGCCAAACATCTTTACTTCCCTAGTGTACATCCCAGGTGAATGGGCATAGGAATAGCAGAACCTTGGAATCCAAATCTGCCTGAAGGACAAGAAATTCTTACCACATGATTCCATTTAACTTGCAATCAAGGTAAATCTGTCCTAAGTAAGTAGGTTTAACCTGCTTCTAATTTAAAGTTATTTCTTTTCAGGACAGTGTAATTTCCCTGCCAGACAGCACATCACTTACGTACAGCTGCCCAATGCAGTTACTTGCAAGCCTTTACTTTCTGGTTCCTTATGTTGGGGCAGTTCTGCTAGCACAATTGTTGATTTAGGTACATAAACTCATTCTTCATCAGTGTTTTGTCATCTTTGCACCTCTTCAGTATTGCCAAGAATCGAAGCAACTTAAAGTAAACAGTGCACAGTACTACATGCGAATATTTCAACATGTACCTTTGCAGTCCGTTAGCCTGTTGTCTTTTTCCAGTTTGGGAAGGTTATTAAGTATCTTTGTAAATTCAAGAAGAACATAAAACTCTCATCTTGATTGTGCTTGAAAAGTAGCCTCGATAATTGAAATAGACAGACTGCTTATTGATAAATGTTTAAGGTTTCATCTCTGATCTGGGAAGGAAATAAATAACTTGCTGTGTTGCAACATCTGAGAATTCATTTTCTCTCCTCCCTCTGGAGTCTGGCACATGAGAGTCAATGAAGTTCACCCTTAAGAATTTGAGAGCTTCAGATCACAGATGCAGCCAAAGTCCATTTGAACAGAGGGGTCAGATATTCTACCACAACATTTACACGATTGCCACAGTAGCAATTTGTATTAGTCAATAACACCCTCACCAACCTGAGAAAAATTAAACAAATACTCAACTGTTCATTGATCCAGAGCACAAACTCCAACAGAATGAAAACTCATTCATTTACATGAAATATAAATACCTTTTTTTGGTGCTAGTTTGTGATCAGTTTTCCTTGAGATTCTTGGTGATGGTTTTGACACCGGCAGCGTGATCCCTTCAGATGAGGTTTCAGCTTGACTTCCAAACTGCTGTTGCTTCAACCGACCATCAACTTCCAGTTTCTCTCGTGCAGTCTTGCAGCACTGCTCACTGGTTGTCATGTACAAGTCACAAAACTTCAGAGAAAGAAAAGCAATCTGAATCTAAGTGAAACATTCTCACAGTTTTAAGGATTAGACTGTAACATTAGTAAGGAAACGACAGGTCACTAGATGTAATGCATTTTCTCTTAAAGCACAATATTAATTTTAATTTTCATGAATCAGAGCACCACTCAAGTGACATAGTAAAATGGAGCCATGATTCAACAAGGAGGTCCAATACTGAATAAAAATTAAGTGCGACTTTCAACTCAAGAGGTAATTTAATTTCTTTCTAGATATTTGCAGACTGATTTTTCTTTAACATCTAATTTTTAATAGGGAGTTACTTTTCTCCTATGAAACTATATTTATGTACAAAGCTTTGTGGACTTTGTGGTTCAAAACTTAGTCATTACTTAGAGATTATGTCAAAAAACCTGTAAGATGTTGCATCTTGAAAACCAGATGTTCAACATATACAATAATGTCCCCCACATAAGAAATTATGAAATGTCACAGCCATAGCAGCTCTCGCTGATTAGCCAAGTTTGCTGTCAACTGTCATCTTCATCCTGCCATTCCTTCAGCTCTTACCTTCACACATGCTGTCAGGCTTTGTGCTTACTACTAGGCTCTGCCTCATACATGAAGTTCACTTGCAGCAAGTGACCTTTTCAAGGATAATAGCCAGCTAAAGTGAGTGAAACAGGAATATGCACCAGCCCATGTTCCACTATGTAGGCAGCTGAGAGGGGCCTGGGGTGAGGTCGTCAACAGACCAACGCATGGGGGTGGTATGCATTGTATGTGACAATGCTAATACTGCCAATAACACCAAGCCAGTAACAGAGGAACAAATAATATCACCCTGTGTGCCATACCTTGTTGTAGTCAAGTTTGCCACTGCAGTTAAAATCAGCTTGCTCAGTAATGGCACTCACTTCATCCTGAGTCATTTTTTCACCTCTCTGCAATAAAAAGCAGCTCATTTCAGGCTCTTAATCAAGACTGCTGTTCACCTACAGCACACATTTAATAAAAACAGAAAGAAATATTCTTTTTAATAACCTTCCAGGGGGTCTTATCTTGCAATACATTTACATGGATTTTGATTTCAATCATCAAAATAGAGGTAAAAAATTACATCCCTACAATGCTACTAAATACTGAAGAGATTAACTGCATCAGTTCATGCAGTTTTGTGGTGTCTTCTGGAAACCTACTGTGAATTACAACAATTTCAGGAAATCTTCCAGAAACTGGGGAATCCCAGCTTTCAGTCATTCTTACTTGTACTGTAGCATACTAACAACCAAGAACTAACTTCATAATAGTTAGTTTCACTTCTTTACTTGAGCTATCCTATCATACCTACAACGGGCCAGTCTACATCTGCAATGTAGTGCCCTAGAAGGGTTACTCCAAGCATGAATTTGCCTTGCACCTATCTCTACTTGGCATCTGTAGTGTGAAGCCAAAGCAATTTCTCTCCTTTTGGAAGTAAGTCTGAACGTGCACGCCAGAACGCCATCTTGAGTGCCCCACCTGCAATGTGGACACAAGGAACATCTCTCAGGAAGAAAGCATGTCTTCCACAAGGTCCTTCCACAATTTCCTCTACACAGGTGCAGAGGGCTGTTAGCAGTGACACAGCAATACGTGATAGCTGTGCAGAAATCCACTTCACATCACTTCTCAGCTACAGATGCACAGTGTAAACTTGGGGCTGAAAACAAAGGCGAATTTTATCGTTGGTAAACACGTGATGTGGACATATGGTCCCAGAGCCATAACGGATTGCAACAAATCAAGTCCTGATCCTCCCTTCTTTGAACAGCACCAGTTGCTCCTGCAGGCACATCTAGTAACTTCTTCAGTCTGGGTCTATATAAAGCAATGCCCTGACTTCAGGTAACAATACAGAGTTTATAGCTCTTCATGGCATAACTACTGTAGCACTCAACATCTGTTATTTCTGTCTTCCGTTATATAAAGAGTATTTCCTAACCATTGCAACCATATCTTTATGTTCATGAAAAATGAGGACTGAAGGCTCTGCCACAATGTTTGAAGTAAACAAATAATTTTTATTGGGTCAACCACAGCAAATACAGTATGTAAATTGTTCCTTCCACCCCCCTTTGCTCTCCTCTACATTTCCTTCAAATTGTTTTATTCTCACTTTTGAGCACTCCACTAGAATTCTGCTACTAATCCATCTTCAATTGTTACTGTTCCCTAGTGTTTGTGCTGTGCAAGATGATTGGCTTCTACAACGAAGGGTTTCTTTTGGTTTACAGAGCAAAATACCTGGCAGAACAAAGAAAGAATATCACTGTAATCATCTGTGATGTACATCTGTGTAGTCTAAAGTCAGGGCATCAGCTCTGCACTGACCTGGAAGACTGTTTGCTTGCTTTGCAGATCCTCAGAGGACCTAGATTTTAATCTTGTCAACATTCATCATTCTAACATACTCTTGCTGTGTTCTTTGAAGTTTCTGCTCCTACAGTCTCATAATATCATCAAAATCACAGCTGCTATTTTAAAAAAATTATTTTCTGTCCTTTCAGATAATACAATCAAGCCTAAAAATATGGTGACAGTTCAGCAGCTAAATAAGAAGTTCCAGCTATTTTAAAATGTCATTATTTTAAGCCATATTAATGACAGGTATAGGTAAGCCTTACGATACTTGCATGCTTTGGGCTGATAATGCGTAATCTCTAACAAAAGTATTGACCTGCCCTAGCACACCTTATCTTAAGACCCCACTGAACTAAATATAAGATCCAGTGAAGTCACTGCCGTGACAGAACATCATAGCTGTGATAAAACTAAAACACTGAGCTTCATATTTTTTGTATAACTTGGATAAATGTTATTTTTTAATTTTGTATCTGGACACACATAGACAACTTGTGAGGGGAGAACAGCAAAGGTAGATCATTAATTCTCCTGGTAAAAGTTCATAACCCCAAAAAGCTGCAGGGGGGGCTGTGTAGAGAATAGAGGGATTTGCACTAACTGAACCAAGGGAGAGACATGTGCTTCCCTTTCATTTGCTTCACTGAAGTATTGATAGTGTTTCAACAACACATTCTGTGAAAGCATTAAAAATATTTTCTCTGCCAGCTTCCACCTTCAAGGTGCAATTGCTAAAAAGGACAGACAGGTTATGAACTGCAAGACTAAGGGGGAAAAAGTATAAGAAAGATCATTGACAACCACAGAAAATTGGACATAAGACTGCAAAAAAAACCCCAAAAAACCCAACCCAATAAATCATGAATCAGTTATCATTTCTTTTGACCAGGAATATGCATTTACACATTCAGAACAGTTTTAGCGTTTAAATTCCAAAATCACTACTAACAGTTAAAGATGGATAATTAAGTTTCTACTGATACCTACCGTTGTAAGAATTTTATAAAGTTCATCATGTAAAATATAGCCAGTGTTATGTGTGTCTATTTTTCCAAATGCTTCAAGCAGTTCAGTTTTTGTAGCTGGTTTTTCTTCTTTTAAAATAGCACAAAAATCATCAAAATTCAGCGTAGTCGTTTGTGAAGTCCAGTATTTATTAACTGTCTTCTGAGATGGATTTCTTCCAGCCTGTTGAAGTACTGAACAATAAAACACAATATTAACTATATATTCCAGCTGTCAGTAAAGGAATTTTCTCAAAACATCCTTTAATCACTTTCCATGTTCAGACTTTTTTTTTTAAAGCCCAATCAATCCAAGGGAAAAGCAGGTCTGAAGGACAGTTTTGCTTACAGTCTCAATCCTGTGCTCTGCTGATGCAGACTGACTGTGACCTTCCCTGGCCTGGAATTCTGTGATTTGTACCAGAGAGGCTCAAGCAGCCTGAGGAGCAGATGAGCTCACTCGCATACTCTTTTGAAAGGAGTCATGAAATGGACAGTGCCTGGCATCCTAGGTCATCCCTCCCGAACTATGATCCAGCAGAGATGACATATGCCACACTGCTGAGGATCACACCCACTTTCTTCTACAGAAAAGGGAAGAAACCAGAGAGCAGTCTGTAACCTTTTATAACACAGCAGTATCACAGGAATTATTTTGCTTACAGGCTCTGATCTGCAGCTTCCCCTTGCTCATGTGCACTGTTCTACTGAACTCAATGGGATGACTTCCTTAAAGAAAGTTACTGGGTTCAAACCATTAATTAAGCAAAATATCCCTCAATTCAAAGACAGCCTCCTCAAGTGACAAGTGTAAAATTCAGCCCAGTGTCTATATCCCTTGCCTTAACATCAAGAGCCTATTATTTGTAAGCTTGCACATTACTGGATCCTGTTTCTACTGAAATCCACATAAGTCTTTCCACTTACTTTGCCAAGACTGAGATCTAGTGTAGAATTTATCTTAAACAATATTTTATATCACATCTATACATTTGAACTTATCACTTCAAATTACACAACACGAATTTCAAATGTAAAGGGAATACCTGACACCAACAGACATACATGAAGTCCAACAGCCAATACCATACATGCAAGCAGTCCCACTGCTCCTACACCTGGCATTCTTCAAAATGAATTTGCCGGATCTAGTTAGCCTCTTAAAAATCTTTACTGAAAAACATCCTTTCATCAGTTTCCAGTGTGAAGAAGGTATTACGTTAAATTGAAATTAAAATCAAATGCACACTATCTGAAACTGGAGGGTTGCTTTTATGTCTTCCCATATAATCAAGTTTTTTAGGGAGACACAAGAGATCCTTCACCTCTACCTAAACTGGCAGTATGATTTTTAGCCAGCTGACCAACGGCCAAGCCTGTACCAGCTAAGAGCAGTTCAGTAGCATCTGTGAAATGAGGCGGTGGCATTGTTACAACGCTCAGCAGGCAGCTGTGTCACCATAAAAACAAACAAACAAAACCAGACACCTTTGCTGCTAATCTCCAATTGAATGCCAAGGACTAAATAAAGATCTCTGCCCTGTCACCTCTACAAGCGGAGTCAGGAGAACTCAGCAAAGCTTATGTCTTTATCCGTGCAACGCTTGGGCACATAGCAATTGTTGAAGGATTTCAATGTCAAGGTCAGCCAAGGGAGGGTAGTTACCCTGTGTATTTGTGTGGAGAGCAGAGCTCCCTGGAACGTCAATATAGCGCAGTATTCACTTACATTTAGCAAGGTATCCTTCAAATATGCGACCAGTCTGTATTTTTATATATCTGGGGAGATCAGCACTTGCCATACCCTACATGCCTCCCAAGTTTGTATTTTTGAAAGTTCAGTTAGACTGTACCTTTTATTTATACTTCTTTAGAGACTGATTCTGCTAAATACCTCGAGTAATATTACACCACAGGACATGAAGCTACTATCTGTAAGTAAAACTCCTATGAGTAAAATTTCACAGGGCCAATCTCTAAGTGAATATTTCACGATTTCAAATATTAGCCATACGCCATGTAGCAAGAGACGCTGAAGCACTGGCACCACTCATTTGACAGATGCCAGAATTTACTTAAGATGCAATGGAAGTCCATAATCGCTCTCCATACTTAGAAATATTTTAAAATAAATTCTTAAATATCTCTGAAAAGACTGGGAGCCTGAGCCACTAACTGCGCTTTCTGAGTTGACCTTGAAACCAAAACGCCCAACACTTGCTATGTCGCGAAAGTGGCATATGGATAGAGATGAAAGCCAAAGCTTATATAAAAGAGATGGCATTTGTTCACACCTCTCCTATCTTAAACTCCAGATTATCCCAAACTACCATCAGGATGTTGTAAAGGCACTTTTATTACAGCTGAGAAAGCCTGGATAACACCAAGTCACATGCTGAAAGAATGTGCTTGCTAATGGGCAGAATTTCATGTACTGGTATCGGGAAAGAAGCTACCAACAATCAGTGCATCAGCTCTTAGTGCTGGTTTCCATGCAAAGACCTCATGTATTTCACACGTGGGCACTGCAGCCATTAGTGAGAAATTTATTTCCTCACATCTGCAGACAAAAATAAGGTGACTAGAATTATAAGTAAATTATTTGATAGCACAGCATGTTTTTGCCTTTAGCTGTTGTTTGGGTTTTTTATTACAAATAACTGCAATGCCATAATACACACACCTTTTACTGGCATCATAATCTATGAGGAAGACTTGTGAGAGCAACCCGTACTATCACCAATCCCAAGTGCATTCTGAGCTGCACCCCGAAACCCACAAAATTAAAATCTTTATTTTTTAAATGATACATTTTGGTTCTCTTTGTCTAAATGAGCGTTTATGTTCTCATGCTTTCTTTGTCAACCATGTTAGCCGAAAACATTTTTTCCAATAAAGCAAGCTAAGATTTTCACATAATCACGGAACTCCGGGTAAAAAATAGAACTGAAAGACACTTTTGTGGGTTCCCTAATACAATCTCTGCTATTACATACAACCACAAAACCATTCAACTTCATACAACTTTTTGACGAAAGGACAAAAATGCTCCAAGTAAAAAAGAAACAACACAAAAACCCCACAAACCTCAAACATAGTAAAGCATAGCAGTTCTAGGATTGCGTACAAGACATAGTAAAGTTCAAATTTCTCAAGCAAATATAATATCATCTGGCAACAGTGAAACCTNTTTCACAACTGAAACAGGTTATTANTCAGTCTTATTTTAGTTCTTCCTNATCTTNCTCAGACACTAAGATATATTATAAAGAAATCAATTTCCAANACACAGTCCTAACTACCATTTTNCAGCTACACTTTTGTAACTTTCCTAACAATTCCATGCAGGGAACTTTGAAATTCCATAGGTTTTCTAAACAAATTTTGTTAAGCTCCACAGCTTTGAGTATCTACTAACATGTTTATTTAGTACATTTGAAGCATTCAGAGATTTGTTTTTTCCTATTGTACCGCTGACAGCAATACCACTAATACATAAATATAATACAGATGAAAAAAAATGTAAACTTTTTCTTTCAGTCTATAGGAACATTATAATTCAGTAGGAGTTTAAATAAGTGTAAAAATCTTACGAAACACCAGCGTCCAAACCAGTCCATTTGATCCCATAAAGCTGGTAAAGGAAAGGCAGTATTTTCACACACTACCCAGACACAGTGACACAGAACTGACCTGTGAGACTATCTTTAGGTGTAAATTACCATATCCATGACTCCTATAACAACCTCTCCTACGAGTCTGCAAACCTCTGTGCCAATTAATGCCAGTTACCATGGCAATTTTCTGTGCCAGGGCAATTGCCCATTATAAACTGAACTTAATCATTTGTCAGGGATAGGAGAAAGTTTACTGTAGAAATGTCACAATCAAAAAACAATACTTGGGCCTACCTCAAGTAAGCAACAATGCTGCCATCAAATTTGGTGTTGTTAAACAACTCACTCAGGTCCCCTGTAAACTGTCAGCTGGGATTGACTTCTGCCCATTCATACTGGTGATTTACAGATGAAGAGCCCTGTATGCTATTCCCACTTCCACAAGTCATCCAACGCCCAGCAATAACGATTAAGGATTTCAGGAAAATCAAAAACACTGAAGAATGGTAGTTTATCTATAAACTTTAAAAAATCACTATGTGACATGCTGTATAACAGGCAAAGGACGAAAACGTCTTCAAAGATACAGCCACCAACACTTGAAATCTGAACCCTCTCTAAAACTACTGTAAATTCCTTAAAACAGTTACCGAGTTTATGCACTGGCATACTCTTGCTACTGAATTGCCTTATGCTGTTTGTAAACTACCCACTGCAATCACACACAATAGTTATGGAGAAAAAATATCTAACCATTACCCAAACTGAGTTGTTCTTTTGATTTAATATTTTCTAAACTGCTTTTTAAAACAGCTAGATAAGCTGCTCGGCAGTTGGTGTAAAAGATTGCTTCTTCTGCATGCTGGGACTTCTTTGCTTGGGAACTTTCTGAGCGTGGGACTTTCTGAACGGAGAGGGATGCATTATTCTCAGGACTGCTGGCCATTCTGTGAAGAATACAATTACAGTTACAATTTGTTACTTTCTTACCTGTTTAATAACTTCTCTGCTTTGTCCTCTGAAACACAGACTAGCACAAATTAGCCCAACATCTAGGTCATACATTTTCTATTCTCTAAATCCGAGATGGGAATACATACCTACGCTTGTAGGTAAGCACCATGAGATCTGCAAACAAAAATAGCTTGAGCGCTACTTATTACAATTTATTCTTTATTGGCAGCAAAAAGTTTCATTTTATTGTATTTTATTTTAATTTCAGACACTTAGTATCAAAATTATTATATATTCATGTTATTTGAAAGCATAAAAACAAATTTTCAAGTCATCTGTGATACAAACCGTTGCTATCCACGTTTAGAAACAAACCACTAGGACTTGTCCTTACTACAGATTTCCACTAGAATTTCTACTCTTGCCACATTAGCTAAATTCTCCTAATGACAGAAACAACGGGAGAATTTGCAGAGAAGTGCACTTGTTGGCTCTGATGACTTTACTACCTCTCTCTGTGCCTAGCACAATGATAAATTAATGAACATACCATATATACCACTGTTTTACTCCCAGTGCCACTCTCATTGTTGCTACAGTTCACCAGCAGTAGCAAAGGTGTAGTGTTTTTAGGAAAAAAACCACCAATTTAAACGTGGCCACAGGTGTGAGGCACACAATCATTTGAAAGACTTTTTCACCAAACAACAACAAAGTAAATATTATCAAGAATGGATGCAGCGCTTATTGGAGAGAGCTCTGTGGCTGCATGATCACGACTGACTCCTGTCACGTGGGATTCCCTATTGCATTTCTTGGTGTTAACAGCAGAGTAACAGCCTCCTTTGTCCTCCAGTGAAAACTACGTGTGAGCACGTGTATGTTGTCAGGGTTTCCTCCCTTCACTCAAAAGGTGACTTTTGTATTTCCAAGACTGATTTAGCTGGAAAACTGGGTAGTTTTATACAGCTTCAGCAGAGACACCGTGTAATGTCATAAACACCATATAACATGCACAGTTTAAAAAGTGATACAATAATTATTAAATTGATTACATGTTTTTTTCTGGTTCTAACCCATACCAGAATGGGGTTTGGTTTTTTGTTTTTACAGTTATAACTCAATAAAACATATTGTTAATAGCAAAACTGCTAAAAATTTTAACTCTTAATCCTTCAAGTATGTGAAGTTAAACACACTTCATTATACTTTTAAGACTTTTCTAAATATAAGCAATAGAAGTAAATGAGCCTGAAGCTAAGAATGCATGTAAAACTGCATAACTTAGGCCTTTTACGTACAAGAACGCTACCCACATAATGGTGAAATGATAAAAAAAAATATGAAATGCATTTTTTCTAAATTATTAAAATGATTCAAAGCAGTAACTAATACTGTTCGCTCACCAATGGCCAGTAAACTTTAACAGCAGCTTTCTGCTTTTACCAGGGGTGATTAAGGTCTTTAGAAAGCCATCACAGAGGGACACTAAATCGTGTTGTACTGTTGGTCTAACAGCCTCTCATATTATTTTACCCAATGTTGACTTCAGAAAATATATTCCAGGATAATAAATTGAATATCTCAACTTCAGCAACAAGACAACGACATCGTAGGGTCCCCTTCAGGACTCATTGGATTCTTACTCCAGAGGCCTAAATCACTCGCACCTTGTTGAGTTATATAGGTCTTTTACACTTGGGAAAGAAAGATAATAATCGCTTATCATGGATGAAGTACCCTATTTATAATACACAGACCGCCTGCCTGACACTTTAATATTATACTGGCATTGGAAGGACCCCATAGGGACACTGTGATACAGTCTGGTTACTGCAAACGGGTGTCACAATAATTAAGCACCAGTGTTACACACACAAAACGGAAGTGGGTTAAAGTCAAGGAGGAAAAGAAGAATAAATGTTAATTTTCCAGTAACTAGCTTATAAAATGTGAACTCTCGTTTATACTCCTTAGGCTTCCCGTTACCGAGGTATTTCTTACGTGAGCCACAGCTCTGCCGAGAAGCGCTGCCAAGGCGCTGCCCAGAAATCCAGCGAGCGACAGCACCGCCAGCAGCCCCACGGCTTCGGCTCTTAAATTTTTAGTGGACAACTGACCCTGCAGACAAAATGGACGGAGGGCAGCAATCCNGCCTCAGCTGAAGCAGGACAACACAGCCTATTACTTCCCATTTTAGTTGAGGCGATTCTAACAAATACAAACCCCTTCCAAGCAGGAATTAAGCCTTCTTGGCAACACCGGCCTTCCCCGCCAGGCCCAGGTGCAGCTCCCTCCTCAGCAACCACAGGCGGGCCGGGAAGCTTCGAGCCCAAGTGCCTAGGCCTCGCTCACCTGAAACGAGGAAACTTTTACCACATGAATCTTCACCATCTCCCTCTCCGGTGGGCGCAGGGGTCTTCTTAGGCAAAAAATTTACCACCCAACCTCCCGCAAAGCACATCGCGACCCCCTTCCCTCAGCCCGTCAGAGGGGAATCGACTCTCCCGCCCTGCCCGGCGGCCCTGAGGGGCCGGCATGGCCCCACCTCACCTCCCGCCCTTCGCTCAGGCCTCCCCGCGGGCTCCTACCGTGACGCGGCGCCAAAAGCGCGGGCAGCG
>Ga0065711_1032367_pt1 | contig 27476 bp, 13 predicted proteins | sample Hoacrofraction12_FD_59098 | JGI IMG/M metagenome (GOLD analysis project Ga0065711, IMG submission 59098) | Hoatzin crop microbial communities from Cojedes, Venezuela - Epithelial fraction 12 v2 (version 2) | ecosystem: Host-associated > Birds > Digestive system > Esophagus > Crop | place...
CCCTCCCTCCCTCCCATTTGCAGTAGGATTAGGGAACAGAGACTTGGCTCGAAACCAGGCCCACCAAGCTAGCAACAGGATGAGAGTGATGCAGTGAGGATTTTTTTACCCTCTGCTTTGGCAGGTAAACACAAAGAAAGTGGTTCTGGAATTTGGTCTTATATAGGAACACAGAAAGACAATGCTGTGTAGAAGGATAACTGCAGTGTGAGCCTTTGGTCAAGCTATTGTTTCCATTTGGCCCTGAAGCTTTCATTAACAGCTTCCCTATGAAAAGATACCACAGTGTCAAGTATTGCACAGAGAAGAGAGCAAGAAAAGAAAGTGAATCATCACTGTGACCAGCAGAACAAGACTGGCTAGCCATAGATTTCTACTTACTTCATTTTCTCAGCTGTCATTGGTATTAGTTCATGCATTTGTTCAAAATGGAAAATAACCAGTTCTTAAAGCCACTGCAGTTTGATGGTATTGGCCTGAAAAGGAAGAACATCCATTAAACTCTTGAAGTTCTGTACAGGGCAATAAAAACATACTGACTTCTGTAACATAAAACAGAGGGGTTGAATGACTATCTTGAGTATCACATTAAATATCTTATAAAATCTCATAAGCCAGTAACTTAGATTACTGATTCTGATATAAGGCAACAGAGATACTGCTGCAAAGACAAAGCTAGTGCTAACTTAAAAGATCATAATCTGACTGGGCAAAAAGTGCTGAAGTTATCAAAAGCCTCAGAAAAACTTGTACATCCTTCTCTGGGTGAAGAGTATTTTGCGGTTGCTGGGAACTTCAACATTTGTAATCTTGATTCAAAATGCAGCCTTTTGACAATAACCTAAATCTGATACTGCAGACAGCAGAGTTAAGTCACAGGAGTTCAGAAATGAACGGTAAAGATGAAAACGTAAAACACCATTCTAGCTGAAATAAAAAAAATTCAGATCAGAACTACAGAACATGAAAAGAAATGTAAATGTTCTTGTGAGTGCTACAGGAAAGATTCCCCTGTGCACTCTTGTGCAGAGATAGGTTGTGGCTCCATGAATGCGTGCATCAACCTCAGTTCCAGGATTTCAGGCCACTTGGCCTATGGGAAGCTAAACATTAGTCCTGGCATTACACAGCATGCAAGCCACCTCCACACTCTACACTTTCCTTTGTGGTGTTAACAGAGAGGCGAAAGATGTGAGTAATGCGGTGATTGTACCCGAACCAACTGTTTTGCTTCCAGGAAAATACTAACATGCTTTGTTGCTGAGCACTCTGCTGTTGTCACAGCTCTGTTTTTTAACAGTTCTTTCCCCCTCATCCCAGCATGAAACTGGTAAAAGAAACATTTTGTTGGTGCAATTTTATCTATGTGGGGATGTCTGTTGTACCTCCTGCATCAGTTATGTTACTAAATATTGTAGGTAGCTGTGGCAGGTAAGCTTCAGTTCCTTACATTCTAAACTACCTTTCTTGTTTCTCAACAAGGTAGGGGCATCCTGAGGAACTAGTAGAGGTGGCGGAAGTCTTCAAGAGTGGAACATGTGCCCCTTCTGACTCCACTGGGATTTCTTCACTCTGGAATCACAGGGGTACTATCTAGAAGGGCTTAATGCTGTGTAACTCTCCTTCATTTTTAAATTTGTTCCCTTATTTTTATAGTGTATTTCTTCCTATCTCCCTTGTGCCCTGCTTGGCTGACCCCCCTCATATCTCTTCATCTTGCTCGGCATCCTATACCCTACTATCTTAGGTTGCTAGAGGCTCTGTCTGCCTCTGCAGCTACCCGGTGCCTGGGCTCTGTGTGGGCAGCTGAGGCTCAATGGGCTGCCCAATCCCACGGACCCTGGTACAATCCCCAGCCTGGTACAGCCCTGCGGTTGCATCCTCTGGCCCTAGATCATCAGCTGCAGACTGCCCTTGGTCTGTCACATCTGGGATCAAGGAACTCGGAGCCTTGGCCTGCGATCTTCTTCCTCTTTTCAGTGATCCTAGAATTAACAAAAAACACTGAGGGCATCTGTCCGGATTTTCTGTAAAATTCCTAATACAAAGCATCTTGACCCCTTTCCTGTTTTTATTCTGCTGTTCCAGTCATTATTTCCAGAAGACAGTGATGAATTCCTAATCTCTGATTTTCTCTGTTAACAAGGCTCATTAGAGTGACTTTGCACTGCTTGGCTGTACCAGATACGTGGCCTCTTTCTTTCCTGACATTTAACAGTCATTCTGAAGGTATAATCTGTTTACAGCTCTTGAAGACCTATTTGCCTCACGTGAAGCTGGTGTCCTCGACCACAGATTGAGGGCACGCTGTTGCAGCTGGTTCTTTATGAATCTGAAGGGAAACACAGGAGAAACACCACTGACAGATAAACGGAAATCAGGCAAAGAGGAGCTTCTAAATGGTAATGTTCAACAAGCTGGGACCATGGAAAAAATGTTACCTTATGAACAAAGTAGATAGTATCTAAGAAGCTGGTAACAAAAAGAAACCCATCAAATGAGGCAGATTTCCATAGTGGTTACATATGCTTTGACAGCTAAAGAGTTTTTGGGGTATCCCTTGCCTCAGATGTAGTTCTAAAGAGTAATCTTTGTTCAGCATTCACAGACTGATTAGAACATGGAGCCTCATGTTATCATGTGACCATTCATGTAAGAACAAAGTTGGCACCTCCAACATAAGAAAACAAAAGATCAATGACTAACACGATGTTCTTGACATAAGGGATATCTTCTGGTGTTTCTACAACACGGCCCCAGTTTCCAGACCACAGAAGAGAGAGCACCTTCCCATATAGATTTTGGATAAAAGAACATGATAACAGAAGTAATACCCACGATTGTCAGTGTTCAACTCTGGCTCCTTTAGATATCATGACCTTCAGCAGAGGCTCCTACATAGGTCTCAAAAGGTCCCAGTGGATATTCTGTAAGGAAAAGAGCACAATAATGTCCACTTCCAGTTCTTTCTAATTCAGACATTTGCCGTTTTTGATTGTTGTGAGTGGTTGCTCGTGGAGAGTGTAGCTAATGGCTGCAGTAACAGCAATAACTAGTCTTGTTTCAACACTTAAGAAAAGAGCTGACAAGCCTTTCCTCCCCAGGACAGATATCTGCTTTCATTCATTAGGTAAAGTAAGGGAGCAGAAAGGATGGAGTTGGAAAGGGCTTTCTTTTCCAGGATGAGACTATGGTTGCCTGTTTCCAGACCTGGAAGACCATGAAATCTTTTTAGTCTGTAGAAGAAGTTTTGGTAACAGGCCAGAAGTCTGGTAACAGACCCCTGACGCCTGTTCACAGGGCTGTTGGAACAGAGCACTTTTCCTTGTAGTTAGTCTTGATAAGTAAAGTCTTTTCATCATTTGATTCAGGGTACTTTGAAGTCAGAGGGAACCACCACCGCAGCTAGCTTAGTTATACAGCTTAGACCCCTTCGTCCAACACACAGCTCCTGCTTTTTTCTCCCTTGAACTAGACTACACTTTTTACATTGTATTCTTTTCTACTTACTGTACAGTTCAGACTGGGAGATGCAATCCGCTTCCAGATGAGGTAGACTATGCTAGAGTCTATACTTCTCTCCCAGCAGGAGAGAACATGGCTCACTGATGAAGCTGCATTTCAGGGCTGCTAAAGTTATCTTTGATTAGTACCTTTGCCTCTCAGTGGTGAGTCACCCTGTTCTTTCCTCCAGTGAAAGCTAATCTTAGTTGTTGTTTTGGGACAAATACTTTACAACTGCAGAGTTATTCACTAGCAGTGAACTCAGTGACTTTCTATTTACAGCAAACTTCCCACGCTCTGTTGTCTTATGATAGATATGAACTTCACAGAATCGCAGGGGATGGCACTGTACCCTTCTGTGCTGAAAAGAGCTTGAGAGGAAAACTGTGTGACACAAGAAGCAGAAGAGTGGGAAAGGGCATCAGAACAGGCTTCCACAGAGATGCTTTGAGACATACGTATTTGCTTCTGAGGAGGTGGAGAGGAAGCTGAAGCCCTGAGAAACTGTGGGCCGTTCATTAGCCTCTCACTATCCAAGCTCAAGAAGGTCTGTGTCCCAGGTTGGCAGAGGACCTGTTAACACACAGCATAACACCATCCTGCTGGAGAAGGGAAATCCATGAAAGAAACGTAATTACTTGAAAGAAATGCTGTTGTGATCAATAATTAAGTTGTGTGACTGTGTAAACACAGATAACTCTCTCTGCCGCAAAGGCTTTGCTTCCTGCTGGGGAAATTATCAGTGACCAAGGAGTGCCTACATCTCTGCTACAGGGAAGTGTAAGACCTATTTAAATGTGTGCAATGGAAAATAAGACAAGGAACCAGAACACAACTGGCTGTCCAGGCTGTAGTAACAGTGGGCTCTATCAGCTTCATTTAGAGGTTTGTTCAAACCCCTGCATATGTCTGAGTATTGCTAGATGCTGCTTTGTTGTATGTCTGAGTTATTTATATATTTTTCCAGATTTAATGCAGGAAGGTGGCAATACAATCTGAAGATCTAATAGCAGAGGAAGGAGAGATCCCCAGTGAAGCATTTGTGCATGGCATCAGTCTCCGGACTAACAAAGGCTTGGTGATGGTGGTTTGGGGCACATGACTCTCCATGGAGCTCCCCCACGGGACTATCATGAGCAGTAGTTTGTTTGACTTCCAAGAAACTATACCCCCAGATGTCTCTTGATGAGATTGTGCAATATGAAAAGGGTAGTGGTTTCTCCAGAAACTGGGTCATCCTTCTCCCATCTGTTGTTTCTGAGTCAATCCTAGTGTTACGCCATCAGATTCATTTACTTGGTTCAGGATAACAGACTTAAAAGAAAATATTTAGAATATTCTCTCTTCACCATTAGCTATTGACACAAGATGCAATCCTGCAGTTGCTTTGCATTTTTACAGAAAAGAGAGACAAGTGGTAGCTATGGGGAAAGGTACAGCACGGTTTTCATACTTGTTCATGTTACGTTACTAAGAGATTTTACATTCTGAACCTGAGGAACTCTTTTACTCTCACTCACCATTGTATACCATTCCAGTAGCAACACCAGTCATTACTTACAAGGAAATATAATGCTAAAAAGGAATGAAATGTATTTCTAGCAGCCTTCAAACCACCTTGGCAGGTCAGGAGTAAGGAGAAGAGCCATTTCTACAAGCTCAGCCTGTTCTCCACTGACAAGTGTAAGATTCTGAGCAGGAAAGTTTTGGTGGTGGGCAGATGACCAAAAATTGCTTATTGTGGCACTTTTTTCTTCCCTCTGAAATTCCCATCAAATACCATTTAGTCCTTACAAAACAGCATTTACTCCTCATCAGAACTATTCTGCTCTTGTGGGCTCCAGTTTCCGATTCCAACGTATTTCAGGTGCATAACCAATATCAGCGAGGAATGGGAACCTGAAAAGGTTTAAGTATTTGACCTAACAGTTACATGTATATTCTTCAGTTTCAATCTTTCCAGAAAATGAAACCAAGAGTCAAATAAATTGTAGAATGCAGAATCTAGCAGCTTTTCTCACTTATCTTCTTAAAATGCTGCAGTCACTTATGAAGCAGCGAGCATCCAACCTGATGCACGCGTAGATTCTGGGTGGCCAGACACGAGCCCTAATCCTATAGTTTGTGCATGACATAAGGAACCAAGGCAAAGCACAGATGCCCTCAGGCAAACTGCTAACAAGTTTTGTTTAGTGTCCAGATGCAGAATGGTCACATGACTTCAAGTTTGCAGTAGTTAAATGCTACCAGGCAGAATTTGAAAGGAGATTCTATGTAATTTCTGTAATCCAAAACAGTTTGGAGTATTTACTGCCAGCACAAATTGTTCAGGCTTGGATGTTGACTGAAGGTTTAGAAAATACAACCTATGTGGAATTGGTTATTTGCTGGTGAAAAGGACTAAACATTTGCTATGGAATGCACAGAACAAGCAATTGCTTTCTACATACCTCCCACTGTACCTCCACCCTCCTTGCCCACTTACTTTTTCTTCCCAAGGACATTTCACTACAGCTGCATCCCACCCTTTACAAACTGCCCTTCTTTTCCGGCATTTGGTTCCTTTAACAGAAGTTGCAAGTCATGCTGGTTTGCAACAGCTCCGCGATGTATGCAAAAGAGGAAAAACACGATCAGAGCCCCATGTTCATGTTTGCTTGTAGCCTAGGGAAAGATTTGAACTCATGATTGCAGGAGGAAAAGGCATCACCTTTTTTGTTGTTACCACTCACAGTATGTTTCAATAATTGTCATGGCCTAAAGCCCACAGCTTAAAACCTGGTGCTGAATTTGTGTTTCCTTTGATAAGGCAAAAACCCCACTGTGTCTGTGCGGGTCTGAAAGAATGTAAAGCATAACACCGAGTGCAGGTCTTTCATGTAGGCAGGCAGAAATAAACTGCTCACTTACTGTTTTCTAAGATCCTCTGACATATTGAGGCACGCCTTTTATGAAAAACTGTTCCCTGTTTCTAAAAGAACTCTACATGGGTTCTTGTTCGGTAGCTCAGGGCACACACGAAGGTTGAACAAGACTCGCTCTTTGCAAATTACTATGCATTTGATCATCCAGGGTTGACGAACCTTGACCAGCAGAGCTGCACTGCTAGGTCAGTGAGGCCTCCTGTGAAAGGTTTGGCATGCGCGTTTCCTTGATGTATGCACACAGGCACTCCTGAGCCTCCCTGGAGGAAGGGATGGGAGCGACTGCCTCAGGCAGCAAGTCCGCTGCCCTGCATGCCCAGCTGGCTGCATGCTAGGAGACATCTGTTACCCCAAAAGCACCCAAGAAGTAAAGCATGGCAGTGTAACAAACACTCCCCTTCCTCAAAGGTCCTGCCAGTGACAAAGGGACAATCTTCTCTCACGAGTTTGAATCTGACAGCTGATTTAAGGCTGACTAACTGAGCAGGTCTCAGAAAGTGTCAGATTTCTTAGCAAATGATCTCTGCAGTGCAAGGTAACCATGCGTGGATCCCACTGTAGACTTAACAGGCGGAAAAAGGATAGCTGGAAAGCAAAGTACATGGACAAACTGTCCAGGACAAGTCCCAGATGTTCCTGAGTGAGGATTTTCCTTGGAGATTCAGAGCTGTTGTTTTCTTCTCTGGCTTGCTGTGCAGGATTATGAAAGCGAACACATTAATGATGTTCGGCTGTTCTCAAAGTACATGAAATATACCAGAAATAGATGTAAATCCAAAACATTTCCTACTACCATTAATGCAAAGGTTAGAAAACAGCGGTTGGACTATTATGAAGTGGCAACTTTTCTGTGATTATTTCATGCTATAATTCCACGCTGAATATTTATATTCAAAATCTAAAGCAAGGGTTGGGGTATATGACAGAAACAGTTCACAATGAAACAGGATTCTATTCAGGTATGGCTTCAGTCATACTCTTATATTATATATTGAAAATAAAATGGATGCAAGAGTCTGTCTACTGTCAGGATAGAATGACTATTTAGTAGATTAATGCCATAGTCTAGGCTGTTACTATCAGTCATTATGTGCTTACCTGGGATCTTCCTAAAGGTGAAGTGAGTGTTATTTACGAGTAACTAAGTTTTCAAATACTGTATTTCTAAGCATTTCATTACATAAATACTTAATTTGAAGAAAATAGGTACATGAAATGAGAAAGTTTTTACACTTTTTCATGAGTGGAAGTCAGAGTAAATGAATAGAAAGGAAACGTAAGGACAAAGGCAGGTTGATCTAAGTGGTGGATTATTGCCCTATAATTGCTATATTTGGTAAATAGAGCATTTCATTAACAAGCCTAATGTAAAACTGGAAAACTCACATATAAGTACAGATTTATTTTGCACTGTTTGAGTTCAGAAAATCCTTTTAGTAGTAAGATTCTGTGACTTTGCCTGAACCAGAGTTCACTGGAGATGGAGCTTTGCTTTCATAAAAATGGTGCTCTGACCTCCATGCACTAAAAAGTGAGCAGGATGCAAAAGACCAGGGGTCCTCATCCCATGTTTTAAAGTATTTATTCAACCAAGGAAGAGCTATTTCTGTCTAGACTTGCTGTATTTTCTACTCACTCTGCCTCCTTCTGTCTGCTCCAAATAAGCAGTTCTTGCTGCCTCCTTCCAGTATGATGAATGGAGAGAGTGAGCCCCTTGGTCCTTTGGTCCCTACCAGTCTTGTGGAACCTGTCTGTTTGTCAGGGGGAAGAATGTGGAGCATCAACCCCCCCGCATGTTCTATTTTGGGGTCCAAAGAGCCTGCAACCATCAGCCTTACGGCTTCTCTTTGAAAGCATGGTGACTAGAAAGACACCAGGTAGCTTTTCTGCAGTTTCAGGACCCTCTCCTGCAGACGGAGGTTATCTGATTCCCTGCCATTCAGTTTGGTTGCTACTGTAAGGTACCAGCTGTGCAGTTCTGTCTCTGTATATAACCCTGCCAATAAAGATGGTAGGATTATCAGTTTCTATCAGAGAAAATGCTTTGAATTCCATTAGTGTTCATTGACATGCATTCCTTCAACTCCCTTCACAAGTCCTTGCTCTGGAGTGTGAATATTTAATTAATTGTGTCATACTTGCTTCTAAAACTAAAAGAGACTGAAGCTGAGTTAATTTGCATTTAAAGAATTGATATTCTCTTCTGAGTTATTGATTAATCCTTTTTTTCAGAAGATATTTGAGGGAGTTACACAGCCAAATGCTGCCTCTGTTTCCTGTGTTGTGCACTCTATATTGGTACTCAATACTCCTATCAAATTAAGTAAATGCTTTGATTCCCACATTCTAATTGTCACACTAGAAACAGAATAGTATTGTATCTGAGCTGGTATTTAGGCATACTAATTTATTTCTTTTTTTTGAGAAGATTAGTGGCACATAAATCTCTACAGGGAAGCACAAGTTACAGTTTTAAAAAAAATTGTTAGTAGGGGCATTTTCCATAGGTTCAAATACTGCCCACTGAGATTTCTCAGCACAGTTTGATAGCAAAAAGTTAAATATTTGAGAGAAAATATTTTTTTTCCTGTTGAGGTAAGATAACTTTGCAAGAAAAGTGAAGCTGGTAGAATCTTTTAACACTAAACCATGGGTATTTTTTAACTTGTAAGTACATACAATGCACCTGCTGTAAGGAAAAAAAGTCTCCCTCAATTAAAATGATGGTGAATTTCCTACATAGCTGTTTTTTAAAAAATGTAATAGTGCATTACATCTCACTTAGAGCTGTTTGCATTTCCTTATTATCACAGATACTCAGTTTTAAAATAGGTAAGACTTTTTATTTTCTTCCTCCTGAAAACAGTATCCTGTACCATAACCAAAGAGATCAGCTTATTTTAAGATGCATAATTAATGCAGACAGAGAAATTTTTCTCTCACAGAATTTCAAGAGCCAAGTTTATTCTCTGTGCGAGCTCAAGAAGAGAAGTATGTCAGCAGCTGTATGGACAGCACTGGTCCAGCAATGTATGCCGACAAGTGTTGCAAGCTATTGTGTAGGACAGCACCAGCGCTCCTGCCATTGCCATCCTTCTCTTCCAAGAATTCTTGCTGCATTTGTCATTGTCCCATGTCCTGCTTCCTGAGCCAACACCCTGCAGCCTGCAGACTTATTACCAGAGGACACTGAGTAATATATTCTTTAACCCATTTTCCTCATCTTTAAGCGAGGAGGTAATGACCATTGTAACCACCATGTTGGGAACTGTATTTGTCACAATAAAATCACAATAAAATTGTAGAGAAACACTTCCTTTCTGGATCTCATTTTATAGTGGAGTATCTGTTTTTATAGTGCAGTATCTGTTTTGTCACCCAAGATGCTAGGGAAATTTATTTTGCCTCCAGGATGCTGTTTGCTTATACTGAGCAAAATAAGACTGGAAAATTGTAAATGAGCATTTTGTGGGTTAAAAAAAAAAAAGTTGCCTTGCAATGAACCTACTCAACTTTACATGCTAATATCATATGAGAAAAGGGTCCCCTATTTCCTGCTATTCTTTAGAAATAGCCATGAAAGAGACTCTGCGGTTCCTTCCCACCTATTTCTACAGATGCAGCAGCATTAGGGATCTGACCGGCTGATCTCCATCTGCCTACCCACCTGAATTCTCCTCATAAACTTCTCAGTCTTGTACTTGCATCCAAAGAAGCGTTTGCATGTGGCTTGCTAATGAACACTTTCATTGAAGTATACCATTAAATAAAAGGTGCCATACTACAAATTAATTCTGTTATGTGGTGCCCACTCTGCATAGTATCCAGGAAGCAGTCCCACATGAATCGAAGTTTGGGAACCCTGGCTCTAAAAACTGGTCTGACTCCCATCGCTGTAACTTGTGTTTGCTAACAGCTTGCATCCTGGAAGGCATCTGCCTGTAGCAAGGTTGTATTTTGAAGTCAGACCTTGGTAAGATGTGGGAGGAGAAATGTGTTCACCCTGTTAATACTGCCAGGAACTGCTGACTCCAGAAGAAAAACAGTAAGTAAGAATAAACTTCTCTCAAAAACTCAAAGTGACTGAATAAATTTGCAACACCTCAGACCTTCCAGGCTTTTCTCCGGAAGGCCAGATAGCCAAAATCACCAATAGACAAACCTAGAACTCAGCCCAGCAAAAAAATTTGTCTGTGCAAGTATCAGGGAGTGGAGGAGCACGGCAGAGGAGCCACAATCTGCTCCCACCTTCCCGAGCCATGGGAAGGGAAGGGCAGTGCTGAGAGATCCGAGCAGGCTGCCTACAAACCCGGCTGGATGGCCAGCTTCCCGCATGCCACGCTGAGAGCACCGGCAAACAAGGCAGCTTTTGCAAGGCACTTCTCAAGCCTGTTAAAAGCACTTGGCTGGGTGGGTGTGCCTCCATGGGTCTCTGCTAGCAAAGGGAACCCTCGACAGGCTCTGTCCCCACTCACCCAGGTCACTAAGCAGGGGTTAAGCTTTACATTAGTAGTTAAACCCTGGTCTATGCCTTTTTATCCCAGAGGACTAGATGAGGTCTGGTCTCGTCTTTTAATCCCGTCCGTCCTTTAGAGGCTGTTGTATGCTGGCACGGGTTGCTACTGCTGTAGGAATCATTTAGCTCTATTTCCTAAGCTGTGCACAGAAGACACACATAAAACAATGACAGAAGGCAAAACGCATTGTCAGCCATCACGTGGCACTTCTGAGGATGGTATTTCTTCTGTCCTAATGATATCAACACCAGCAGCAACAGCAGCAGGCCTTAAGAAATGTGTCATTTCACAAGATGGGAGACACAGGGCAGAAACCAAGGTGGCAGAAGCTTCCGACTGGCAGCTTCCCAGGAGTTGTAGCAGTTTCCTGACCATCCTGACACAGCATGCCTGGAGGTGTGAAAGCCTTGTGTGTGCTTGCTGTGAGAGTTGAGCAGAAACCATGGCAACAGTAACTACGGCTGTGCCTTACCACCACTTCACTTCGCATTCTGGCCCAGTTTTAACTTTACCGCTTTTAGAGTGACCACTTGGCTCAGGCACACATCTGCCTGTGTCTTGGCTAGGAATTTTGGCCTAATTGATTAAAAAAATCATTTATGGCATTACAGGCTCCTGTATTTTACCTGGATGTTTCTGCATAACATTCTACAGGAGGTGTTCTACATATAATTGCAACCACAAGCTACCACTCATGTTGTAATTCATTGTTTACTAGATAGATGCAAGGATTAAGATGTTCACTGGGTTAGGGATTTTGCCCTTAAAGACCTATCAGTCTCATACTTTCCCCTAGCATTTTATCCATTGCTCAAAAATGCAGGCAAATGGGAAAAAACACCCCAGCATTATGTGTGCTTTGCCTTTGAGAGATATTATCGCAAAACCTGAATTCTTTGTACACGTCAAGACAAAATGTTATCATGGCAGATCTGCTCTGGAAAAAAACCCTGCTGGACTGAAAGTAATTCAGAAGAGTAAGGTGATACAAGTGCAAGAAAGGTCTGATGTTGCAGACAGATGAAAGCCATACAAATAATTTGCTTTCATCACAAGTGCTTCTGCTTTATGTGGTACAAATTGGTTTTTCTGCTGAACATGTAGCTTGAGCGTGAAGTGGTATCCAGACAGATTAAAGGACACGGCTTTACTTTCTACTTGTACTGTCACTGTTCTATTTTTGCATTTCGCAGACTACTTTCTCATAAAATAGCCGTGATTTTACAGGGCTTCATGCTGCAGTGTTCGTCATCTCTCCTCCTGATTTGGGTCACTGGCCACAACAATGGGAGAAAGGTTAGACAAAATCTCATGGGAGCAAAATCCTTTCAAGGGGTACTTCCCTGCTGTCAAGCAAGTCTTGCTGCTAAGCCATGCAGCTTGCACAGATACTTGTGAAAAAAAGCAAAGGCTATGTATCAGCCCTAGCTACATATGCTGTATGTCCAAAGTAAGGCTTTGGTCTCAGACCACATGCCCTTGCACACACTCTGCTGCCTTGTTCTAGACCATGACTCCAATACCATGCATGCTCCTCTTTCTCCATTCCCTGTATTTCCTGTTCCATATTCTGTACTTCTGAAGCTGGACCCATCATATATGTTGTCTCCATTTCCAGAACCTTGCCTTTTTCGATTTACAAGGTTCGCTGTACCCCACGCGAATACCAGGTAATTTCTTGAAAGCTGCAGGCAGACAGAAATATTTGCAGTCTTTCACAGAGTCATCCTGGTACTTGCAGAGTCACATCCTCTTTTCTGTTTTGTGGATGCTGCCAAATGCAGTAGACCATCAAAAGGGCAGCCTGGCCAACAGAGGACCACAACATGCTCTGCCTTGCAGCTGTGCAAGCCTACCAGGAGCTATGTGGACATGGATCCCACCAGAAAGTGCTGGGCCAGAGTTGCTGTGTTGCTCTTCCTCTCCAGGCATGTGGCATACCTCACAACAGGGAACTCAAACATCAGAAGAACTCAGGTTAAAAAGTTAAAGCTGAGGAGAAACTAGTAAAGAACAGTACTTCAAACATTCTTGAGCTTCTATTAGACCAGTCCTAGCAAAGAGGGAAAACAGACCAGCAACATACCAAAATAAGGTAATGCCTTATTTTAACTACATTGCACAGTTTCTTGGATCGCAGATGCAGAGTTGTCATTATCTTCTGTATCAACACTGAGCTTGACCTCAGGTTCTCTTTCTCAAGGTTTTACTGGCCCTATTTAGCATAATCCTTGCAATGGGAGTCTGCAGCAGACCCCAAAGGCATTGAAAAATGCCTTGAACTTCTTTTCTAAAACAAATTTTTGTCTGCCGGCTTCACTGTGGAGAATCATGGCTCTTTTAAATATAATGGAATATACCAGGTGCTATGGTATGTTATTGAAATTTATATTGCCAGAATCTTCTGGTATGTCGGTCAGAGTGCCATAACAAAAGCTGCTATTTATGCTTTTAAGCCCGTCTTTCACCAGTAGCTTAATCGTCTCCTATCTTCAATCATGGAATTTGTTTTGCAGATGAGGAGTATGTAGTAGAACCGGAATCTTCTTCTGAAGGGAAAATGTAAAAGAAACCTGCTGGTTTCTGACAACTTGATCAGAAATGCAAAAGAAGCGTGGAGAACAGTGCTGATGAAGGAAGTCCACTGCTAATGTTGAAAAGCCATTTCTACTCTGTCATGGGTAAAGACTTTATTATTTTCTACAGACATGTGTTCTAGAGTCTTGTGTTTGAGCAGTTCTCACAGTGTCTTTGTTAATGCCTGAGATCAAATCAGCTCCTGTCCATTCTTGAATCCTTGTCTCCCCTCTCAGTATCAACAGCAACAAAAAGAACTTTCTAGGAGTGTTTAGATTGTCTGAAAGCATCTGTTTGGCCAGTGATATAGATGAAAAACAAGAAAGGACAGTCAAATATTCAATAGCTCCTTGAGAAAAAGACACATGAAAGCTAAACACCTTGGGAAAAATATTGCCAGTCCCTCCCTCCAGCACAATGTCAGAAAAAACCCTAACAAAACATGATGGGTGATGATTTCATGAGGGGTTCTTTGTTTTGCGAATTCTGAAAAATGTGTTTGAAAAGTCAGTCCAGTGTAGTCACACATTCCTAACCCTCTAGATGGTTTGATTATAAGTGTTTGATCATAACTGGTGGATGCAGTTTTTCTGGATTTTAGTAAGGCTTTTGATGTTGTCCCTCACAGCATCCTTCTGGAAAGTTGTCCAGCTGTGAGATGAGCAGGTACACATTGTGCTGGGTGAAGAACTGGCTGCAGTGCAGAGCTCAAAAGGTTGTGGTGAATGGAGCTACGTCTGGCTGGTGACCAGTCACTAGCAGTGTTCCTCAGGGCTCAGTTCTTGGGCCAGTTCTCTTCAACACATTTATCAACAAGCTGGATGGAGGAGTTGAATGCACCATTAGCAAGTCTGCTAATGATACCAACCTGGGAGCTGCTGTTGACTCTCCTGAGGGACAAGAGGCCTTGCGGAGGGTTCTAGATAGGTTGGAGAACTGGGCAGTAATCAGTGGGATGAAATCTAACAAGCCCAAATGCCAGATTCTGCACCTGGGAAGCAGTAATGCTACGTATAAGTACAAACTGGGAGAGGAGTCCAGCCCTGCAGCGAGCGCCCTGGGGGTGCTGGCTGACAGCAGGCTCAGTGTGAGCCAGCAGCGTGCCCTGGCAGCCCGGAGGGTGCATCAAACACAGCATGGCCAGACGGCCAACAGAGGGGATCATCCCACGGTGTTCAGCGTTGTGTGACCTCACCTGGAGCACTGTCTGCAGTTCTGGGCCCCATGATTTAAGCAGCGCATGAAGGTTCCTGAATGCATCCAGAGGAAGGCAACAAAGCTGGTGGAAGGGCTGGAAGGCATGAGGACTCTGGGTTTGGAAAGAAGGAGGCCGAGGGGCGACCTCATTGCTTTCTACAGCTTCCCAAGGAGGGGAAGTGGAGAGGGAGGTGCTGAGCTTTTCTCCCTGGGATCCAGCGACAGGGCATGTGGGAATGGTTTGAAGCTCTGCCAGGGGAGGTTTAGACTGGACATCAGGAAGCATTTCTTTACCAAGAGGGTGGTCAAACACTGGAACAGGCTTTCCAGAGAGGTGGGCGATGCCCAAAGCCTGTCAGCGTTTAAGAGGCATTTGGAAAATGCCTTTAATAATTTGCTTTAACTTTTGGTCAGCCCTCATTTGGTCAGGCAGTTGGACTGGATGACCGTTGCAGGTCACTTCCAACTGAAATTATTCTATTCTATTCTATTCTATTCTATTCTATTCTATTCTATTCTATTCTATTCTATTCTATTCTATTCTATTCTATTCTATCCTATCCTATGACTATTTCAACCTTGAAGATCTAGGGACTATTTCTAAGGATATGAAAAAGGGAAGGGAAACATGTCCAGACATGTCAGAGGGCTGGAATTTATAATGCAGAAACCCGTATCCCGATCTAAAAACTTGTATATGTACAAAAGATTCTTGTTTAATACATCAAAATTGTGCAAGATTGCCTTGAGGTTTTTTTAACTGGGAAAGTTATCCAATTTTGCTTTTTAAAGCCAAATAGCTCCTACCCTGGGGAAATATTTTGAAAAGGTCTTGTTGCCAGTTTCATGATGTTCAGTCTGACCATAAAGGTTATGAATGGAAAGATTAGTAGGTGCAGGTCCTTCTTAGTCACAGTGTTTTAGCTTACACTTTAAAAAAATATCAAAAAACTATAAGGATAAAACACCTCCAAACTATATGGTATATTCACTACATACACTACATCCACTCTATATACTATGTTCACTTAAAGAGTGGCTTCTGGGTCAAAAAGGTTATTCCAAATTTAGTACACAGAGCAAGGCTGGGGCATGCATGTCTGGACATTGGCAGGAGATCCAGAGCACTGTTCTGGCCACCACCAGCTAGCTCTCTCCAAAGCAGTATCTTGGCATGCCTTTGAATAACCATAGGACATGAACTGTTCTCAAGAGGCTTTGCAGATGAAGATAAACTTCTCCAGAGGATAAGAGGGCTTAGCTGTAAGGATTTAAGCCAAGCCATGCCTTTTGTCCTCAAAGCCAGAGAACGGTCCCTGGCCAATTTGATATACCACTATAGGTGTAAACAAGGATTGGTTTGACAAAACCCAACTCAGCTTTGAAACAGGTACCAAATGGTAAATGGCTCTCCCAGGGTTGGCCATAATTTAATCCTGCTGCCCAGCTCCATGTAAAAATTTTCTGCAAGTCCTTCAACAGGATCTCTACAGTAGACTTCAGTCCTGTTCCGCAGCTGACAAAAGCTATTGAATCTGTTCTGTGTGTCACATGGTGGCTTTTTTTTAATATTCCAGATGGCTAGCTGACAGCCTTGGGGAACCTTACTGCAAATTTCCTGAAATATAAGATAAAGGTACTTTTGTTTATCCTATCCACTTCACATGACAGAGCACAGGGAAGGTTAAAAGAAGAGCTGTGTGTGCTGACGATAAGGGTTACAACTGAAGGTGAAGAGCATGTTAGACTATTTATAGCTGATACTTTTCCTCTTTTAGAAACACCGCACATAATTGCCATTTATTGGAGGGAAAGAGCTCTTTTGGCTGTCTGCAAAATACGGGTTAAAATGCTTGTCAGCTCAGAAAGATAATGAAATACACACAAGAATGCTATAGGAATGCTGGGGTTCGTATCTTGGTTTTCATAATCCAGAATTAAAGGAAGTCATAGGCAGCCTTGCACACTCATTTGGTGCTCCACATGCAAAATTTCTTAAGTTTCTGATCTTTAGTGTGTCAAATTCTTGTATGAGCTTCTCTAGCCTTAATAAATTGGATACACAACTCTGAATCTGCAAACTGGAGACGAAAGTCCTCAGCTAGGAATTAAAATGTCCTGCTCACATTCTACAAATTCTTGAATAAAAAATGATGCAGGAAATTACTTGCCTCTGAAGTGTGCTGTGTGGGTTAATCAAAGAATATGTGTGCAACATTTACAAAGTGCATTGTGCTATTATACGGGCCAAAGTTTTTGTGTTTGATTTTATAATGAAAGCCCCTTAAATGGCCAAAAGGCAATAAGAGAATAAAAAAGGAATGTCATGGAAATATATCTTTGCCATTGGCAATGGTGGCTGATAATATGTGAATAGTTTTTAAGCCATGAGATTCCTGGAGGGGCAGGCTTCTATTATGTCAGTCTTTTCAATGGGCCTGCACTCCTCAATAAATGCGTATTTTTAGATAGCATTGTTGTTTTCTCTGGCTTCATGTTATAGCCTTTCTTTATATGCTTCATTGTAAGGTATGCTAGTAGTGCTGTTACAGTGTGAAAGTGGGTGGTACAAAATTCTTTAGCTGAACTGCAAATCAGATCATGTAGGTTTTTAAACAGTAAATTGTGCCTCTCTCCTCATAGGACTTCAAGGAATCTTCAATGTAAGTGGAGCATCAAAGGCCGAGGTCTTGCTTTATTAATTACAACTTCTTTAAAGTGAAAAGCATGGCAATTCTGGCAAGGAAGATCCAGGTTACTGGATTAGTTAGCTGTCTTCAGCTGTAGCTACGCAAAATTGAGAATTGGTTTCAAAATACAAACTTTGCTGCAAATATCTAAGACTGTATCCTTCCCCTGGAAATGAGTTAGCCATGCCTTAGTGCATTTGATTTGTTAGTCACAGTGACAATGACACTTCTGCCCAGGCAAGAACATCAAAGTATGTTTTCTAAACTGTCACCTTTTTTAGTCATTAATATGTATTAGTCTGTACAGGATCTCCCATAGTTATTCTGCTCTCAGAGTGATCACTGAGTTGAGTCACTGCATCTCTAACTGTGGGCAGCTGGCAAGGTTATATGGCCCAGAATCTGCTTTCAGATAATTAATATCATATAATATGAAAACATGTGTGATGTGATATATATACACATTTTTTCTTACTGTCTCCAGGGGTTTTATAGTATTTTTTCTTATTATTTTGCTGGTTCCTTGCTGATATATAATTTTTGTTTCTATCAATCACACCTGGAAAAAGCTGTTTCCATATTTCATGATGATTCTTTAGAAGAACTTCAGTGAAACTAGAAATTCCTATTACAGTTCGACCTAAATATGTAGCACAGATACTCGCATGGCAGAGCTGCTTTTGAAACACACTTGTGCATTTTGCTCCTAATGGTCTCTGTAAGTGGATTTCTCAGTGCATGGATTACTGGAAATTTACATGTTCTAGCACTGGAAGAGAAAAAAACAGTATCCTTGTTTAATGCCTTCTGAAACAACCTTGAGAAATGAGTGTTGGGTAAAAGTCACTTAGCATTACTGAAATTATTTTACTAAGACATGTTTTCACTAATGATTTATGTTGACAAATGAAATTTCTGTACCATTTTCCACTTGCACCTGGGCAGTCTTGCTTTGAGAGCTGCAGCCTGTGTACCACAATTGTCTACTGGGCTAGTGTAAAATAAAGACACTGTTCTTCATGGGCATTTTTGCACAGAAACATCTTACGAAGTCATTTTTGAAGTGTACAGGACAACGTCAGAACTCCACCCCACAGAAACATAGCTCTGTTCCTTCCTTAAATACTGATCTCCTTTCAAAACAAAGAATAGACTTCTCAGTCAAATGATCTTTTTTATTTATGGAAATACAAGGTGCTTTTTCTCACTTCCTTAAAAAGCATTGTAGACTGCTACATGCATCCAGTTCAGTCCTACTGAACTTCTTCCTCTCTGCTACTAAAACACCCTGCCGGGTACCACATATCTCAGGACAAAGAAGAGTACGAAGAACAACTAAAAATTTTCTAAGCAAGAGAAGGAAAGGAAAAGACAGAGAATATGATGCAACATTATCTTTTCCATAGAAATTGGGAAGTGCAGAAAGTCAGCTGCCTGTGGTAAAGATATGGAAGAACCTCTTATATTTTAAGGTTCAAAGCTACAGCAGGTATTTTTTTATACCAACGAAAAATGTGGATTTCCACTAAAGATATTCCTCCTGCGGGTATATAGATGAGTGTCTAAAACCTAGTATTTTCAGTTTTTAACACAAAAAATTTATTTCAGGGAAATCAGTGCTTAGTTTAATATCTAATGCTCCAGTGACAGAAAACATCCATGAAAACCTTCAGTCCACTCTGCTCAGCACATAAAACCAAGACTCTCCCAGTGACGGGGCTTCATGCTATGCCGTATACAACAACTCCTCAGAAGGTACAGCCTAAGCAGTATTGCACAGTGTTCTTCTGCCTTAGACTCTCAGGAAACCTACTATTACACCTATCTTTTTGCCTCATTAAGCAGGTAAGATGCAGAAGGAAGAAATGATTTTAAAATCACAAGTTATTTTTAAAAAATGTAAATTTACTTAAAACTAAGGCGGTTAATTCAGAATAATGATGAAACAAACTGGATGCTCAGTGCTAAGTACCTTTTTCTCTGAATCCCGAGCACACAGATGCATTTAAGGATCATGTTTCATGTGGGACTTTCTGCCTCAGGCTGAGCTCGCCCATTTGTCGTCCATGCAGCTCGATTCCTGCCCTGCGACGTGCTGCTCTGCCACCCACCAGCCTCTTTACTCCTGGTAGAAACAGTGTAATGGAAGAATAAAATTATTTTCCTACATACATCAAAACGGTTATTTGAAACAGGCCCACCTGAAGTATCTTTAGAGCAAATGAAGCGTCATCTCAATACTGTACCTGTACTTCTCCAAAATGAAGAAGTCTGTGTAAACAAAGCATTGGTCAAGGAGTGGGACAAAGGCCATCCAGCACTTAGCCTACCTGGATCACATCTATCCCTGGTACCACTGGGTTGTTGAACTTGCCACACATTTGGACTCTTCCTTAAGAGAGATGAGTATCTTCCACTGGCGTTAAAAGGGAGCCATGAACCTGTGCCTCAGAAAGCAAGACTGTTGTTTAGGTATTTAATTGTGGATTGACCTCATAGATATCTAAGTGCAGCTCCATACACTAAAATCAAAACTTAGAGGCGAGAGAGGCCTTCAGTTCTACTTGCCCGTCTGTATGAGTTAATATCAAACGTGTGAAAAGGAATTCCCACAGACTGGAAAGGTCTCTCTTGCCTTTGCAATCTTTGTGTTAATGTCGTATGGCTGTGTTTTGCATGTTGCAGACTATGTTTTCTTGTCCATGGGAGCGCTAGCATTAAGTAGCAAAGCCCATTTTTGCTCTTCCAACTCTTCACAAGTTATTTTTATGTTTTGAAAAATAAAATGATACCACTGAAACAGAACTATTATGTAATTAAAATGTTTTGGAAAGCTTCTATACTTTTCATAAAAATGTAAAACCTTTCCTCCAGTAATAAATGCAATTAACAGATTGAAAGAATGGGAAAGAACATGATCATCATTGACGTTGATTTAGCATAAGGCATAAATGTGTTATCCCGTACTTCTATCCTTACCTGAAAGCATAGCTTCTTATGCAGGACATCCAATATGCTGCTATGATTAACACCTTTTGTGTGCCACACATCCAGATAGCTCATGGACATCAGATGCTCCCTTACAACTTAAGCTCATTCCTGAATTCATGTTCTGGTCATTATATGAACAATAGTACGAAATAGCAACAAAAGTACTGCTGCTTTGTCTTATTAGATAACCTGTCCTTTGAAGAAACTCTTCCAAAGTACATCGCCCTACATATGGCTTACACTTCTGTTCCGCTTTCATTAATGTAGTATGGTAAGTCTTCGCATGCAGTCATCCAGCCAACTCGATAGCCTGGTATATCCCTTTTATTAGAGGGTAGTATGATTACAGTTTCCATAGCAAACAATCTGACCCTTATTTTAAGTGTTTTAAATTCTCCAGAGCTAACAGATAGATCTGTGTTTCCGTCTTGGAATAATGAAGAGGATGTTCCTTTTAATGATGTTCAGATTAGACATTCTCCCATTCATTGTGTTACTTGGAAGCAATTACATTGAGTCAGTTTCCATGAGGTAGAGGGAAAGGGAAGAAAAAGATCAAGATGTTGCCACACTCTGATACTATGAACAGGCTATTCATGAACATAGAAAAAGAAGGTGGGAAAAAAATGTAAGACAGATTCTCAGCTAAAACGTATTAGCAGTGATGAGATCCCAAGTGCAGCTTCAACTACCACCAGCTGAGGTACCTTCGTGAATGGAGTATCCTTGCACATTAGCAACTGAGGCACCCACCTGAGTGTCAGGACCTGCAGCTGTGAACTGTTGCATCAGAGCAGCAGGAAGAGAAAGCCTGTACACCCTCCTCTCCTATAGTGCCACTGATTAGAGCAGACAACGATTCAGAAATGACATCATCTTAGTCTCTGAAGTATTATTCAGGATGGAGGCTTGCAGCTAATGTCTACCAAAGCAGGATACATATAATAGGGCACAACTGGTATTAAATATGCCGAAGGCAGATTTCTGCTAACACACCCGAGGAAACAGTAAGATACTGAAATACTTCAAAACCCAGGGATTTTATCACAACAGACCAAAACCAGGGAGAAAATCCCATATCATGACATCACCAGAAACAGATCAGCAGAGATTTGTGAAGTTTATCTTCACTGACGTCTGCTCTCAAGCAGAACCCTTTTTAGCTCATTTGCATTCAGCAGTTATCTTACCATTCCTTAGCTAGACTTAGAGGTTATGCAAATCAGGGTAGAGATGATACGAAATTTCATTGCGTGCTAATTAAGTCACCTAGGGTTCACTTTATGGGAATCTTGCCATTAGTGCAGAAAGAAGAGAATCAGACTCACTGGTTTTAGTGGTGATTGTCTGTGCTGAACCGCTTGCGCTGAAGACCTGCACTTGGGTACAATACATAATACTCTAGATGATCTTTTTGGATCAAATGTTCATCAGAATAAAATATTGTATTATGTTTCTTCATTATATTTTTAACATAGGATAGGATACTATACTAGCTAATACTTTTGTATGAGACAATGTTCTAGTTGTACCAACACTGGGAGAAGCCTAACCTCAACTAGGGTTCCTGATCCCTGTTTTGCCCTACCTGGCCCCTCAGACAGGTCTGGAACTGGTGCTGCGTGACTGGGCTCTCGCTCAGTTACCCACAAACATTAGCTCTTCAGGTCTGAAGTAAAAGCATCCTTCTGGCCAGTGTTAACAACGACCTATGTCAGCTCATAATCACAGATGTGGTTACAACACATGTTAAGCATTCACATTTCCAGTTCAGCACAAAGAACAATTACGGGACTTTACACAATGACAGGGACAGAGCTGAAACAATAGGACCACCATCTAAGGCAACAGGCGGAAGGGCTTTCTCATTGTAAACAGGCATTAGAGGATTATTTGGCAAGCTGTGCATGTGTAGCAAAAAATGCAGGGGAAGAAGCCAGCAGGCAGAAGGGAACAGTTTGGTCCAAGAACAGGGAAAGCGTAAGTGTGCTCCCCAGGGAAAAAAAATCATGTGGGTGTAGTGAACCACCTACTGATGTTTGTTCCTCCTGTGTTGGAGGGAATTGGGACTCTTGTTTGATCTAGACACTGGATATATAGCTGTTCCCCTGTGTCCACCCAGGACTGATCACACTTGTATAGACATTGAGCTCCAGAATCTCCGCAGAAGAGAAAAGGAACTAAATTTCAGTATTTCTGTGCTCTCCAAACTGAATCCACTCATGCCTTCAGTCATCGAGCCTTGCAAAATCATTTTATCATTATAGTTCAGATTATTAGCATCTTGGGGAAGGAGCTGTCAGAGGTATTTTTTTAACAAGCATCATGCCTGCCCATATCACCATGCCAATAATTATAGTTCTGGATTGCTGTCTGTGGATTGTGTGTCTGTGGATTGTGCGTCTCAGGCAAAAGTGAAAAGAAATAAATTAGAGGTATTACAGTAGCCGAGATCACAGATTTTGAATGAAGCGGTTGGGCACAGTAATTTAGATTTACATTTGTTAAAAATAGCTGTCAAAGTTACATGTCAGTCTGTTAGCACAATGTTTAATTTATCTTTCTCCTCAGCAAGGTTGCCTGGAAACAGGGAAATAGTCTGAGAAATCCCTTTGTGAAAGCGTGGTATCACTTGAGAAACCAATACGGCCACTTTATGACTGCTATTTTTATTCAAACATTTAGAACTTCTGAGTTTAAAAAAAAAAAAACAACACAACCAACTTGTAGTAATTTTAAATACACCTGGTACAACTAGCAGTTTGGAGGTAGGACTTCGTTCAGCACACAGCAATCTGCCACTTTCACAATTATAGCATACACTGGTATAGTGTCTCCTGGTGCAAGTAACAGTCACATTCAAGGCAGAGTTTCTCTTGCAATATTGCAGACTTAGGACTGAGGGCTGACTGGCTTCACAGAGAGAAAGGAAAGGAAATTGTTTTTAACCTCAGGCCATGAAATTGCAGCAAGAAGTGCAGCAAGAGCATAGAAGTGTCTAAACTTACAGTGCCTGTCCCTGGCAGACAAAACAGAAGTCTCATGGACAGAGTAGCTCATCCAAATGATGTCACAGAAGAGACATCCGTCTAGGTTTGCTGTTGCCTCTTATACCGTTCCACATCGTGCATGGCTGAGAAGGGCAAGGAGGCAAGGACAGACAGCAACAGAGAGACGACTGGGTCAGTTATATTAACTGGTTGAGGGAAGAAAAAATGACGCAAGAATTTTCAGAAATACAGCTGAGAGTCTCTCATCTGCCTGTGCTGAACTCTCTGCTGATGAATAATGGCCTTTAGGGAACGCTTACGAAACATGAGCATCAGTCACTGCAAAGAGCTTTTTCAGCCAAACAGCTAGGTTGCAGGATTTCATCTAATGCTGGAGATTTATCAAAGCTTTTTGATTTCTTTATGGGATTATACAGAGGTTTAAGAACCCAGTAGACCCTTAGTTGTGTGAAAAAACATCACCACACAAGTTATTCCTCTGAAGTTCTTGGGACACATGTATGGGTTTAAATGAACTGCTTGATCAGGCTCCATGATTCTTTGCCAGCTGCGTGTTGCTACAGGTTTTGCAGACCTACGAGTGACCTTGCTCCTTGCACCCCCCCAAACCCAGCGGCTGCGCTCTTCTATTTTCCACATTTCTCAGCATCCTGCCTTTGTAGACACCAAGGAAGCACAAAAATTGCTTAACTATGACTACCCTGAATATTAAGCCACGAATGCAATAAACAGAGGTGGCTGGAAAAGGTTTCAGTGGAGTCAGTTGCATCGTTGTGCAGTCAGGACTCGAGGCAGATGCAGGCAGAGCAAAAAAGAGTAGCAGAAGACAGTGCCTGCTGGAAGAGCAGGGTGAACAGTTTATATTGAATAATTAATATGATGTGCTTCACCATTCTCATTCTTCACAGATTGTCTGTCAGCAGGCTTGTGATTTTCCCGTTAATTTTCTGCAGGGAAAAAAAATCCAGGTTGATTTCTGCCAGTGATGTTTGTTATCAGTGGGGACAGAGTGAGTGTTCAGTATGCAGACTCATGCGTTGCACTGGTTGCTTATGGCTGAATAAACATACCTTTTCTCCGCCGCCTTACCTGGAGAGTGATATTCTTCGAAGCCTGGTCCTGCTACAGTTGAATTTACTCTAGGATCCCCGTTGACTTGAATGATATGAAAAAATATCCTGCAGTCATATGCTCAAATCAAATCTGCACGAGTACTCACTGAAAAAAAAACAAAGCCTCAGAGCTTATACTCCACATGTATGAATTTTCCTGTCCAAAAGGTTGCTTCTACATGGAGGACACAACAATAAAATGCATAGGTCAATTCCTGTTCTTTGTTAGATCTGAGTATGAGAAGTATAATTCACTTGTAGCCAAAAGTTGTTTTACATTGAGATATTTAACAGCAATATTTGACACAAGGCAGGAAGGCCGAGAGCTGATATCAAGTAACCTTTTGAGTTTTGTGGCCTTCAGCTAGAGCTACAATGACTCAAATAACATAACATGCAGATCCAATAACCCTACAGGGATGCTGTTAAAGAGCAAACGTAAATTGTGATGAACTTATGCATCCCTGGAGAAACGTCTCTCTCAAAGAGAGTACAGACATGATTGCCTTTGGGACGAATGAAGGCTGCAGTACTCACTGTGCTATAACCGCATTAGCTTCTCTGAGCAAGACATGAAGAATGATGGCAACAGAAAGCAGAGAATTGTTCTCAGGAGGGTTCCGAAAGAGCCGCTCCACGGGTGAACGCTCGTCAGAGAAGCTGGGGTATCTCCAGGGCAACTTGTTTCTATGATGCTCCTGCCACAAGCATGAAGTATTGATCCATACAACCCTATAGATGTAGGCCTTGGATTTCAGCAGTCTTTCAGAATAGTCTCTGACTGTACACTGCGGTAGCACTGTTTTCAAGAGCAGTTCATTCATGAAGAAAACTCAGCAGGTCTCATATGGACACTAGCACATGCACCCAGATGGATGTGGCCTCTCTGCTACTGAGGCAGATGTTCGCATGCTAAGGTGTCCAAGCATACAGGGGAAAGTTTAAGCATAGACAGGACAAGAAACCGTTACCAGGAAATGATTATCAGGTCATCAAAACACATGGATTAGAATGTGGGGGTTTTCAGGCAAAATAACCTTAAGCGTATTTGATTTACAATTTACCAATGGGAGGATCGCTCTGTTTCTTAATAGTATGTAACAGAAATGCTTCAAGAGGTTGGGAGGGCATGGGAGAGGGATTATAGTCCCACTCACCTGAGTTCCACCTCACCCCAATCAGCTAGAACCTCTTAGGAGCACTCTTTAAAAAGTCTGCTCCAATGCTAAAGACTGGTGTGAGGGTGGGCTGTAGTTCTACTCCCTGCCAGCTCCATTCACCACACCAGTGGGTTACGCTTGGAAACCAAGGAGTGCTAAAGTAATCTATTTGCATAATTTGAGACAGAGACAAGCAAAGTGGCTACAAAGTAAAACTGAGTATTTTTTCTGCAGTGCCTTTTCTTTGCTGTGGTCCACAAGAAGATGGTGACCCACAAAAGGGGCCTTTCATCAGAGGGGCACTCTTGACTGTTCAAGCAGGTGGCTTTATTCAGAGGGGTCTTTAATTAGCAGCCATAAACAAACAGTGGTGTGGAAACTTGCATAAAATAGGCTTGGGGTTATGATACTGAAGTAAGGGAGAAACTTGAACACTAGGGCAAGATAAAGGAAGAGGGATATGAGTAGGAAATTACAGATGAGTTTTCAAGATGACTTGGTTGAGCCATTCACTGAAACTGATCTCTGTACAGCCTGCTTAAGCTTTCTAGCCCAGGCACTGTGAGTTGTACACTAACAGAAAATTGTTTTCCGATTTGTCTTGCATTTGCAGGTATTCGTCAAGTAGCTCAACAGGTGCTTTGCTAACGGCTAAGAATTGCTAAGCTTTAATGGCAGCATTAAGTTCAGAACTCACGATTTGTTAAGTTTGTAACTCAGATGATGTCTAAGACCTTGCTGTGAATTTTCACTGGGCGGATGTTTGCTTGGCCACATGGGTTCTGCATCCATGTATGTCATATAGACTTCAGAGGCTAAAACTCCCTGGAAGAAAAAGTCTTACGCAGAGGTAAGATGGATTTCGCTGACTTACTAGCCCTGCTTCCTTAGATATCTAAGAACAACTAGCCATGTTATTTAGAGTAATTATAGTTTGCCAGGCTAATGAACAATTTCTTGTGCACATGAGGAGGCCGCGTTAAAAAACCCACTTCTCTCAGGAGTGCAGGAGGGGTCTTCTCCCTCATCGTGCTTCACAGATCTCCGCATATCTAACTCAATACACGGCTGCAATGCAACAAATCTGCAGAAACATCAACTGATCAGTTTTGAGCTGTGCATTTCACAGAAGGAGGGGGAAAACAACTACATTTGTAGAATTTTCTTCTCGTCTTTATCCTTAGAACAGGAGGGAGATCAGAGGAGATCTATAAAATAACGTGCAGGGTGATTTACATGGAGAAGTTCAGAAAGCTGGTACCTCCCTGTGCTCTTTTTCCCATGCCGCCTGTTTCATTAGGAAACTGAGAAAACCGGAGGGAATGCCGAAGATGACAGCAGCACTTGTGGGGGACGTGCTGCCCTCCTCAGGCAGCCTGCCTTGAAAACCCCACTGCTACCTGCAGACCAACCATTAAAGCGGGAGAGGCGCCGCGCCAAGAAACAACGCGATTTTATTTCAGCTGGACAACCAAGACCCAGCTCGGGACTGAAAAAAGGGCCATCACAGCCACCAAACCGGTAACGGTTCTTCATCCCCCTGCGACGACGCTTCTGCCACAGGGCGGCGGCCTCCCCCGCATCACCCTGCCGGCTTTAAAATGGCGGCGGGCGAGCTGCGAGGGGGAAGCTGTTTCTGCCTGGGCGCCCTGACTCATCCCTTCTTGACAGGGCCATAGTGGGCTCTAAGACGAAGGGGGAGCTGAGGGAGGGTTGGGTAGCTGCCTGCACCTGCCCCGCTAAGAAAGGCGCTCCGGCCCGCGCTGGCGGGGGCGAGCAGGGGAGCGGTTGCA
>Ga0065711_1032369_pt1 | contig 27476 bp, 11 predicted proteins | sample Hoacrofraction12_FD_59098 | JGI IMG/M metagenome (GOLD analysis project Ga0065711, IMG submission 59098) | Hoatzin crop microbial communities from Cojedes, Venezuela - Epithelial fraction 12 v2 (version 2) | ecosystem: Host-associated > Birds > Digestive system > Esophagus > Crop | place...
AGGTTAACCATGAGCCAGCAGTGTGCCCTGGCTGCCAAGAAAGCCAATGGAATCCTGGGGTGCATCAAGAAGAGTGTGGCCAGCAGGACGAGGGAGGTTCTCCTTCCCCTCTACACTACCCTAGTGAGGCCCCATCTGGAGTACTGTGTCCAGTTCTGGGCTCCCCAGTTCAAGAAGGATGAAGAGCTACTTGAGAGAGTCCAGTGGAGGGCTACGAGGATGGTGAGGGGACTGGAGCATCTCCCCTACGAGGAGAGGCTGAGGGAGCTGGTCTTGTTCAGCCTGAAGAAGAGAAGTCTGAGAGGGGACCTTATAAATGCTTATAAATATCTCAAGGGTGGATGAGGAGGATGGGGCCAAACTCTTTTCAGTGGTGCGCAGCGACAGGATGAGGGGCAATGGGCACAAACTGAAGCAGAGGAAGTTCTGTCTGAACATGAGGAAGAACTTCACTTTGAGGGTGACGGAGCACTGGAACAGGTAGCCCAGAGGGGTTGTGGAGTCTCCTTCTCTGGAGATATTCAAGACCCTCCTGGACACGGTCCTGTGCAGCCTGCTGTAGGTGACCCTGCTTCAGCAGGAGAGTTGGACTAGATGACCCACAGAGGTCCCTTCCAACTCCTACTATTCTGTGATTCTGTGATAGCTTTCTACGATGGCATGACTGGATGGGCAGATGAGGGGAGAGCCGTGGATGTTGTCTACCTCAACTTCAGCAAGGCTTTCGACACTGTCTCCCGTAACATCCTCCTAGGGAAGCTCAGGAGGCGTGGGCTGGATGAGTGGTCGGTGAGGTGGATTGAGAACTGGCTGAATGGCAGAACTCAGGGTTGTCATCAGTGGCACTGAGTCTAGTTGGAGTCCCTCAGGGGTCAGTACTCGCCCCAGTCTTGTTCAGCTTCCTCATCAATGAGCTGGGTGAAGGGATAGAGTGTACCCTCAGCAAGTTTGCTGATGACATAAAACTAGGAGGAGTGGCTGATACACCAGCAGGCTGTGCTGCCATTCAGCAAGACCTGGACAGGCTGGAGAGTTGGGCGCAGAGCAACCTGATGAAATTCAACAAGGGCAAGTGCAGGGTCCTGCAGCTGGGGAGGAACAACCCCATGCACCAGTACAGGCTCAGGGCTGACCTGCTGGAGACCAGCTCTGTGGATAGGGACCTGGGTGTCCTGGTGGATGACAGGTTAACCATGAGCCAGCAGCATGCCCTTGTTGCCAAGAAGGCGAATGGGATCCTGGGGTGCATTAAGAAGAGTGTGGCCAGCAGGTCGAGGAAGGTTCTCCTCTACTCTGCCCTAGTGAGGCCCCATCTGGAGTACTGTGTACAGTTCTGGGGTCCCCACTTCAAGAAATATGAGGAGCTACTGGAGAGAGTTCAGCGGAGGGCTATGAGGATGATGAGGGGACTGGAGCATCTCTCCTATCAGGAAATGCTGAGGGAGCTGGGCTCCTTTAGCCTGAAGAAGAGAAGGCTGAGAGGGGACCTTATAAATTCCTATAAATATCTTAAGGATGGTTGTCAAGAGGATTAGGCCAGAGTCTTTTCAGTGGTGCCCAGCAACAGGACAAGGGACAATGGTCACAAACTGAAGCATAGGAAGTTTCATCTGAATGTGAGGAAGAATTTCTTTGCTTTGAGGGTGACAGCACTGGTAGCTCAGAGGGGTTGCGGTGTCTCCTTCTCTGGAGATATTCAAGATCCTCCTGGACGCGGTCATATGCAGCCTGCTGTAGGTGAACCTGCTTTACCAGGGAGGGTGGTCTAGATGACCCTTGGAGGTCCCTTCCAAGCCCTATCATTCTGTGATTCTGTGATTCTGTAATAAAAACATCTTCTATCCATAGGAGATGACCACAGATAATGGACTATATACATTTGTGAATTAAGCTGTAGCAGAAATAGTCAGGATTTATATGGGCAAAACTAATTGTTGACAAGTATTGTGAGACAACATTATTGACAAAAAGCATTACGGCAAAGAGTAAGTGGAATCGTAAATTATCTTGATTGTATAGACTGGAGCTTGACATCCCTATCTGCTCCATATTTTATCTGCATAATATATATTAATCTTCCAGTTGTATAATTGTGACATTTTTATTTTTGAAGAAATAGAGACTTCTTGGTTCTGCCTTTTCTTTTTGAGTTGTCTTTTTATTTTAAGAAAACATGAAGAGAGCAAAGTGTCTCTCTTTCTGATTGTTTGAAAAACATTAAAGCAAATTTCACATAATTCACAATAACAATGTACTCATATATTTACAACTCTGTTTGGCTTACTATGAACCTTTTCTTAAGACATGGAACCTGTTTTTTCTTAATCCTAAGAGGTGAACAAATTATAGTTACTATATCAAAGCATTAAGAACAATTATTTTAGTATAGGATTTATGGTTTGGGGTTCTTTTTATTTTGCTGGGTTTTTTTTCCTTAATGGCTCTTCATCTTCAATTTTACTGTGCTTGTAGGTAATTGTACCCACCCGTTTCATCAGATAAAAGACAAAAATGGAAAGCAGGCCCTGAAAAGAAGGGAGGATATACAAGGCAACACACAAGAAGCTCCCATATCTTAAACCTTTCTGACTCGTCAGCACCAGGGAGGAAGAAGCTGGATGTACTGTGAGGCTTTATGATAACTGAATCTGTAATAATCTTTTCCATTAGTCAGACTGTTATCCTTCTTCCTAGTGCCAAAGAAACTGCTTCTCCCTGGAAGATGCTGAGAATCACCCGGGTCACTTTTTGTTTCTTTCCTATGGGGGCTGACCTGGCTAAACATGGAAATTGTGCTTTGCCACTGCCACAATCTCATAGAGATACAGTTAGGTTAAACAAGAAGTGGACAAAGACATTCAAAAAAGGAACTCACAGAAATGTTTCACTGTCACAGTTTGCAGTTGGTGTACAGTGCAAATAAAAAGCCAGCTCTTGTGATCGAAGGATTTGAGTTTTTCCCTGTGAACATGTCTACATACAAAAGGGAGACCTAATATCTTTACAGATCAATGTCCTCCTATAGTGCCACTCCTCCCCTCACTTGTTTGTGAGGATCAGAGTCAGAAAGGAATTAGAAAGACTAAGCTGTATGAGAGAGCCTGAGTAAAGTGCATTGAACTATATGCTGTAGAACAAACAGCCTACAAGCTCTGCCTGACTGTTTTAATATAACTGTGGGTAAACCATGTATGCGCTCACCACCAAAAATACATCACACTACTTTCTGCCTTACAACACAAGATTCTGCAGTATAATGTCTTTTGCTTGGTTCTTTCCCCTTACTTCTTTTTAACAGAGGGTTCTTACTCCCAGCCAATTGATACTGAATATAAGAATTAATCTAATAGCAAGACAATTTGTAAAGTGCTTTGAAATTCAGTGTACAGCATTTAATAAGGCTAATGTTCTTTCACCACTCACAAAAAAAAGCAGAAGATTCCCTCCAATTACTTTCCCTATGAGCACTTCACTTTTCAAATATTTTTTAATTATAGGTATACAATGAAAACAAAATTAGCAGGTATTGTTAGGGAAAAGTAGCTGTAATGCACACCTTATTAGTCTATATGACATCAGAGATTTCTTAGTGTTTGAAAACCTCTCACAGAGTATTTCTGAATTTGGTATTATATTATTACTGGTTTAACTGCTGTAGAAAGAAAATTTTTTCCCTTTTCTTCTCTATTCTCCTTTCAGTTGTTTTCCTTGAAATTATACTTCATAAGGATATTTACTAACTATTGGAGAGAAAGAAAATTAAACCAAACAAACCAAAATAAACTCTTTTCCAAGACTGTATTAATGATTTCATAATAATTTTGTTTCTTCATCAGAAGAAACAAAAGATTCAATTCAAGTTGTTCCTGCACACAAATGACTTCACTTTTAAAACCCATATTATGGCTTCAGCCTCTTGGCATACTGTGATACAAGTCAAATTGCCATTGCACATGCACATTTTTCCTGAAAAGCCTGCTCTGGATTTCAGTCCACAAACTCTATAGATCTGAGTGGTCTATGTTCCTTGCAGCAACACAAAGTTCCTGCTTTAGCTCTGGGCCCCTTAGATACATTTTTAGCTGAGGAGTCTCCCAGGGATTCCCAACTAAAACATAGTCCAGATTCAGAAAATTACTGAAATATGATTTCAATTACGTATTTAAAAGCTGATTTGACTTGGCTTTGGTGATAATAAACAGTTCTAATAACGTCTCTTGATTATCATTTCAATAAGTGATTATACGTTTATCTTTTTTATTATCAATTCTAAATAGCTTTTTAGCTCCTGCTGAAGCTGCAGTCTCTGCTAGAAGTTTATACCCTCTCTTTCAGAAGGTGGAGACACACATAGTGAGCTCATCAGTCTGCAAAACTGGAGCAACAGGCAACTCCAGCAGAGAAAACACGAGTGAATGGCTGAGGAAAGGACAGGAAAGCCTCTTGTTTCTGTTTTGCCTTCTGACTGCACGGAAGCCAAGTGCATTTTCCTGATAGAAGTGGTCCACTGCACAGCCATATGGCTCCTGATACTCAGTTCTGCCTCGAACTTAAGTCTACCATCACCTTTTCTGTCAGTGAACATTAATCTACCCAGTGAACATTAAATCTAATCCTCTTGCAACATGAGGAGGGAGATGATGCTATAATGTATTACAGCTAACCAATAATCTCAGTGGGAAAATATTGTGAGCAGATGGAAATTCTGCCCACAGTATCCATGAATAATGATCAATCTTTAGGAATGAATTTTTCAGGTGACAGTGCAGAACAAACCTGAAAGATCCCAAAGAACATAAAACTAGGGAACCTAATTTATTCTACAGTACTTTATTTTTCCCAGTGTTTCCATTACAGCAGAACCTGGAGTCCTTATGGAGAGTCTTGATCTGCCAGACTGTGGAAAGAAGTAAAGCAATGACTATCTGCTGGTGGAACTGTGGCAATAAGCCAGGATGGACCTTCAAAAACTCAGACTGAGTTTGTTGAGCTTCACAGATGAAAAGATTCACTTGTGATCTCCAAAGGATTGGTAAATCATGGTTCCTGATTTTTCAAAGCATAGCATACTGAGCAATTTTAGCTGGACAGTCTTAACAATATTGTTCAGCAACATGAATTCAAAAAGGCTAGCAGAAAGTACTGAAGGAAGATCACAGCTACATCACAAATGAAAGCGTCATTCCTGGTGGGGAAAAATTAGCCATGCAGAAAATATATTAAGGTCATAAAAAGATCAGAGGCATGCTATAAATTCATAAGGCAGTGCTATTGTAAAGACAGATATCACTTTAGGATGTGTACTAGGAGGTTCTACATAGAACAAGAGAGGTAGCTATCTTTGCCCTGTTTCCTGGTGGTATGGCGTCCCTAGCTGGAGGATTCAGGCTCCTTTTGGATACCTTCCTCTTAAAAACAATGCTGGCAAGCTGCAGGTTCCAGAGAGGAGAACTGGAGAATATACAGAGATGCACAGGGTTTTAGAAAACATAATTTAGGAGAACAAGTAAAAGTGTTTAGTCCAAAAATCGTGTGGACTGACTAGTGAAAAACATAGCTGTCTTCCATTATTTAAAAAGCAGTTATAAAAAGGGAGACAAACATTTGTTCTTCACATACACAGGAGGGAGGACAAGAAGAAACCAGCAAAGACTTCTGGTTTAGAGCAGTAAAAATGTTCTAATGAAGAGTAATGAGACACTTCAGCAGGCTACCCAAGGATGTGATGAACCATTCTTCACTGTTTTTAAGAACAGATTAGACAAGCATATGGTAGTTTTACATGATCTAGCTCCAGAGTAATGGATTGAACGAAATTCTTTGAATTCTAGAGATTCTTTCTGACAACATATTTCTATGACCCTTTCCTCTTCTTGTGTTACCCTGAAATGTACATTTAAAATATTGCAGTGATTACAATTCTTCGAAAAAAAGATAGTAGCAGTCAGTATACAATGCCAGGTTAATTTTGCAAGTACCAGAAGCTAAAGTATTCCCCTATACTTCTGCTGCAGTACACTAAATTATTCCTTCGTTTACAGTATATTGGGAAGGGAGGCTTTCAATACCATGTGTTCACCTAAGGCATATCTCCATTTCAATGCCCTTTTTCTCCGCTTAACTGCAACAAGAAAAGATTTTAATCAAATATCCTTAAAAAGAGATCTGATGAGTAAAAATTTAAATATAGCAGAAGCAGGCATGATTAAGTGCATAAAGAATTCACATTAAAAGTAACTGCAATAAAAGGTCGAGTAAAAATTAATTTTAGCATACATTTTGTATAATACTGCATAAGCCATTCTTTTGTTTCGTTGCCTCTTTTTTTGGACCTTAATTTTCAGTTAGTCACTGGCTTACATCTTATCTCACACCATAATGGCAGAAATTAATGGGATAAAAGTACTCCATTCAAAGACAAATTATCATTTCACTGATCTACTTGACTGAGTGCAAATTCCCTCTGCTCCCATTAAAAGCTTTAGAGCAGTAGAAAAATGCTAGTTAACTAAAATTGTGTTTCTTTTCTTAGACCATAAAATTTTCATTTATTCTGTCTGTAATACCCTTGTGTAAATACAGTAATTTTGAAGCCTTTCAGTACAGTGTGATACATATTTTGGCACTGTTGCATGTCTGGATTTCTTCCATGGTACTTTAATTTTGTGGTTCAGTGAGCAAAACTAAGAGTTCTCCTGAAGGGCCTTTACTTAAAAGTCAGGGGCGTGTTGCCTGCTGAAACAGTCAATCACTCCTCTTGATGAGAGAGTCCATCCACTGTTTGTCTGAATGGCATCTTTGTTTAAATTTGCATCAGTTCTTAGCAGCAACTTCTTGCCGTTGTAGTAGACACCTAGATGAGGAGAAGTGTTTTCAGCATATGATATAAAAGTGTAATGTCCATTGGAATACAAGGGTTTTCAACTTTTGGAGAGGAAGTTACAATTCACTACGAAACACTGACAGGTGTTTTCAACTGTCTGAGGTTGAAGCTCCTCTAAAATGAGAAAAGAGATAATCTTTATGTGTTGTTTAAGCTTGAAGGTAGAGATCAAGTTTTCTTTTAAGGAACAGAATATAGATTAACTATGATTTCCCAGATTTGGGAGTTGTAATTCCTTCTACCGCTAGGAGAAAAAAAATTGTTCCCCAATGTGATTAGAAGAGTTAAGTTCTTTGATAATGTTAATCCTCCAGATCAATCCATGAAATAAAGTGGTACTTAAGAAAGGTTTTATCAGTGTACTACATTATCCTTGCTCTAGAGAGAATTTAAAGCTATGCACACTCCTCATGCATGCATGCACATGTAATAAGTATATAAATGGCCATTCATATGATTGTGTATTCAATATCTGAAACACTATTCATTTAAGTAGACTACAACTGTCAGTGTAACACAGAACTTTGTATTATGGTACAGAATTTTGCTGCCTTTCATTAATTATCCCAGAATATTCATTAACAAAGCCTACTATACGCAACTGTCTTTTGTAAGTATTACAAAGTATATCAGTAATCATAGCCTTCAGGGCAAAGCAAAATAAATCAACCAAAACACTAAAACAAGTAAAAACACCATCACTTCTTTCTCAGAAATCCAAACCAGAATATTTGCTAGGAGCATCGTGAAAGAAATAATTTTGAGTTTGAAGAGCAACATATATACATTCATTCTACTAATTTTTACAAACAACTAATAAACAACTGATTTTCACCTGCTTGCAAGCTTCCTGCTAATTTTAAAAATATTTATTTTTTGTTATACAACCCACTAAATTAATTATATTTGAAATGTCAGTCCTAACTGGAAGAAAGATTTAATGTAAATCCTACAAATGAAGAACAGATTTGCTCTGACTGCTTAAGTTTAACTGGTTTCTGTGAACCTTTGCTTAACTCTAATATGACAATGAAGATAAGGCTTTAAGATTTTCTCTCCTGTGTATCTAGAGCAATGAAGGATGTAGCACTGACCAAGGCTGGCATGTCAAAGTCAGGCACATAGCTGTTATCTTCTCTGTGCAACTCTTCTCAACCAAGGTGCCTTTGAAAGTCACCAAGAGAATTGCTAGGTCAGTAAAGACAAATACAGTTTTAATCCAGAGAAAAACCAGTATATTATTCAGTCATTCAGTATATTATTCAGTCATTCTTGGTGGCTCTGAAAATGTAACCACTTATCAGAAAAAAGAGCTTCAGGTTAGGGAATTCAGTGGGAGCAAAGGAAAACCAAAGGTCCTGATGCGGACAATGTCTCAGGTGTTGCAGGCCCAGCAGCAAAACAAAAAACTCATTGGACTAAGTCCATTTGCAAAAAAGTTCTTTCATTCCATCCCTGCCAGTGGAATGAAAGCAAGTCTACAATTACCTTGATTTAATTAACACAGCACCCTATAACTATAAATATAATCACATTATTTTTCAACAGCCAGCTAGAGAAAGTAGAAACTTTTGTTGAATCCTTGAGGAACTTATAAGGACACAGAACAGTTAATGTGGGGCCTGGTAATAAAAGCCTATTTCTGTACATGCTAGCTGTGAGAAATCCACTCTTCCCCATATAGTGACCTTCTACATTTCTGGTCTATGTGGAAGCAGATCAGAATCGATGGAACACTACATACCTGCCAAGGAAAGACTTTCGGGCTGTTCTTCACTGAATCAGTGTTTCAAAAAAAGTAATGCAAAAGGATAACATAAACAACATTTCCAAAAAATAACATAAATTCAGATTTTATAGACTATTAATCAAGTTTGATTTAATGGGATCATTATATCTGGCATTCTGCATGTGCTAATAGCATCTAATGCACAGATGCTTTTTTTGACTGTTGAATGAATAATGATCTGGGATTCAGGTTTCCTTAATGGTTCCTTAATATCAACCACTTTGGCTAGAGCTGCAAATAAAAATACATGGCATTTATTTTATATTAGCAGCATGAAATATGTGTTTATTTGTAATCAAGGTAAAATTTGACAATGTAGACTTAACAACTTTTACTGAAGAGATGATTATTATGAAGACCACTGCTTAATAATAAGAATTATTATAATAATACTTATAATAATAATAAGCAAAATATTGACCAAATACTACAAATTTACACTGAAAATGAACTACTTCTTTTGGAAAGAAGTTAATTCTTAGAAACTGAATAAAATAAGACAGGAAAGCAAGGACAGGACCAGAATGTTATGTGTTTTCTGCAAAGCAGCACAGTATGTAGAGTGGAAAAAAAAACCAACAAAACACAGAAAAAACTTTTGAGAACTGTACAACATATGTATAACTATCTTCTTCATGAAGTTAGCATAAGTCAGTTATCCCTATTGCTACACTATTCCTATCTGTGAAATTTGTATCTGTCACCTATATAATACATTAATTTTACAAACACTTGTTGGACCTTTTCTACTATCGAGATAAAGATGTAAAAAAAAACCCAAAACCATGAGTGAAACAGAACACAGATCTATTCTGTAGTGCCATCAGAAAACTGACTTCAACATGCACAGGCATATGAAAGAGCTTGACTATAGCTCAACAAGTATGAACAAGCCACCTGTGAATGACTCAAGACTTAGTTCAGTTTGTATATGCCCAAACCTAAAGCACAAGCCCGTGAGAATTTATTACTATCAGAAGCAGCTGAGCTACAGATAATACGAGTATGCTTAGTTGTGGTACAACCACAAGTTGTCTTATTGCACACAGGCACTGGTGTAATCTTAGCAAATGTTCCTAACAGTTATACTGATTTTATGCAGCTGCATGTATCATAATGAGATAGGGTGAACCTGTGTTTGTGGACAGACTAATACATAAGTACTTGTCAAGCTCAGTCTTCATGGTGCAACTCTGGTGCTTTCAGTTGGCCTACCCATGCTGGTTTATGTCAGTGACTCGCTACAGGGAAGGAAATTTGACCTCTTCTGGAGATGATTTTACAGAGGACTTAACTCTACATACTCACTAGTGAGGGTGTCCACAGTATGAACTGACAATCATTGAGGTAGTCGGTGACAAGGCCATTCAACTCAACTTAAAGTTGTCTGCACAGGGATGTGCCTTGATATAAGATCTATGAGTTACAGATTGGTTTAGGTTTGTAGTAAATAGAAGACATTGGTTGTGTTGCTACTAGAGGCGTAACCAGAATAAAAAGAATCATTAAAGAAAAAACTAAGTTTTGTCACTTAAACAAGTAGTTGTGACAGTACACTCAAGGAAAATACCAAGCACGAAGTGTGAATATTTTTATGTAATGAATATGATCAATGACAGCTGTACTTTTGAAAAACAAAGCATGAATACAAATGAAAAATACAAAATTTAGATTCTGAAAGCAGAAAGGAGTCTCATTTGGAAGGTTAAAGTTGAAGTCTAAAAATGAACTTCTCAGAAAATTGAAGAATGTTCTTTTCTTGGGCCTTGATTTCTCAAACAAGTACATACACACTCATTGAGAGGAATATCTCAAGAAAATGTGTTTTAATGTTAATTAATTTTGTCAGACTGAAAGATTGTTCAATCTGGGTTCTGTTAAATTTACGGATCATTAGTCCCTTATCTTTTCATTATGGTCTCCTGAGAGGAACCGTCATACAGTTAAATGAACACAGTAGGAAATTATTACAATCCTCCTTTCCCTTTCACCCTTTCTCCCTCACTGGAGGAGACAGGGTATCAGTACATTCATTGCATGCCGCAAATGATAAATATCTTACACGCTTACAAGTCTCTAAGTATCTGTTTTATAAATGCTGTGATTAATGAGAAAGTTGTAATGTAGGGGTTTTCCACAATACCAGAAGTACCAAGACCACATTAAAGCTTGGCTGCAGATGCATAAACAGAAGACCAAAACAAATGTAAATGCTTGAAAGGAAAAAAGTTAATGATATGTTGCACTCCAGTAAATGAAAATTAACACCACCACCCTGCCCCAAGTTCATAGCTAAAACTAAAGATTTGTGCACACAGACAAAATACTTGTGCTCAGAAATATGTGTTCCACTTCTGAGCCCTGAGCTTATTTTTATGACTCACTGAAAGACCATTCAGTACATCATAAAAGTGCACATGTATACCCGTAATAAAAAAATCACAAAATTCATTTCTTGTAAAGCATACTGCCAGAAAATAAACTCTAAGAAAGAATGATCATTCATAGACTAAAATAAGCCTACAGCACTTCCTGTAAATGTTGCAATACACAACTTTTATTCACCCTAGGAAAAGAAGTAGCTTTTTAAAATGCAGAGCTTTATTTTCTTTGGAATCATATTTTGACTTACTAGACTCTTCAGCTGGATTCATCAGAAATATGTTTCAGGGTATTTTTTGTTTTCTTGCTTTCTTGTTTCCATTTTTGTTTGTGTCTCCTGCCTGCTTTAAAATATATTAACAGTATCTAAAAATAAAGTGGCAGAAGAGGAAGTGTTTCGTGCACAAGAGATTCAGTGACCTGAATGTTTGTGCCTCTGCACTTTATCTCCTGCAAACAGTTGCCTCCTTGGCATGAGGTATAATTCACTAAAATAAAAGGATACAAAGTGCAGCTGTGAGTAATAAGGAGAAGAAAGCAATTAACTGTTCAGAAATGTAATATGAAAGGGCCAAGGCACACAAAAGGGATTTATATTTAATACTGCACCAAAGAGACGTACTTGACTGTTGAATAAAAGTTATGGTATTTTCTAGTCTTTAATTTTTTTCTGTTTACCAGATGGGATGGGAGAAAATTCAATTTCATTCATTGTCCCAGAGATTTCAACACTGAGATCAGCGAGAGTCATGCAGTACCTGATAAACTGGCCAACAATTTTCATGTTCATTTGGTGCAACTTGTGGCAAGATACTGCAATCAGAAGTCATTACTAAAAGCAAAACTCAGCAGTCTTTTTAATCAGACATTGGCAAAGTCAGCAGCAAGTGTGCTAAGTGGATATATTATTTCTAAATCTGCCACTGTGATTTTAGCAGTGTTCTTAAAGGGAAACGTCATGATACTGTATAAAATCAATGACAGAATGAAACTCTTCTTTTGGGTGGATACTTGATCGTATAAAGACATTGGCCATTGCCTATTCAACTGTAGCTGTGGTTAATGATTCACATGATCCGCAGGTAAAGTGAGTACCTGCTGACCTTAAGCTACAAAGAGAATACACAGTTTAAAAAACAGAATGCAATTCTGATCTCATGTTGTTTTCATGCATATGGAGCCTTACTGGTGTAATTTATTTCTGATTTCCTCTACGCAACTGAAGACAGAAAGAGACCTCAGGCACATGGGAGTGTGCAGAGAAATATGGAACAGTGCCTTCATTCACCATGAAGCAATTTTTTTCAGTTCTCAGTAATTTTTATTTAATAAAAGGGGAGAAGAAAAGATTTTCATAGTTTTTGAGACAAGTAACTGGCACAATTCTCTCTTGTGCCACAGCTTAAGCTTGAATTCCAATTTACTTAGATAAGTGAAAGATAAACTCTGCTGATGGTTGTTGAAGCAGTTTTGGAGGATACTGTGCCTGTGATTCGGCCATTTGCTATCAGCAGATGCATATACTTATGTAGTTCAGTGCCTAAAGTCTAGTCTTGTAGTTTTCACTGCTTTATTCAATAGTCCACACCAAGCTGCAAGACAGTACCCTGAAATGAGAAAGCAACAGACACACATTCAGGTTGGCATTAATGGACAAACTAAATCAACAATTAAATTAGGTTAAATATGAAGTAAATAAAACTCGAGAAATATTTTGTTTACACTGAGTTGATTTAAGCCAGGAGAGGACTGAAGAAACCTTTACAGATAAGAGATAAAGCCCTAGTTCTATTGATTCTTGGTACCCCACTTCTTTAGTTTCGCTTTTACCCCTAGCTTGTTAGAGCTTGTAAGCATGGTGCAAAAGTACCAAAACATCAAAGGGAAATGTCTCACTGTACTTGAGTCTTTCACAAAACTACAAAGCAGCAGACAGCTGCATTCAGGAAAGGAGAATATCCTCAGGATCCAGGAAATCTCTGTAAACACAAAAGTGATGTGGCTGTTACGATCCATCTGCTGCTCCAACTGCAGAGACAGGAGAATGTAGCTTCCCTCCTCTTGTGAGCTGGTAGTTGGTTTCTTTAGTTCATATTCACTTCACCTAACTTAGATGCAGGATTGAGCCAAAAGCAAGGAAAAGTGTAAAGGGGCATAAATCTCTCTCTTTACTCCCCTAAGGCTTTCACCGTCTTAGGACAACTGGACTCTCTTGTTTTAGATACCTCAGGAAGATCATAAAAGACCCTAATATCTCCTTATTCCTCTGGCACAAAGACTGACGACATTTTTGCTTTGGAGTTGTCAAGGATGAAAATGAATTGAAGGAATTATACTTGGGTAGATTTTGAACAGACCTATAGCTGGTTCCCAGTTTTGTGAAGGATACACATTGGTCGAGGAGCAATTGCAATCGAAGCTACGGTCAGAACTTCCTGTTCAAATCATTTCTCTGAAAGAATTAATGAACTGGAAGGCAGATCTACGTGCTCAGTATACACTTATTTCATACACAATGAACAAGGCTTTATTGCTCTGTATTTAACTTTTAATTAATATAGAAATTTGAAATTTGCAAAAATTATATTATAATAAATGACCACACAAAAGAAATGGGTAATCCTAAAATCATTCTTCCTAAGATCTTCTTGTCTGCCAGCTGTGTTTTTCAACAGTATTCCTCTTCAGCATATTTTATTATTTGTTTAAGAAACTTTAACAAGTTGCAATAAAAACTACTGACAACTATTAAAATAAAAAAAAAAATCTTGAGAACTGTCATCACAGGCTACCTTTAGGGAAAGCAGATTTGATTGTCACTTTGTTTTCAGCCATGATCAATACTTCTGCTTGTGCAGAATCCCCTTTCTCTCAATCTCTTTGTCATTCATTCTCTCTCTTTCCTTCTCTATATTGAGTGTGTTTTAGTGTGTAAGTATATTTAAAGGTATCCTTACAGGATCTAGTCCGTATCTGAGCTAATCAACAGGGCAACACTGACCTCCAGATATTAGCAGAACAACCATAAATGTTGAAGAAAACATCTCCAAAGACTCTAGAGTTTCAATAATTACAGAATGAAATACAAAATAAATGTAAAAATTGAGAAAGGCTTTTTAAGGCAGAAATCTTACCTAGCTTAGCTTTGTTCAATGACCGATCTTTAGGAAGTAATCGGATGAACATGATGCAGAAAACCAGAATTACTGTTTCAGTGTTTTACTGTTTTTTAAAAATTCTTAATAAAATAATTTTACTTTAATTAGTAACAAACTTGATATAAACAATGTAAATATGTATCTTCAACCTAAAGATGGTGTAAAGTATGTTTATTGGCTAATAGGCCAATTGATCCTCTCTGCCCAACTCATCTTAAATTTCTTGGTTGATCATCAGATTATTACTTGGCCTAACAAACACTGAGATGTCATGAACTACCTGTAAAAGCTATTGATACATACTAAACTCTGCTCTGTTTCTATCCTATGCCACCCTACCCTATCCTACCCTGTCTCAATTATATAATGTTCTCTATTGCAGACTTCTCCTGTATTATCTTATGCTATTACTGTACACACATATGTGGAAGAACTTACAACAAATGAGAAGACTGCACAAGGTCTGATTACCTTGTCCTTTCAAAAAACCATGATACACGAGGCCTGCGCAGCACACCTCAGCATTTAGCTCTGGGCCATAGCAAATAGAGCCCAGAAAAGCAGACTACAGGGTTGGACAAGTGGGATGTCCAGCTTAATGTGGGAGAAGCATATTGCTGGATTCCTCCCAGCTCTTCCTGTGGAGGAACCCCTCCAGCAATTTGACTGAAATACCATGTGTCAGCTTAGTCACACATGGCAGATGATTCAGCAGTGCTTAAAAAATCACTATACCCTGTGTAAGCTACTTGGCCACTCCAGAATTTTCAGTAGTTCTACATTATGCTTTTTTTTAACAGCTCCCCTAGGCTTAGCGATGCCCAGTGGCTGTACATCCAATCTTCCACACAGATAAATATTTACTCAGAGTAGTGTTATGTATAGATGCAAATGCTCCAAAAGTCTCCTGATATTTCCCAAGCTATTTATCATGGAGCTACATTCCTGTTTCCCCTTCAAACATATATAAGAAATCTCAGAGAGGTAACAATAAAATCACAGAATATATACTCGGGCTTATGGCCATACTGGTTCAAACAAAGGTACCCCAAAGCCAGCATCTTGTCTCCAAAGCTAGTCTGTAATAGCTGCTTAGGGAAAGCACATAGGATCATGACTATAAAGTGAAACTTCTCTTTCTAGAAACCTCAGATGGTTACAAGATTTTACCAGCAAAGAAGATGACCCAGCAGTCTCCCAGTATATCCCATGGAGTTTGTTCAACTACAGCAGAAGGTGCTATTATTTGAACCATTGAGGTGTGAGGGCCTGACCACGCGGGTCTCCTGCTGTGGTAGACATACCCTGGGAGCAGGGGCAGTCAGCCACCCTGCTCTGTACAAGCAACCAGAAGTGAGAGTTATCCTTAGGTTGCATTAACAGGGCAGCGCTAACCAAACTTGATCAGCAATCACTACACATCGCAGGCGTCAGTACTCCCTTCAAGGTTAAACATTGACAAAACTGTTACGATCGTTCGTATTTATCAATGGCAGCTGTATTCGGTGCAGGTGCCCAGGCACTGGCAGTGGAGTGGGCTGCAGGGGCAGCTTCTGTGAGCACCCCACGGAGAGTTCACAGTGGCGCAGAGTAACAGTGTGAGGAGGACGAAGCAGCAGCAAGAAACTGCTGTGGACTGACCCGAACCCACCCCAGCTTCCCTGTGAAGCTCAGGCTGGGGGTAGAGGAGTCTGAGTTCACCCAGGCAGAGGGGCGAGGAAAGATTTTGGTTTATATTTGTATTTTTGTTTCTCAATACCCAAATCTGTTATAATTGCCAATAAATTTACTTTTTCCTAAGTCAAGTCTGTTTTTCCCATGACAGTAACTGGTAATCAGTCTCCCCGTCTTTATCTCAGCCTGCAAGATTGTTCATCCTATTTGCTTCTCCTGTCCCACTGATGACAGGGAATGGGTGAGTGAACAGCTGGCTGGGCGTTTGGCTGCTAGCCAGGAATAGCATACCCCAACAGAAAAGGTGGGAACTGACAAAGAATATATAACGCCCATCTGGTAGCGAGAAATATCTCACTGTGTGTCTTGGGACACATCTTAGCTCTATTTCCTGAGAGGTACAATAAGTTTGTATTGGCTTTGTACACTGAAAAAGCACAGCAACTGATATAAACTCGTCTTTAACTTATTGTTGGTGTCATATAATCAGAAAGCAAGATAAGAAAACCCACTGAAATAACATCTTCTTTGAAAAATTAACTCAATTTTAAAAGAGCAACAACACACTATCTGCAAGTCAACATCTGCAAACCAGCACTGAAACATAATGTTGGGAATCTGGAGCAACTCCTTGCACACCTTTGAAGGTAATTGAACAGGGTCATATACACCTATTGTTCGAGTGATAAATATTATGCGTGTATAGAGCAGACTGTATTAAACTTCCTTAGAGGACAGAGTGCAGAATTAGACTAAGGTTGTCAAATTATGATTACACATAAATTATAGTGGCAACAAGGGAAGGACTAAGTGTGCTGAGCTGAGATTTGCAACAAAAAAATCTTATTAAATGTGTGCACATTATGATTATTTAATGACTGAATAAGTCTTCTAAAGTTTCTAAGATATTCACTACAAATAGCCAGATGATTTTTCAGGGATAGGTTAAGAGAGATTACAAATCTGCAATCAATATTATTCACACCACTAATGCTTGCCTAGAACTAGTTAGGCACATTTATACTGAAAATGAAAGTTTCATTTGTGTCTCTGTGGAATCCACTGTATTATGAATCAAGCCTAAAGTTACATTAAGAGAGTCGAGATGTTGCAGCTGTATACCCATGCTTTTCTCAGGCTATGGTTCATCTCAGTGATATTAAGAATTGGTTTAATTTAAAAAAAAGCAATCAGAACAATGTAAACCAATGCCTGACTCATGGAAACACTGATGTGTGAGTTTTTCAGCTATAATCTATTCAAAATAAATACTACTAAATGAAAAGCTCTGTCCACATTTCTTTTAGAATGTGACTACTTGCATTATAAGGATCACAAATCAGCCTGCTATTTTCAGTGTAGTGGGCACTTTCAAGTGACTGACAGGTTGTTCTACCCAGGGACAAAAATGAAGAGCCATACAACAATATTAAGCAGGATGCAAAAATGGATCTTGGTCCAAGGAGATAAGACATGAACATTTGCTGCACAGTGAGACTGTATTGTACCTGAAGAAAGCTTTTGCATCTGGCCTCTGTTCTTGATAATATTTATAATTAAAATGAGAAAAATATTTGTGTCAGGAAACATAAGCAGGACTCCTGGAAGCACAGCAGCTCATCTAACTGAGATCGGTGGGTGAGTCGTGCTTTTTGTTATTTACATGATGTAGACTTTTACATACTCCTTTGCTTGCAAATGATTGACTTGGAGAAGCGACTGAGCAGCACTAAGGTCTGGAACATCAACATAAGATTCACCAGAAATACAAATCTTTCTGGCTTGGCAGATGTGAATACCTTCAGTAAATTTATGTAGAACTATATCTTTGTAACAGGAAAATTACTGACTAACCGAAAACACAACTGACCAGCTTTCGACATGTGCACACCAACTACATGTCCATAGGAAAAAAAAAAGTATATGGCCTTCATTTTAACATTTTCAACAAAACTTTACTTGTCATATAGTAAATTATCACATTAGAAACTCTGGGTAAGATCATTCACTCAGAAACTAGTAAAGCTTCTTTTCTTCTTATAGAAGATTTTCTATAATCCTAGAAAGAATAATTACTAATCACATGCAATTGTTTCTCCGTGGTGAATATTTTATTATTTTTCATCTCGTTTAACTTTAACACTCTTCTTACTAATTCCACCAGTCAAAAAGATCATAATTATTGCAGCCATATCCTATCTTCCAGAAATCACTAGTAGCAAAACAACTCATTACCATATTTTCCGTTTAAAGGGAAAAAAGATAAATTGAATAAAAGAGGAAGTTATTATGAACAAATCACAGCCTAGATACAATCTCTGCAAAATCAAGAAAATTTTAAGACACAAAGTATAACTTTGAAATTCTGCAGGAAAGTCATCAGTATTAGAAGTAGGTTTAGTGTTCAAATATTCTAAGATAGTATTCCATCATACAGTACTAAGCGTGGCATAAATACTCTAAAAATAACAACAATATCATTTTTTCATCTAAGAAAAGCTGAGAATTGGTAAAATTCTAGCTCTAGTATAAAAAACACTGATTAAAATTCATTCTGCATGGTTTTTTGTAGTGTTTTTAATTTATTTTCTAGAGATACTATGTATCCTGCAGCTTATGATATCGTTTAAAATAGATTTCAAGATTATCTTTTTACCATTCTTTTCGTTCCCACAAACATCATTATTACCAGCATTTACTTAAATGACAGTTTTTATGAATTCTGCCTAGTTAAATACACAAGTCCAGGTTTGGCCTGACGCTTTCACCTACTGAAAATCACCTACAGACAAAGTGTTTTGAATTACTGTAAAGGTTCTCTGTCATTTATGCTCCGAAAACCTCCCACCTCTCTTTTTTCCATCAGATTATTAAGAGAGGCTGGAATGAAAATGCAGAGGTTTAGATTTCAAAAGGCCTCTTATTGTAGACTTTTCGAGATTCAGCCATTAGTATTTTCCTGTTATTCAGAGTGAAACAGTGGTAGGCACTAAATGGGTTCTTCTATATTGTGATTTAAGAGGAAGGTTTCAAAAAAGAAAGTAGAGAATAATGTAAGGATATATACAGCCTTGACATGAAGAAAAAAGCAAAGCAAATAAAAAGAAGCTCTGGACAAACAAGAGATGACAAGCTCACATATTTTTTTTTTCCTTGAAGCCCAATGTGACACACAGCAACAAAAGCTTAATAAAATTTCAGTGACTATGCTGATTAGAGTACTGAGGATTTTTATTCACACTTCAGGCAGTGCCTACTCTCAGCTCCTTTTGCAAATTATATATGTACAATTTATTTTTTCAAAATGTAATTTCATCCTGCAATGACAAGTTTCTTTGTTGTTGTTGTTCTTGTGCATGACAGTAATCTCTGGTAAGTCTGAAAGATGAGAGAAAAAATATGTAAGACCTGTAGGGCCAATCTTCTATGGCAAAAAACACAAGGCCGAGCTGCACATGTAAAACAGTGAGACTCACACATACAAACTTGTATTTCCAAATGGTTAGATTACTACTTCACAGCAAATAGCCAAAAATTTGGCTGTAGGAGTCAAATAGAGCAATACTTCTACTGGAAAGCAATCCTGCCTCTACCACATATGGTTTGGTCACACTGAACCTCCACATAGTCTGTTCCCCTGTGCTGGTTTTGTCTGGGGTAGAGTTAATATTCTTCATAGTAGCTAGTATGGGTCTATGTTTTGGATTTGTGCTGGGAACAGTGCTGATAATTCAGAGATGTTTTAGTTTTTGCTGAGCAGTGCTTATACAGAGCCAAGGCCTTTTCTACTTCTTACACCACCCCACCAGTGAGTAGGCTGGAGGTGCACAAGAAGCTGGGAGGGGACACAGCTGGGACATCTGACTGCAACTGACCAAAGGGATATTCCATATCATATGACATCATGCTCAGCATATAAAGTGGGGGGAAGAAGAAGGAAGGTAGGGATGTTCGGAGTAATGGCATTTTGTCTTCTCAAGTAACCGTTATGCAGGATGGAGCCCTGCTTTCCTGGAGATGACTGAACACCTGCCTGGTGATGGGAAGTAATGAATTCCTTCTTATGCTTTGCTTGTGAGTGTAGCTTTTGCTTTACTTATTACACTGTCTTTATCTCATCCCATGAGTTTTCTCACTTGTACTCTTCTGATTCTCTCCCACATCCCACCAGGCAGGAGTGAGTAAGTGGCTGTCTGGTGCTTAGTTGCCATCTGGGGTTAAACCATGACATCCCCTCACCAGTATCTGACACTCTCCACCCAAACCAGCCTACCTTGTCACCCTCTATAATTGTACATTATCAATGATATTTGTCTCAGTCTTCAGAGCATGTACCTATTTACCATGCATCAGTAACAAGCATCATGAATTTCAAACAATTTTGTGGCATTGTGCATTCAACACCTTTATCTGTTTCTTCTCTATAGCTCAGCTGGAATCATGTGCACAAGCACCTGAGTCAATAAAAAAAAGCACAGCAACAGTAAAATGTGTGCTAATTTGGTGTTTAGCTTGCGTTCCATTTTCATGACAAAAGGAACATTTCTTACAAAGCATACACAAGACCTTTCAGCAGAAATTTTGGGTAACTAACTGATTTATTCTCCATATATTTGTCATACTATTTTCCCCTACGCCATTCTTTGGTTTTAGCTTAATTTTGTTTTTCAGGAGGACTTTATAGATAATATAGGCTTCCATTAAAAATAGAAAGAAAAAGAAAAGGAAAAAAATTGATATTTGAGATTTCAGATGCATTCTCATAGGTGGTACTAAAAGCCAAAATGTGATAATCTTGATTGTCTTGTCTTTTCTGAATGCCTTTTACTAAGGAGTGCCTACATTCATATCTCAGCCACCACCCATCATCAAAACTTGTCAGAATGGACTCAGTCCTGCACAATCCAGCCCTAAAACTCTAGGTTTAAAATTGATGTGGGGCAGTGACTTACCTCTTCCTCTCAAGTTCAGACACCAAACATCCTACTCACTTGAAAGCCAGTGGTTTGTATGGATACAGTCTCACAAAAGGTTGACTTCTCACAGATTCTTCCTAACATCTATCACCCAGAAGACAGAAAAATATCTCCCAGCTGCAGACCCTGATGTGGTTCTTCCGTTCTGGGGCAGAGTGGCAGAGACATGAGAACTCTGTGCAGCACTTTTACCTCATGCATGTAGGAGAATACCTTGTATGCAGCAGCTTTGATATGGGATCAGAAAAAGGGCCTTGGGGCTCAGAAGCAGAATTATGTAGATTCACTGGTCCACATATATAAGATATAGATATCTATCTCCATGAAACATTCACACAGGAGGAGCGTCTGTTTTGTCACACAGCTTACTCTTACTATCAGGTTTTGGGATAAAATTTATTTTCACGTACCCTGCAGAGTTAGTTATTTCAAGCCTGCCAAGTACTAGGACTATTTAATTGTACAGTTGAAACAGAAGTTACCAAATTACAAACAAAACCTAAAAATTGGCTATAAAATACATATACAGCAAAAGAAATTTATGTCTTAAGAGAAAGAAGGAGCAAGTTTAGCTGATTTCAGCTTTAATGATTTTTAGGCCATTACTTGACAATTACTATTACAGTGGGTTTTCCACTTAATTGATAGGCAGGAGAAAGGTTCAACACATACCAACCAAATTTGTAATTCATTTTTGAATTTAAAACAGATCCACTTGAAACCTGAGAGATGTTGGACAAATCTCTTCCCACCAATAATGTAAATTAACATGCATGTACAATATAAAATCCAATTTTGGACACAGGCAAGGTATCATACATGGCAAAATTGAAGCCTTCAGAATAAAAGACATTCATCCAAACTGACTGGTTGCTTTGGGAAGCTCTTTTTCTAAAATGTAATTTGTATTGCCTAATATATTTCATATACTTTTCCCAGCTTGTGAGCCCAGGAAAGAATTCAGATAGCCATTATTCTTTCAGCATTTTTATCATTAACTATACCAATATAGTAATGAAGCTCCACAGAGCTATTAAAAAAATTATGTGGGCATTAGTAAAAGGAAAAAAAGTACACCAAGAGACACTCAGACCAGGCAGATATGAATTTTTGCACTAGAGACTCTAATAAAAGGAAAGAAAAGTTTCCCACACATTTTTAATTCCCTGGAAATTTGCTAAATGGTACAATATATTGCCTTACATAACACATTTCCCTGACCTTTCTCTTTTCATCTTTGAGCATCAGAACTTGCAGTTAAAACAAAAAGGCAGACAAGGAGCCAAAAAAAAAAAATAAAGACAGAAATACACATACAGATAAGACTCTACAGACAAGAATATTAAGAAATAAACTTTCACTGTTATGCCAGAAAGGCTGTTACTTTCATGTCAGAGTACCTGCTATGATGAAGGTCTTCTTTGAAATGTTTCAGGTGATGTGGTTTTATACAGCTTTGTAACAAGATTGTCTTGGAAAATAAGAGACATTGAAAGCTTATGTTAGCGGTATTTCAGTAGCTGATCAGCTGGATTGTGCATCCAGACACTTGTGCTAAAAAGAAGCCAACCATAGGAGACAAAAAAGCCAAAGTGCTTCTTTTGGCAGCAATATCGGCTTCAACTGGCCTCTGGTACCAGAATATAAAATTGTCTTTCTCTGCACTGTTCAATAAAGTGATCCTGGATGTCAGTACTGGCCACCGTAATACGACATTAGAAATAGGTGTTTTGTTTAACAGTTGAACTTGCTGCTTTTCCAATTAGTCATTAGACTATTCTCCATCAAAAGAGACTTTAAGAACAATCTTCAAAGTTAAATGAAGCACATGGTTCATTGTGCATTTCACAAGATTAGTGAGATGCTTAAAATTAAGCATGGCCTTTGTTGAACCAGGGCCTTACTGAAGGTTGATCAGATATGCACCAAGACAAGCAGATTTTCAGGAGCGTTCATTAAAATGCCACTAACTAATAGATGTTCACTGATAAAGATGAAGAGATGAAGAAAAAAAATCTTGTGGTATAGCAGAACACAAAAGAAAGGTATCACACTAGAAAAGCATGAAGTGGGGGAAAATACACATAAAAGAAGGTTCCTGCATCAACTACATGTAAGACAGACTCAAAACCTTCAAATAATACTTTAAGAACTTTAATCTTGGATGCAAGATCTTCATAGTTACCTGCCCCTAATATCTGAGGGTCTTCTAATTGCAAATACTAAATAATAAATGTGCTACTAGATTATTTTATGTTTATAGTGCCTTTTATTTGCAGACATCAAATGCTTTCAGACATTTCTTTGTTTTCACAATAAAACAAGGAGTAAGGCTGACATTATGAGCAAGACTGCTATTTGATGAATAGGTAAGGTAAATGTATGAGGTAATCGGGTTTTGCGTAGTCCAAACTTGAACTGATATACATAATTTAAAGGGAATATTCCCTAGAAATAATGTTTTAATTTCCTGAATAATCTTTTTTAGTGGCTATATGACATCAGTAATATTTGTTGTTATTCTTAATTATTGTAATATCTATGTTTCTAAATTGTTTGTTGGCTTTTAATAACATATTGTAATATACTGTTGCTATACATATTTCATTTATTCACAGTAAGCTGCTTTTGTATGTTACCTGACATTATTTCTTAAAATCTTAATATAATAAATGCATCTTTCATCATCTTAATAATCATGACTATTCAAAACAAAGCATTCTCAGGTATTTTGAAATCATATATATTGAATACTTAGATATAAAAAGCAAAGTACTGCAGAATACTTCTAGGCAGATCACAGTTACATGTGTAAATACAGCAACTAATATTTATGCTTTGTAAAGTTTCTAATTACGGTGAATGCGCATGTACTGCACTTGGATACTTAAAAGATTCTCATATCTCTCAGACAATCTGTTTACTTTTGTTTTCCTATTTGCAATACACATTTAAGTAATTCAGTTTTCATTCATCTTTAGGCTCTACAGCTGATTAAAATGGTGTAGAGTGCAGATATCCCATGTTCTGAGCACTTGGCAGACTTTAGGAACATAACTCAAAAGTTTATTTCCAAAGAAACATCCATTTTTAAAATCAGATTCTTGCACTATGCTTAGCCAAATCTAATAGAGAAGTATTTCATCCTTTCTCACACCAGTGCTACATTGTGAATTTTGTATAAGTATAGGAGGGAAAAATATAACTGACATATTTTGCTATGGGTTTAAGTGGGAAAAGATGCTTTCTCTTGCTAAGGATTTTATAGTTCCTACTTTTCTACATAAAGGTGGATCTGACTGAGGCTACTCATACAATCTGTCAGAAAGGAGTGAAGTAATGCTACACAATCTTGTTGAACTTCAAGCAACTACATCACCTTTCAACTCAGATACCCAATATTACCAGACAGATTCGACTCTTCCTAGTTCTTATGTATTTACTGTAAAAATGAATATTAAGAAAAGGGGGTGAGTTCAGATAACAAGCAATTTAAGGAGCTCAGTAAATCCACGTTATAAAAGAAATTGAAGCAGTGACGGAACTCCAAATGTAGGCAGAAAAAGAACACTTCAAGCTGTAAAAGGAAAACACAGTATGATGGCTAGAATTAGAAGGAGGAAACCTTAAAATAATGCAGTGACTTAAAAAAAATTTGTAAGTTAAATTAATTATTGATAGTTCTTCTTGAGAAACATGTTAAGATACCTATTACCGAGTCTTTAAAACAGTACAAGAAAACTTACTTTATAGTATGAGGAAGAAAACCTTTGTCTCTTGAAATTACTTGGAAATGTAGCCATTGACATAAAAGGTCGATATTTATTATTTTAAGTGTTGCGTTGTATATCAAAAAAGACACAAACTGGCTCTAAGGTGAACCGGACCAAGACAGAGGAGAAAAGCCTGTGAAGGACAGCAAATGGCAGCACAAGGGCAACAGTCCATGCCAACCTGAGCACTGCTATTTTGGAGTAAAGCACTATGCTTCTCTGCATATTTCCTCTCTTGCTTCCCTGTCCTTGCCTCCCTAACTGTTGAATAATTTCATGTTGCCTAAAGACTTGCTGTCACTAGTCCATTAGAAGGCTAACTGAAGAGTTCTGCTAACTAGTTTAATTATATTAATCTTATGTTGAGGACTTATCTAACAGCCAGTAATTTAACCTGCAAAAATGCTGACAAGAATTTTGCTCTCTCTGCACTTTGGATTATAAGCAGGGTGTCTCTAATTAACAAAATACTACAGCCCAGGTAAAGAACGTGACAAAGAGTGAGGGACGTGTCCCTGCAAGTTGACATGACTGCCTTGTAGAGTGGTCAGGAATTTCCAACATCAGATTATCTTCCCAATCAATAATGCATCAAATGCATTTCTTTTGTCAGCCAAATATTGATCTGATTTTGAAGATCTGCTCCTTCGTAATTCATGGACTGAAATCACAGAATCTGTGTTGTAAATTCTTTCTTTTCTCCCATGGAAAAATATAGATAGCTGAACTCCTGGTAAATCCATTACTTGTAGTCTCTTAATTGCAACAGGTTTTTATTTGTGCATTTCCTTTTTGATGAATATCTTTAGAGCTCACATGAAGTTCTAACTAAATCATATTAATGGGTGCTGTCTTCCTAGAGAAACAATGGGAAAAGCAGACTGAGCACCAAACATCATTCTGGTCATTTTTCATCCACATTCAGTGAAAGCCTTGATGACATTACAATTAATCTTTTCATTCTTCAGTGAAAGCATCAATAAAGGCTCGAGGATATCCCTCATTATATGGCCCTCAGTACACACACACCTAATCACACACTTATCTGCAATTATAAGAACACATTAGTAAGTAGAATTTATATGAAAATACTTGGATGGAAAGAAACTATTAAATTCACATGCAGTGGAAATGTAAGAAAATTGTATGTTTATATATATTATATAATTGTATGTTTATAAATACTATAACATCAAAATATTCAGAAATATATTTATATTCTATAACTTATCTTTGATCATCATGTTTTTATGTCCATTATATGTATAGTTATTGCGAAGATGTTATTTTTTGTACACCTTGGCATTATTTTAATATGGATTTGCAAGATGATTTAAGTGATTAAAATGTCTGAGCAACTATAAAATCAGCATGTCCTAATTACAGGGTACTTGAATTTAAAAAAAAAAGAAGTTTATCTTCTTGCAGAAAATTTCCTAGATTCTTGGAGAAGGCAGTAGGGTTTTTAGGTGGAAACAAAGACATTGGGTTCTATTCCAGTGAAATTATTTGCTCACAATACTTTCAGAGGATTTGATTTGTATAACTTCTGCCCTGGAACTACAGGATTACAGAACCAATTTACAAGAGCAAAAGATCTGTTCCTGAAAAATAGATCCATTAGATTTCAAAGAGTTAGGAGTTGTCCTGGACCATATACAAGGCAAGAGGAGTAAATTAAAAAAATATATTCAGTGCAGTTTCTCTCAGGTCTCCTTTTTTCCCACCAGAAAGTAGGGACCCCACAGTACCATGGGATTCACTGCAGCAGAGAAGTACTGCAGTCATCAGAGATGTCTTCTGGATTCAAGAGGAACCACGGTGCGTTGTCCTCTTCAGAACTATCTGCTTCAGCGTCTCCTAATTGTTCTGAATGGATTAAATGTAGCAATTACTTTTGTGGAAAGATTAGATCCATTTGTAATGTTTGCATACTGAAAAATAAGCCAAATCTGAAGTCCTGATTGAGTATAGGTGCTCCTTGAAAAAAGTAATAATGATGATTTGGGCAAGAAAATATTTTAGAGTAAGAAAATAAACTTAGAATTTAGAATTCATTAAAATGTAATTTCTTCTGTTTTTAAGTGCTTGGACAAAACTATTTTTATGAGGGAGAAAAATCAGGTTTAAAACATTCAATAAGATCTACAGAACTTTTAATCCAATTCCTGTGAGAATTTTATTTGATGAAATGCTTATGAAAAATTTAAGAAATCTATGTGGAAGGAAAATTTGAATCCAGGACATGTAGGAAGTTTGCAAAAATAGAGTTCTCTCAGGGGATGTACTCCCTCTTTCTAGCACCAACTGCCTGTCTTTCCTTTGTAAATAGTGACATGATACAAGTTTCCACAGTATAAATATTCTGCTTAAATACATAAAATTACAGACTTATAGCTGAGACTTTTAATAAACTTAAATACAACAATTAGATGGATGATTCCCATAGCATTATTGTATCATATGTCTGTTACTTTAGTCTACATCTGTGAACAGCAACAGCTTTCGTCTAGTGAAGTCTTGTTACATTCGTTGTGACCTGAGCCATACTGTGTCACAAAATAAGTTAAGGCTAGAAAAATTAACTACAACCCTTAAACAGATCATAATTCCAAAATCCACTGAACCTAAAATAAGATGAAAATAACAATCTTTATTGTATAGTAGAAGTTACTCAATACCCCAAAGCACTGGACTACTACAAAAAGTAAAGCCAAAGTGTATGAATTTCAGACGAGATATGAATATGTCTTTAATTTGACCTCAAAAATTCTGTGGAAATTTATGAAACATCCCACATCTCAAATTCTTGCTGGGTTTTGGTTTGGTTTTGGTTGTGGG
>Ga0065711_1003558_pt1 | contig 27475 bp, 19 predicted proteins | sample Hoacrofraction12_FD_59098 | JGI IMG/M metagenome (GOLD analysis project Ga0065711, IMG submission 59098) | Hoatzin crop microbial communities from Cojedes, Venezuela - Epithelial fraction 12 v2 (version 2) | ecosystem: Host-associated > Birds > Digestive system > Esophagus > Crop | place...
AGGAAGGAAGGAAGGAAGGAAGGAAGGAAGGAAGGAAGGAAGGAAGGAAGGAAGGAAGGAAGGAAGGAAGGAAGGAAGGATAAAGGGGAAAGTAGACAGTTTCTTCTGACTCTAGGTCACTTAGTCCATGAAAGGATTTGTCTTGAAGAGTTTATGGGGCACACAGTGAGAAATGGACCAGGAATCATGTATTATTCCTGATCATTAGCTGCTCTTTAACCAAAGATAACAAATGTCAGGTTAGACTCAACCTACTAAATACTAGTTGAGATCTATGTTAGAATAATACTGTTTGCAGAGGATCTAATTTTCTTTGTGTACATATTAGAGGTCAAGTACTGCACTTGCACATAGTCCTTCTGTATGTAGTTTGAAGGTAACCTACAGAATATACACTCACCCATTATGTAAATATACTGCATATAGGCTATATATAGTATAACTGTCATGAGTGAAGAGACATAGGGACAACAAATATAGATGAGATGAAGTACAGCCCTCCCTACAAAAGTTTTCTATAAGCATCTTTTGGTAAAATTGAAAGTATTTAATTATTTGTCTTCTTAAAAACCATAAAACATTAATCCTCAAATAAACTTATTTATTTTTTTTTTGAACATGACATCTAATTTGCTTTTATCATGATTTTAACCAATTAAATGTTTAATATTACTTTAGACATCATTAAACAGCAAGCTATTTCAAACATTAAAAGTATAAGATCATTCTCTCTAACAGACTGTCTTGATAAGCCCTCCCATTTGCATTTCCTAAAGCATTCACTCCTGATGCTTATAGTCACACAAATGTAAGTGTTCCACAAATGCCTTTTACCTATCCAGGTTCCACAAGGATCCTGACAACTTGCCCTTTTTTAATGCCCAAAGCATTTGTCTTGCTCACTCTTCTTCACTACCCTTCTGAAGCATTTAGCAAGGGTAACATCTTTTTCAGTCCACCTTGGTAAACTCAAGGTTGTGGGTAAGTCACGGCTGCAAGCAGATGGCTACAGGCCCCTGCGTGGCTCCATGGGGAACCCATGCTGCTTGGTGAGGAGTGGGGAGCCAGAGAAAAAAGCCAGCAAAGAAGGAAGGTCTGCCGAGCAGTGAGGAGAGGGAGCCCTGCAAAGGGGGAATCACAGAATCACAGAATGGCAGGGGTTGGAAGGGACCTCTGTGGGTCATCTAGTCCAACCCTCCTGCCAAAGCAGGGTCACCTACAGCAGGCTGCAGAGGACCTTGTCCAGGCGGGGCTTGAATATCTCCAGAGAAGGAGAATCCACAGCCTCCCTGGGAAACCTGTTCCAGTGCTCCATCACCCTCAGAGTGAAGAAGTTCTTCCTCATGTTCAGACGGAACTTTCTCTGCTTCAGTTTGTGCCCATTGCCCCTTGTCCTGTCGCTGGGCACCACTGAAAAGAGTTTGGCCCCATTGTCCTGACACACATCCTTCAGATATTTGTAAGTATATATTAGGTCCCCTCTCAGCCTTCTCTTCTTCAGGCTGAACAAGCCCAGCTCCCTCAGCCTCTCCTCGTAGGAGAGATGCTCCAGAGCCCCATATCTGTTGCTTAAGGGCAACTGGGCAGGTGAGGGAGGCCGGGAGGGGATTCGCTTGCCCCCCCGAGCAGGGACCCGTTCCATTCCCCCCTGTCTCTTAGGGCCCCTCTTTCTGCTTGGTGGCAAGAGGGTAGGGGGTCCTTTGCTTTTCGTTGGAGCCTCCTCCTGCTGCCTTGGCCTCAGGGAGGGCAGGGTGCGGCTCCACCAGTCGATCTCACTCTCAGCCTCGCAGATGCTCCTTGCCTAGAAATGTCTAGGCATGATGCCCACTTCCACCACTGCTTCTGTATTTTACCCCAGAGATTTTCATGCAGAGATTTGTGCAGTGGTCATGAAGAATAGACCTGAACACTGGACTTTTCTGTCCATGTTGAACATCTGCATCCCTGACTACAAAGCCATGATCCCACATTCAGTTCCTGTGAATCTCATCTTTGCCCTCTCCCTCATCCTTGTTCCTCCTTGCCTCTCATCTAGAAAGTGCAAGCAACATTTTCAGCCCTGTTCTGCCTTGGATGCTGCTCTCTTATTTCTCAGTAAATGCTTTAATCAAAGGGTGTCATGCAAACAATAGCTTCCTTTGCCAAGTTCTCCCTAAACTACCTGGCTCTCCAAATGAACTACTGGATAAAACAGACCATGAATTTAATCTAAATGCACTGCCTTGAATGCAAGGAACACACACTTGAGCTGTAGATAGAAATGTGTATGAGCACACATGTAACATACAAGACAATAGAAGAATAACACTCGACAAGAGGCAAAACAAGAGGGGGAAGGGTAGAGGAAAGGGCAGGGTGATTTCAGCATCACAGGAATATCTAGTGGGACATACACTGACCTGGGGAAGCTCATTGCAACTTGTTTAGATTTGTTCTGTTTCTTGTCTCGCTTGCTGCCCCCCCTTCTCCTTCACCACTTCTCTACTTCATGGCAGAAACCAGTTTCACTGGATAAGGAAAATCCCACAAATATATAGAATTTTCCTCTTGTATTGTTAGGCACTTAAGCTTTTTCAAAAGTTGCTGCATAGATCAAATTTGTGTTTCATTTGGTGACTATTTGAGACTCAAAGAGTTTTATAACACATGATTACTATCAGCAATAATGGGTTTAAGCTCAGAAAATCTCATATTGTGTGCCTATATTCCTGACTAAATTCCAGTAGAATAGTATTCCCAATATCCTGTGCTGTGTAGATAAAAGAGACAGTTAAAGGATGGATGTCAATAATTTCCAGGAGACCATGTTTTCCTTTCTTGTTTTATTATTACATTATTAGTTTTTATGTATTTCAAATAGAAAATAACAGCATTGAGTCAGGACCAAGATAATTATGGCTTAGCAACTTCTTAATATATATCCAACACCACATGGCTTACTAGAGAGAAAATTTCAGGGTGTTTCAATTCTTCCTATATCTGTGTAATCAGATCCTGCATAGCTGTGTTATAGTCTAAATTACACTTCAGCTGTAGCGCAGGAACTGATTACCATTCACCTTACCTGAGGTACTGTTAAAAGTCAGGCCTTGTCTTTGTTTCTTCTTCTGCATTGTTTTCTTGTTGCTTCCCAGCTATACTTTTAAAACTCATATTTCTGAACTTTTCTAAAATTCCCTGAAATGGTCCTTCCATAACTTCACATCTTAAAAAAAATGCAAAAAAACTCCACAATCCTTGTGCCTATCTTTTAAATACATCTTATGACTTAGGATGTTGGTATTTCATATTGGCATTTTAACAGAAACAGAAAGGAATAAGGTGGCAAAGTGTAAAACAGCAACACATCAAATTTTTTTTTTTCCTCATAACAGAGGAACAGTGACACGTAGAATGCATCTGTGTGGAGCAGGAACAGAGCACAAGGAAAAGCCGGTCATGCAGCATCCAATTCTTGATCGCCATGAGGGGAGCTGCCCCAAACTGTCAGTCTTGGACCACGCTGCTGCTGCTTTGCTGTACCGAGATGACGCCATGGCGTGGGAGAGGTGGGGGCAGCAGGCAGAGAGGGATGTGGCGATGCGCGGGTACCAGAAACCCCGCAGCGCAAGTCGGTATCTTGGAAGAGCTTGTGCCCAGCGTGACGTGCCAATGTTTCTTATCCAGCTGTGGAGTTTGCCTTGTCAGCCACTTCCTGGTGGGAGGGAAGGGCCTTGAAAGGGCCCCTGCATCTGCAGGGCAGGGCAAGGAGGCTCTGGCAGAGACAAGCAGGGAGAAGAACAAGTGGGCAGTGGATCCTTGCAGGGCCCCCATGTAAAAAACCACTGATTCCCTCGTGAGATGGTATGAGTGCGGGCCGTACTGACAGTGAGGTACGTTTTCTCTTAAAACGCTCTTCTCTTAAATGATGTTTTGCTGTAAGGAAGCTGTTCAGTCACCAATTATGACTTCTCTTGCATCTGTAGAAAACAAAATTACCAAATGGGAGCCAAAATCAGATTCACCAAGATAACTGTATTTTACCCCAGGGAATGGCACCCTCAAGCCGACTCACAGAGCAGCAGAATCAAGCAATGCTGTTAGAGAATGCAAATGCAGTAGCTGAGAGGCAAAGACCAATGGGGTGGACCAGAGACGAGGAAGCATCAAAAGTGATCACCTGGTGATTACAACAATTAGGTTTGGGGATATGAAGCAACCCTACATTCGGATTATTTCCTTTGTAATCACAGTTGCCTTTTGGTGACAGAAGACGGGCAAACCACAGTGTCCAGGATCGTCTTGCTGCACAGAGTCCCAGGGGGACACGTCTGCGGCTGGCTGTCCATGCACAAGACATAAAGCGGGCACAAGAAGAACTTCTCCTCATCGCCTGCAACTTCCCCTTGGGAAACTGCACATCAGTTTTATTCCCCCTGACCAAATGACCACAGCAGCACAAAGTTACCAGCTCAAAATGGAAACCTGAGCAGTTGTCAGGGCAACTCTGGCAAGGCAAGGATTGGCCTTCCCAAGCTGCTCCATCTTAAGGTATTGCTTGAGCCTCCAAGACTGAGCAGCCAGAGCAATGGGGAGGAATGTACAACCCCTTTCGTCCAATGCAGGAGAGTGTTGTGTCGGGCACCTCTGCAGCACATTACTCGCTGTCACTTCATACTGGATCCTCCTATTCTGAGCCCCAGCTTAGGTCTCTACATTAGCTATACATTAAAAATGTCCTCCCCTTTCCTCCCTCCCTTTTCAACCAGCCTGTGAAAGAGCCGCTGTTGGGGTTTAAGTGCCTGTAATGTCACATTGCCAAGCCTCTAAGGACTGCCAAATTTCTCAGCAGAAAGCTAGGATGTGACATGGTATTTGGAATGATTAAGTTGCCTTTATACACCACAAAGGGCACAAATGCCGTTACGAACACTAATGATGTCATGCATTTACAAATCATCTTTTAAAACAATACTCATGAAAGAGAATGCTAAAAAATCTACTTCAAAATGTATGAAAATGAGTCCAACTGAAAGTGTTGTGGGCAGATACAGTCTACGAAACCACTTAGAAGCTAAGTCCCTCTTAGGTCCATCAACACCAGACGGGTTTAAGCAGAACAGTCATTTATCTTGGTTTTTACAGCCTTGGCACTCCGTTTTCACTGCCGCTGTCCGGTGTGTCCACAGCCCTTACTGGGAAACACTAACACTCCGCATCAGATGGAAAGCATAATTTTTTTTTTCTTTCAGGACCTAATTATTTTGTTTAACTTTATGTTAGGTGTGGAATTTACTCTTAAAATTACACAGGAATATCACATAAAGTTCAGATCGTAATAACTAGAGCTGAGGAAAGGAAAGCATAAGCAAGCATCCACAAGTCTGTCATTCTGCTGATACAAAGAGCTCTCTCTCAGTGACATTAAAGTGCAGGGAACTGATGCTTTTGAAGCTTTCAAAGTACAGAAGTCAGTCTGTGCTCCTAAACATCACCGCATTCAAGGAACGCAGGTTTTCTCACTAGTGCACCAAAGGTGCTCACCAGCCTGCAGATATGTTGATCTTGAGTATCCCATTAATAAATCCCTTTATGAATAAATCACCCAGAATGAATCTTGAGCTAGCAGGAGAATGAGAAAAATGATCTAGCTCTTTCCAGTGCCAAATTCATAGAAGACCGAGACAGTGTGTCTTCCTACATACTGATAATAAACGTAAATTTCCGCTGCAGTTTTCTCTCTGGGATCAAGGCATGCCATTTGTAAGTAAAATAAGGATTCCCACTAAAATGGATAGGACTATTTTCAGAGTTTTCTTTTTAAATGAAAAAATCATTAAGAGTTTGTTAAAAAACACCAACCATTAAGAATTTGTTAAAAGAACATTGAGTAGTAACGTGACCACGTCCGGTGAGATTCTAATGAAATGGTTTCTGCTCTATGAACCTTATTTACTGCAGTGAAAGTAGAGAGGGTTAAAGCAATCTAGGAAGACAATCAATATTTCATTTCCTTGGAGCTAAGTAACAGCCAAGATAAACACTTCTGATGAAGATGTTTGTAGGACTGGTGCTTTTCAGTTTTACAAGTACATCCTGATGAATCCTCCAAAAGTCCCATGGGAATGGTTAAATTTATTCTTATCATTTTATAGGTAGCAGCACTGAAACACAGGCAGAAAGGTTGACAGTTCAAATGTGAGTATCTTAAATTAGGACTTAATCCATCTTTTGATGTCTAAACAAAGGTCTGGACAGAAGTTCACTGGAAGCCAGCAAAGTTTTCAGTGAGTATTTAATTGGGTCCAAAAATACTTTCATGTTGGTCATATAGCAAACGGGGCATGCAAAATTCATGAACTTTTTAAGAAAATGGTCTGAGTCCTTGTGGAAATGCTGGGTCTAGAATTCAGATGTTTCTGGCTTTGTTCCCTGTTTCACTTTTCTGGCATAGACAACAGCTCAGTCACTTTTATTCTAAACAGCTACAAGAATACGCAACAAGGCCCAAACTGGTTTTAGAAGTGAATGATATGCATAATGTTAATTGCAAATTATAGTAAGTTTGGCCAGAAATATTTATGTATTTATTTGTTATTCAACCAGTTCTAAATGATCTGCATGAAGGGAAGGTCTACAGAGTATTGAAAACTGGAAAATTATTCTTCAAGACATATTTGCAGAAAAAAGTGCTGTGTTATTTAAACGCTTGAATCCTGACTACAAGGTTCTGCTGCATCACCTGGTAAATTTGATCCCATTTCTACCAAACAGTGGAATTTAATTACGAAGACTTCTGAGTATATCATACATAATGATATACTCACAGATGTTAAGTCCATCGACAGCTTTCTCTGAAAATTAACAACACATAGCAACGTACCCAGGGGAAAACAGCAGGCTCACCAGTTTCCTGATGTGTATATGAGTTTTTCTGAGACAAAAAAGGTTTTTCTAAGATGTTAAACAGTAAAACAAATTTATTCAGGCCTGTGTAAATAATAATAGGTTATAGTCTCAGATGTTGCACATATCATTGATAGTATTTTCTGACGGTTGATAAGCTCTTTACTATATAATCTTCAGTAAAAATGCTGAAAAAGGTAATTAAAATGCCATCAAATAATGAGCTTTATGGTTTGCTTTATTGTTTAATATTAAAATGTATGTAAACTGACAATCTCGAAAATCCTTTCTGAGATAGATAGATTTGAAAAAAGCATGGCTCCAGCATAAATGCAAATATATTAAAACAGCTGAAGTGCTCATTCTTCTGCATTGTGATATGCATATTGGAGTTCAGAGATTGACTCTTGCAATAGTTTAATTCTGCTGCTAAGGATATTTTACAATCTGCATTTTAGAATAGTACCACCATCTCATACTAAAAGATCTCTTCTGGTACAAGTACAGGAAGTAAAACAAGCCATTTTATCAAAACCTACCTCACTACAGTTTTAGCACCTCAAGAAAGCCTTTGCAAATGGTTTGGATGAGTGTACTCTTCACCGGAGAAAGAACTGGCTGAATGGCCAAGCGCAGAGAGTTGTGGTGAATGGAGTGGAATCCAGCTGGTGGCTGGTCACGAGTGGTGTTCCCCAGGGCTCAGTTTTGGGGCCCCTCTTGTTGAACTTCTTTATCAATGATCTGGATGACGGGATTGAGTGCTCCCTCAGTAAGTTTGCAGATGACATCAAGCTGGGCAGGAGTGTCGATCCGCTTGAGGGTAGGAAGGCTCTGCAGAGGGATCTGGACAGGCTGGATCGATGGGCCAAGGCCAGCTGTATGAGTTTCAACAAGGCCAAGTGTTGGGTCCTGCACTTGGGTCACAACAACCCCATGCAGTGCTGCAGGCTTGGGGAAGAGTGGCTGGAAAGGTGCCTGGTGGAAAAGGACCTGGGTGTATTGGTCAACAGCCGGCTGAACATGAGCCAGCAGTGTGCTCAGGTGGCCGAGAAGGCAAACAGCATCCTGGCTTGTATCAGGAATAGTGTGGCCAGCAGGACTAGGGAGGTGATCATGCCCCTGTGCTCAGCACTGGTGAGGCCGCACCTGGAGTACTGTGTTTAGTTTTGGGCCCCTTACCACAGCACAGACATTGAGTTGCTGGATCATGTCCAGAGAAGGGCAACGAAGCTGGTGAAGGGCCTGCAGAACAAGTCTTCTGAGAAGCGGCAGAGGGAGCTAGAGTTGTTTAGTCTGGAGAAGAGGAGGCTGGGGGGGGGACTTATTTCTCTCTACACTACCTGAAAGGAGGTTGTAGTGAGGCGGGTGTTGTTCTCTTCTCCCAACTAACCAGTGATAGGACGAGAGGCAATGGCCTCAAGTTGCATCAGGGGAGGTTTAGATTGGATATGAGGAAAAATTTCTTTACTGAAAGAGTGGTCAGGCATTGGAACAGGCTGCCCAGGGAGGTGGTTGAGTCACCATCCCTAGAGGTGTTCAAAAAAACGTGTAGATGTGGCGCTTCGGGATATGGTTTAGCAGGCATGGTGTTTGTCGGTGGATAGTTGGACTTGATGATCTTAGAGGTCTTTTCCAACCTATGATTCCATGATTCAAATAAAACCACATGAAATGTGTTGCAAATAAAGATGTACCCTTCAATCCCAGAAAAGAAAAATCTCATCAATGATGTTATGAACCCCGTAGAATCACAATGGCATGGAGAATATGAACTGAAAAATGACATAATTCAAGCACTAGCAAGAGTTTTAAAACAATCAAACAAACAGAAGTATTTTCCCCAAACCATGAATCATTAAACTGGACAATTTAATGTTGAAGGTAATTTTGAAGCCCAAAAACTTGAGTGAAGTCCAAAACAACTCAGACGCAGAAGGAAAAAATCTGCCATCAGCAGCTCAGCATGAAGGTACAGCCAGAACCTGTGCTTCAGGAGGATCATGAACTGCTGTGAGGCTGGGAGATAATATCAGGGAAATGTTGCCCCAGTGATAAAATTTAGGCCTTTTTTCTGTTGCAGACCACTATACAAATGAGGCTAGAAAGACCATTGGTTTGACTCAACAGTGTGGCACATTCTTGCTCTTCAGTAAAAGGTACACCGCTGTTAAGTGGATTAAGTCCAGATCACAGGCTAGCTATTTTGAGCAGTTCACTCCTGATCTGTTTTCTTGCTAACAGTTTCAGAAGACATGCCTTCTCTGTTATAAATGGCACTTGCAGAGGTATTTTGTTCAGACAACAGAGGTAAACGAATGCATATACAACAACGCATTCCAAGGAACAGTTCAGTTAAGGGTAGGAGGTTAAATAGGAGGTCAAACTATCCAAACTGGCCACCTCCACAGCCTTCAGGATGGGCAAAGACAAGCCTTTCTATATTCAGTAGAGTTTTGGTGGGTTTCATGGGTGCACAGGCTGTGTGCTGAGGTGAATGACAACCTGGAGGAACTGGATGGGCTGCTTATGAACTCTCAGTCACGTTTTCCATTTGAGGTCAAAGGTTACGGCATCATTTAGATGAAGTAGAAACTGATCAGCCTGAGCAGCAACCACCTATGCTGTTTCAGATCAAGGGACAGAATTGGCTGAATTCAATAACCATAATAACAACAGCAACAGATTAAAGCTTTGCTTGTGGTTTGGTTCATCTGTCTGCCTCTCCCCCTGGTTGGCAGCTGTGGCATGACACCTCCCAAAGGTAAGTGCTGTGGTACCAGGAGCAAACAGCCAGTCAGTGGAGTTCAGTTGCATACGACAGTGTAAACGCCTAATTCACTGCAGTTAAAACAGCTGAGAACTTTCTTAAAACACGCTTTTTTCTGTGTAATCTTATCCATGTTGGACCAGAGATACCAACAGGGCATGTAAAGGAAAGTTTCCAAAGTGACAATGGGATGTTCCAGATCACTATTGTGGCTCCAAAATGGGCATTGTGCAGAAGGACAGTAAAAAGACATCGGATAGCCCTTTAATTTATGAAACTGTCTGAAGTCTGACTGGAAGAGTGACTGACTGCTCCAGAAACTCTCTGGGAAGATAGTATTTCAAGTGGATCCACTGCTGACTTACTGCCAGGTATGGCAATATTTAGGACAGAAAGAAATTATTGTACGTATGTAACGGGTACCTCAGAGACTGTTTGGCTGATCTTTCCTGTTTTTTCCTGTCCCTGCAAATGTATCACAGTGCAAAGGGCAACGGGAGTGGCTGTGGTGACTGACTGAAAAGGCCTCGTGAAAATTTTAGGTCCAACAACAGTAACCTCCTCCAGAAGTATATGACAGTAATTACTTTAATGCAGTGAAAGGCACAATACAAAGAAGCACACGACAAGGCAAATTACAGTATTTGAAATGTAAATTAGGCACTAGACCAATAGATGTGTAATTAGCCAATCAAAAAATATCACAAGTGGATTTTCATGCTCATTGTTTTTGTCCACCTGCTGTGGCTTAAACATCCCCTGTATCTCAAAGTGGTGGTGGGGGTGACACTTGTTAATCTATTCTTGTATTGGAAATTTCTGTGGGTACCTGTATCTATTAAGAATTTCTCACCCTCTTGCAATAGGTACAGTCTTGTACTGGGGCAGTCACTGTCCCCTTTCCCTTTTCTGCAAAGTGACAATGCTTGCAGTGATTGAGTTTGGAGCTACCCCCAGAGCTGAGGTAAATCTTTCCAAAAGGTTATGGACTGCATCCTGAGCTGTCAAATCAACTCACCAGCAACTGCACCAGTTCAATTTAGTTTCTCTGACAGCCTTTTCTAGGAGAAAGGCATTGTTGCAAGGAACAAGATTTCCTTTTAGCACTCTGGAAGAAGCCACCTACATAACCCAGAAACCAGGAGGACCAGTTACTGCACAAAAATTAGGCTTGCAAATCAGGACAAGTTCTCAAGATACTTGAAATGTATATTTTTGTAAAGGCTTGTATATGTAATATCCTGTAAATCCACTTAAATCCAAAACACTTTTTTTTATGTTATCTCTTTTGTCAGGTTTGAGGTCATCCAAGAAGCACATCTGTTCATTTAAGTCTTTCTTGTAGTTCGTAACTCAGCTGGAATTCTCCAGGTGCTCTAAATTCCAAATAAGAACAGGTACCAAGTGCTTTGAGTGTCTGGCCCAGAATGCTTTTATGCTTTTTAGTTTTTAATGAATTATGAGAATGAAAGATTGGACTGAGGTTGTGGAGGTCTATCGTCTTGGGAATTTTTTTTTTAAAGGTAGTACAAAGTAAAGGAAAGATCATGTATTCATGTATATGTCTCATAGGTTAAGATTGAGAACTGCTGAAATATCATCTCAATTAGTATCACTCAGTACCAGGCACATCCTTATACAGTTTGTGATTTTTAATATGGTATGTGAACTTATAATACCATGCTGGTAGAATTCAGTTCACAAACACCATAAGAGCACCCACAAAATAGAATGGTGAGAAAATTATAAACGAAAATTTGCAAAAAATAAATGCAAAGATGGAATTCTCATCTTCTGGGCTCTGATTACATGCTTACTTAGGAAAAGATGGCCAAACACTATTGCAACCCATAAACAAGTTTAAGTCAGCCTTTAGCTGAAGCGCTGGCCTATAAAAGCCGTTTTGAAGCTGCTTAGTCCACGACCATGAGTAAGGGTGAAAGGGTATCTTAACTGTTAAACCTAATGTATTCTTTAAAACTATATTTAAAATTATTAACAGCTTCAAAATTCTGAGAAATGTAAGCTAATGAGCATTTATCCTTGAAAAACTTTACTCTGAAGGCAAATTTGTTGATGGCACAAAGAATTTTCACTATGTGTTTTTAATAATACGATATATCATATATTATAAATCTAATTTAAAGGTATCTTAATGTATTCTTTAGTTCCTTCTTGTAAAATTTTAATAAGAAAGCACAGAACTACTTAATTCCCTGAAAGTGCATAAAAACAAGTTCAGACATCAAAATGCAGAAGGTAAACTGCCAGTTTCCAAGCCTTCACCCAAAGCAAGTCCAAAACTCTTTTTTTTCCTGAGGCCTAAACACTTTACTTGTTCTTTTCTCATTACCTTCCCTTCCCTGGGCAAATATCATATTTCAGCCTCTCTTGGAAGGAGATGTTCCAGGAACACGGGACAGAAGCTCCTCAAGTAGGCCTGAGATCAGCATCTGCTGGTACCTTTCTGCCGCTACTGATCGTACCGGGGTCAGGCAACGACCATCCACTTGCCTTCATATCAAGTATTAGGATGATAAGACCAAACATGTCTGTTTTTCACCCTTCTCTGTCCTTGCTATACTCTATTTCTATGTAATTTTCTCCTTATCTGATTCGAAATTATTATTGAATGTAACAGGCTTGTCATTCCTGCAGAAGTGGTATGTTGGCAGGGTACTCTAGTACACACTTGGCAAATGTAGTTAGCTTTCTGACTGCTGTCCATAGAAATATATTGTTGTAGGAGTCATTTTGATTCATTGCTGACAACATAAAAATGTCCTATGTCTATAATGTGCTGCAGAAGATTTTTTGTTATGGGTAGTTTTGAAATGAACAGCGAAAATGCATCAATCGACACAGACTCATGGCAAAATCTTCATCATTTGCTTCCAGTTGTTGAGATAAATTAATAACAGGTACAGACCTTATCCATTAAGCCCTCAGCCTACAAACACTGATGTAATACACAAATAATCCAGTGGAAGATTATGTGACTACTTCCACATTCACAAGGACTCTCGGGACAGGGGCCCAGAGACGGAGCAAGGAAACGAACACTATTTCTTCACCTCTTCTTGCTCAGTACACCTCCCCAAGGCCAGGTCTTCTTGCCTAGTTCATGCCAAAAACTCCACGTATTTGGAAAACTAACAGGGCTCAGCAAACGCAGATTTCCCCTTGCTGCATGTGTATTCAAATAATTTCGGCAATCGCTGCAGTGCTGAGACTTCACTGGATAGCACCATTTCGCTGTCTTAACTTACCCTTCCCCACAAGCTACTGCATAACCCGTCTTTTGAACTCTGTCCTTTACTTAAGAATATAAGCAGAAATACTTGTAACCCATCCGTGCTTTCTCAGCTAAACCATACTGTTGAAAGCAGTGTCAAGAGCTATTTATGTTGTTGAAACCTAAAGAGCCATCAGACCCGTCTTTTTCTCAACAAGCATGAAAAAGGTCCCTGTCCTAAAATAGCTTACAGTCAATATTAGGTATTAGAGGCAAAAACTGATTACAATTAACTCTGAAGGCAGTGCTAGGTAGTTGTGGTACTACCATATGAACATCCTAATTCAGTGATAAGCTTTAATTACATACATATCTTCTAACTAACAGACACTTTATGAAAAGTATACACGGTTGTTTTGATGTAACTAAGGTACCCAAGTGGTCCTGGTGCATGCAATTACAGAATCTGTGATTCTGTGATTCTGTAGTTCGTTTTCTCAGAACATCCTGATACTCATATAAAACAATTTGTTTGAAAGGGGTCTTGTTTCATTGCTTTATAATTCTTCCAGTTGGTAATATTCTCCTTTACTTATACCATGGAAAAGTACAAACACTTCTGAGCCATACTTCCAGCCCCTATTACAGTATGTTTCCTAGTGTCAGTAATTAGTACCTCTGAGATATTCCATTTTCATTTTTCTAGCTTAGTATTTTACAGACTTACTTAAAATTTTGTTTCAAAATTGTAGTGCATTTGTTCATGAATAATAAATGATATAGACAGAAGAACAAGAAAGTATATTTAAAGCATTATTATAAGATGCCGTCAAATTTTTTAACGTTTAATTTTTTTGAGACACTTTGAATTTTCTTCTCTAAGTCACAGTGCTTTCATTCACTGCTAGTAAGTGAATACTTTAAAGGCAGAAATATTTTTAAAGGCATCAGGTGTAAAACAGTCAAAATGTTGTAATGCTAAGGGCCAGTAAGTTCACTCATGGAAACACAGAACCATAGAATCATAGGTTGGAAAAGACCTCTAAGATCATCAAGTCCAACCATCCACCCAACAACATCATGCCTACTAAACCATATCCCGAAGTGCCACATCTACACTTTTTTTGGACACCTCCAGGGATGGTGACTCAACCACCTCCCTGGGCAGCCTGTTCCAATGCCTGACCACTCTTTCAGTAAAGAAATTTTTCCTAAAATCTAATCAGAACCTCCCCTGATGCAACTTGAGGCCATTGCCTCTCGTCCTATCACTGGTTAGTTGGGAGAAGAGAACAACACCCACTTCACTACAAATGCCTTTCAGGTAGTTGTAGAGGGAAATAAGGTCACCCCTCAGACTCCTCTTCTCCAGACTAAACAACCCCAGCTCCCTTTGCCACTCCTCCTAAGACTTGTGCTCCAGACCCCTCACCAGCCTCATTGCCCTTCTCTGGACATGATCCAGCAACTCAATGTCCTTCTTGCAGTGAGGGGCCCAAAACTAAACACAGTACTCCAGGTGCGGTCTCACCAGTGCCAAGTACAGGGGCACGATCACCCCCCTGCTCCTGCTGGCCACATTATTCCTGATACAAGCCAGGATGCCGTTGGCCTTCTTGGCCACCTGGGCACACTGAACACATGTTCAGCTGGCTGTTGACCAACACCCCAAGGTCCTTTTCCTCCAGGCAGCTTTCCAGCCACTCTTCCCCAAGCCTGTTGTGTTGCGTGGGGTTGTTGTGACCCAAGTACAGGACCCAGCATTTGGCCTTGTTGAAACTCTTACAATTGGCCTCAGTTTAGCGATCCAATCTGTCCAGATTCCTCTGCAGAGCCTTCCTACCCTTGAGCAGATTGACGCTCCTGCCCAGCTTGGTGTCAACTGCAAACTTACTGAGGGAGCACTCAATCCCCTCATCCAGATCCTTGATAAAGATGTTAAACAAGACCGGACCCAAAACTGAGCCCTGGGGAACATCACTTGTGACCGGCCACCAGCTGGATTCAACTCCATTCACCACCACTCTCAGGGCTCAGACAGTCAGTCATTTTTTTACCCAGTGAAGTGCACACCCATCCAAACCATGGGCATCCAGTTTCTCCAAGAGGATGCTGTGGGGAACAGTGTCAAAGGCCTTACGAAAGTCCAGGTAGATGACATCCACAGCCTTTCCCTCATCCACTAGGCGGGTCACCTGGTCATAGAAGGAGATCAGGTTGGTCAAGCAGGACCTGCCTTTCATGAACGCATGCTGGCTGGGCCTGATCCCCTGGTGGTCCTTCACATGTCTGGTGAGCGCACTCAGGATGAATCGCTCCATAATCTTCCCCGGCACCGAGGTCAGGCTGACAGTCCTGTAGTTCCCAGGATCCTCCTTCTGGTCCTTCTTGTAGATGGGTGTCACACTGGCGATCCTCCAGTCATCTGGGACCTCCCCTGTTAGCCAGGACTGCTGACAGATGATGGAGGGTGGCTTGACCAGCTCCTCTGCCAGCTTCCTCAGTGCTCTTGGGTGAATCCCATCTGGCCCCATGGACTTGAGTGTCCAGGTGGTGTATCAGGTCATTAACTGCTTCCTCCTGGATTATGGGGGTTTATTCTTCTCTCTGTCCCTGTCTTCCAGCTCTTGGGGCTGAGTACCCTGGGAATAACTGGTCTGACTATTAAAGACTGAGGCAAAGAAGGCATTAAGTACCTCAGCCTTTTTCCCATCCTTGTTGGCAATGTTCCCCCCCACCATCCAAGAAGGGATGGAGACTCTCTGTGTCTTCTCCTTGGCTCTCTTTTTGTTGTTAATGTATTTGTAAAAACATTTTTTGTTGTCCCTTACAACAGTGGCGAGACTGAGTTCTAGCTGGGCTTTTGCTGTTCTAATTTTCTCTCTGCATGACCTAATGAGATCCTTGTAATCTTTTTCAGTCATCTGCCCTGTCATCCATAGGTGGTAGACCCTCCTTTTTTTCCTGAGTCCCAGCAAAAGCTCCCTGTTCAGCCAGGCTGGTCATCTTCCCCACCAGTTCATCTTGTGGCACATGTGGAAAGTCTGCTCCTGTGTCTTTAAGACTTTCTCCTTGAAGAATGTCCAGCCTTCCTGGACCCTTTTGCCCATCAGGACTCTCTCCCAAGCGTCCTAAACAGGCTAAAGTCTGCCCTCTGCAAGTCCATGGTAGTGGTTTTGCTGACACCTCCCCCCTCCTTACTTTACCAAGAATGGAAACGGTACTCAAATTCAAGAGAAAATATCTTGAATTGTGAGTTTTATCAAGGGTTTCAAGTGAGGCAGGAAAGAATTGGACATACTGAGTGGATAAAGACTCAAGAAATCATTTCCAGTCAATTCTATTTGTAATAGGAGTAAAACTTCCTCTCCCTTTGAATAAAGCTGGATAGAGCATTAAAAGTGGTGGCAAGGGAAATGCACATTCAGCAGTGCTACCAGGCTGCTACTGAAGCAGCTTTATTTTAAATTCCCTAAACCAGCAGAAAGGTGACTATGGTTTCAAAGATATTCAGTAAAGAAGTACTGAGGCACAAGTTTGATAAGAACCACAGAAAAAAGCATCAGAGAATTTAAAATAAAATGAATGGTAAATTTATGCATAAATACACTGAAGAAAATTATTTTCCTCTGTGGATGTATTTATTGAATATGATCTTCAGTTCTTTATATTACCTTTTTGAGGTTTTTTTTTTCAGTGACTGTCTAAAGTAATAGAAGCTTTCAGTCTCTGAAACCATGAAAAAAATCAAGCATTAAAACTTAATGCACTGAATACAAATCTTTCTCACTAAAGGAGTGAGGCAAAAAAAACCACTTTAATTATTCACAGATTTAATATATTGAACATTCAGGACTCCATCTTCATGTAATTAAAATGCAGGAGGACTTAGAGTGGAGCTCATTTAGAAAAACCCCTACAGAGGGCATGAAGAAGGAGGCTGGCTGGAAGAGAAAAGCAAGATATTTTAAGGAGAAAGTCAAACACTTGTTGACTCAGAGGTCCACAAATACCCTCAAAGAGCCTTGATTAAGGAGGCATAAGATATCAACACATTTTTATAAAGTGTATTTTATCTTAGTGCTTTGTATATAAGCTCCCTGACACATCACCAGCACTCTGAGGTTAGTCTTCAGTAACGTGCTTTTTGTACAAACCACTTCTGTCAAGCTCTCTGCATTGTGTTTAACCTTGAACCATGCATAAGAAAGCCGTGTATCCAGCATAGTGCCTCGAGCAGCTCGGTCTCAGATGAACCTGGATTTCAAATTCAGTTTACCGAAGGACTAAAAGTTTCATTTTGTGGTCCTCTGACTCTCATCAGTTGAAATCAATACTTAGATAAATGAGAAATTATTTTCCTGCAGGACTATTTTCCTGAGACTAGAATGGTTAAAGTTTCTTCACCTAAAAAAACCCCATTAAGTGCCTTATGAGCCAGTGGCAGATTTAGCGGGCACATTTGCCTCAGTGTCATATCACATGGCTGTGACATCTGAAAGAACAATGTTAACCAAAACGGTTAGTGAGCAAAAAGGTTAGTGGTGACAGTACTACATATTCCACTATAGCTTTTCTCTACACTCTGCTTGTTTTTTCAAGAAAGCATTTAAATAGGCTAGTGCTCAGTATGGAAAGAAAGGACAGCCTTGTGATTAAGACATTTTATTTGCTTTTCAATTTGAGTCCTGTTCCTGCCTTTTTCTTGCATCCTACTGCCTCACTTTATTTGCCTGTTATTCATTTTTCTCTTCTATAAAGCAGAGAGAGTCAAACCTTGTTTTTTCCTATTTAGGCTGGGTGTTTTCAAAGCAGAAGTATGAATTGGAGGCTGATAGGGACCTTTTCTTCTGAAAAGTGCTACAGAATCTCAACTGCTGAAAAGTGAAGTTTTCCTGTTCAGCCGTTCCCTAGCTCCACAGCTTTTGGGACTAATTATTATTTCTTTTGTTAATCACATTTTAAAATTTTGTCATTCAAGGATTTGAAGTAAACTACACACCAGCTTTAGTTTTAAGTGTCATGCTCTGTATTTGCTGCACAAGGCCAGCAGAGAAAACACTTGAGAAAAACCTCAATGGATTTACTCAGGTTCAGGAGAAGCAGGAGATCTTGGCAGCAGGCTGAAGATAGCTGGATAAGACGCAGTGCGGCAAGAGAAAATGCTTTGAGCTGTTGAAGAAAGTTGTTAGCATTAGGGCTGGAAAAGACAGGACAGTAGTGACATTCTGAAGGACCTCCCACCACAGGAATGACTTACTACTTCAGAAATTAGCCCCAAGGCATTCCTGAGAGGCAGGAATTTGCCTGTAACACCACCATGGAGCTGCTGAGGGAGGATACTACATCCACTCTCGCACAGCAGAGGTGAGTTCACAGATTCCTCAGAGCCCAGGTAGTTTACGAGTTATCATTCACCAGCAGAGCAGGTCTAATCTGTGATGCTGAAAAGGTCTCCTGTGAGCCTAAGAAGAGTGTCAGCTATTTGTAGCTTATATTAATTTCTGTTGCAGGCAACACCCACCTAAAACCGAGTAATGGCATGCTTTCCCCACTCAGAATCATGTGTGATCCCAGGGCAGACCTGGGGATGACGGTCGCTAGGCTTACCCCATCCAGGGATGGTGGTCGCTAAGCTGGGGTCCTAGAGGAAGCATGCCTGGACTGGTGCAAGGCTGTGATCAGTTAGTTAAATTTGCCTTCCAGAAAGCTGGCATCTGTGTATCGATGCTCTTCTGGATTTCTTTTGCAGCAGTCAGCACTTCACACTAAGGTATTCACTACAGTCTGCTTTTCCTGGACAAAGTAGCAAAAAAAGTTACAAAGGAAAACTGTGTCACCACCCCTGGTCTGCTTGCTCTCTTGGAGCATCACATGGACATATCGACTTTCTACGGTTTTGTCAGTATCTGCACCTGACCCGTAAGTTGAAATGGTAAGAAGACATTGACTCCATTACCAGTCTAAGCGTGCAGTACAGATTTCTTATCAGCACTGTCATGCAAACAGCACACAGCTCTCCTTTTGCTTCTCCTACAGCAGCACTGGCTCTGGAGGGACTGAGTTCACAGAAGATAATCAGATGGATTGCACAAATAGGCAAAACTGAAGTGATGCTGCTTGCTCAAGGGCTTGTAGTCACCTGGGCATAAAACCTGCCTAGTTTAACAAATGCAAATTAGCACGCCTTGCAGCACCATGTCTTTGAGGGTATGTGCCCAAACACAGTGTGTATTTTTCTATCTACGCTGGCTTCTTGTACCACAAAAGCTCACCCCGCCTGATGCTCACACCACCTAACAAGCACTGTGCAGAGATCTCCAACCCCACCCCAGCCAGGCAGTTCCCATGGTGCTGCACCGCTCTGTGCGGGCACATTGGACCTTGAGGCAAGAGACCTGGCAATGGCGAGGCAGGCTGGTGTCGCTCAGCCCGGCAGTGCAGTATGGCTATGCTGCTGCTGACGCCAGCCGGCTCCGCGCCGAAGCAGTTCAAGTGCCTCTGCACTGCGTTTGCCAGCACTCCGCTTTTCAAGGTTACCTCATTTGGTATTTGAAGAAGTATTTGCAGTTACTTTGTCTTCTGTTACTGTGATGTTCAGTGTGGTATAAAAACCTGTTCAAAAGAGGACCCAAAAACATTGCTTTTCGGCCAAGAGCAGTTTTAAGCATGCAATTCCTGTGAAATGTCTGCAGTGGTTATGTAAAGGCTACGTTCCTTTCTAAAGTTCTTCACACTTCTGTACAAAAAAGCGTTTTTGCCAGCAACTTCTGTTGCCAACTCTACCGCAGGCGGGAACACGACCTTTACAAAAGATAAACACAAGTGGAGCAAGAACTGCCAAGCAGTCCGGTGCTAATACCTCTCTGCGAAAAACAAACTGTAATGCTAATTTACGGTGCTGAATATCAAAAAGGAGATGTATCCACACTTAATACTACTCACATGCAGCAATTACTTTCAGATCTTAAAATGGAGCTTTCCCTTCAGCCAAGCTGCTACCTCCCTTCCCTCGCTGTGAGGAAGCTTTGCTGAGGACAGACGAGCTTGTCTTGCAGAAAAGGAGTGCTTTTAGCAAGTGAAGGCTGAGTTTAAATCTCACACCCTCGCACACAGGGACTAATATTTCACTTCAGAGGTGGCCTCGCAACTGGAGTGAGGGCACTGGAAATGTGCCATCAGCGTTAACAGCGTTACTGTGTTTGTCCAGCTTCTTCACACTTGACTATGCTTTAAAGGTGCACAAGTCGGTGGAAGCCATCTTTGCTGCAAACGGTAGGAGCCATCAGTGTATCGGCTTTGGTATAAACAGTCTGGTTTCCTCTGGGTCTGTGGCAGCTAAAAGATCTTTTCTCTATTACCAGCTGCTTAAGAGTCTAATATTTCTCCTTTCTAACACAGAAGTGGACACCGACTTCAGAGGGGAGCATGATGAATTTCACTATCTCTCTGGTTAGTACATTTGTCTTACACTTCCAACCTTCACACCACAGTATGAACAGAGGCTTTAAATCAATTAGTGAATGTTTGTAAAGTTCCTTACAATTTAAAAAGCTAAGTGCAAGCTATTATTACCTTCTTGTTATAATTTTGCTATCATTAATCATTCTTCTTTTTAGGGGGAGGACAGCTGACAACCTCCTTCGAATTTGATTCATTTGGATTAATCAGAACTAGTATGCAAACGTTTCCCAGGGTGAATACGTTAAATACTGCCAAAACCCAATTGCTACATTATGCATATTATTACTCCTTTTTGATGCAGTTAGTTAATGGCACTATGGGGTCTTCTTGGTTATTTCTCTTGGACGAAGACGTGGACTGTAGAGTCAAGTGCCCTAGAAGCAGTATGTGCAGTCCACAGTTTTCCTGCACAAGGCCAGTCCAACAGAAGGTGGCTATTTCTTCACTCACAGCTACAAACCGCTTTCATACAAGGCTCAGCACAAAAAACTCTTGGTGCACTTTTCCTGTGCAGTGCTGCCCATGCTGTTTCACAGCAGGCCCAGTGTTTCTTGATGTCTTTCCCCACTTTCTGCTATTCCTCTTTTCCTCCTCCTTATCAAGATGCCAGGCTATTACGAGCCACTGTCCTCTATCTGCATTTTTGTTGGTTTAAGAGTTTCATTTGCATAAATCTAGCTTTCACACTTCATTCTTTTTTTCCCTGGAATTTTGTACTATAGGGGAAAGAGTCATGCAGATCCACATCAAAGCTCCAGGAAGCCTCATCGTAGGTGAGTGTTTATAGTGTGGTCTGAGGATGAATTTTCAAAGAAATTTGTATTCAGAAAAATTGAGGAGGCATGGCACAAGAGCTGGCCAGGATGTAATAACCGTTCACTGTAATTATCTTAATGCCTATGCTCAATTTTCCTAGATGACTGACTCTGAAAAGACTTCCATGAAAGAAATGAAACTGCCTTTTCTGGCAAAGCAGGACACAAACAGGAGCTGAGGGAAAGGTAGGAGTGAGTATTTGGTGTGGGAGAAAAATGGATGTTCTTGCCCTTTTGCAGACTGCATCCAAAAGCCTCCTGTCACCCTGCCAGCTTGTCTGTCATCTGTCACATTTCCAATTTGCCTGTCAGCAAGACAGAAGGAAATTGCTTTGGGTGGAAGTTATTGACTGTGTCTTGAGAAATCTGAATTCAACCCGCAGCTCTGTCCCAGGGTCTCAAGATGATACTGTGATAATCTAGAGACCGCTTCTGTAAAGGCATCCTAGGCTGCCCTCTGCCTGCCCACTCACTGAAGGGAAAGAAAACTTCACCAGCCCTTTTGCTGGTGCTTTTGTCTGCTGTCACTTCAGAGGACGTCGGTACATGCTGTGCTTACAAGTCCTAACAAATGCATCTGAGTCCAGTCTCCATGGGGGACTTGAGATGTTTTTGTACTGCAAATAACTATTTCACAAACTTATGGAAAGTACATATTTTCCCTCCATTTCACATGTGGACTGCAGACAGGGAATCTTTAATTTGTCAGCTTTGGCAGCGTGGTCTGATGATGCCCAAAATCTTTGATGTGTGCTGCACGTGACCCAACACCCGCAGAGGAAGCACACTCCAACTCTGTGGCAGGACAGCTTTTGTCCTGGGGTGTAGTTGGCCCCAAAGGTGTAAACAGAGATTTAAACCAAAAAGAAAACAAAACATATGAAAGCATTAGTTGAGTCTTAAAAAAAACTACAGTAGGGCTCTGCAAATGCTCACGAAGTTCACAGTCCTGAAGCTAAAGCCATGTGGGCCAAGCATGCAGGAGCTCTGTGAGCCAGGACACTTGTCCGTGCAAGGTTGAGCTAAGATGGTGGCAAGCATGAATTTAAATGTTAACTTCAGCCTTTGCAGCACTCAGAACAAAACCTGACATCCACACATAGTTGACTGTGACTGGCAAGAGGCAGGTTTCTTTCTCCATCCACTTTTTCAAAATTAGAAGAAAGTCCTGTTGTTGAACAAGCAGGACAGAGGCACACCAGCATCAGTCTGCCTTGCGCTACATTTGACTTGGTGCTACTAAACAGCATGCAGGATATACTTGTGTCAATGCATGTCGTTCCTGAGCATCTTCCCTTCACACCTCCCACCTCCACTTCTTCATACTCAAAATAATAACTTTCTGATTCACTGTTATTATATCCCAATCTCCTGAAATCATATTGGCAGACCAGACTGATCTGTCTGTATATTTTCCTTAGGCTCTGAAAACTTTGTTTCATAACACATGAAAGAAAATATTGAAGAGCTCTGGAAACACCTTTCTTTTTTTTTTTTTTTCGCTTTCAGTTATGACATTCTCATTCCAGTGGCTTTCCTGACTGCAGATGGTGCTTACTGAATGTGCAGAAGCATGATATGTAATTTTAAAGTAAAATAGCATCTTTAAAGATCTACCTTCTGTTGATTTAGACAGAAGAGGCAACTTTGAGACCTCCCAGCTCCTTGGTGTAAATTGTTAACGGTATCCGAGTGACAAGGTATTGCCATGCAAATCGCTGGATTCCAGGCCTGGTGAAAGCTGAGGCTATGGAGGTGGAGAAGACTCCGCCAGGAGGGGAAAGGAGCATTTTAACATCTTCTTCTTTGTCTTTTGTGAACTGCCTGGGCTCTTGCTGGAGACAGCTGATGCAGCCCACCTTTGATATAAGCACTGACCATGGTTCCAGTCTAATTACAGTGTGGTAGGTTGTGTCTATATATTTTTATAGCACTTGCCAGAATGGTATCAAAATATTTCATGGGCAAATTAGGTCTGTAATGATTCCTGGTGGACATCAAGACCTTTTGATGCTTTGCTAGAGAAACAAGCATTAATTGGATCAATTGTTCTTTCTTTTCCTTTTTGCTGTATTAACCTACAGCAATACTTCTGCCTTAGTAAAGAGGATGGTTATGCAAAGTGCTTTGAAAAGAAAGCTAAACCAGAGCCTGGTAATATCCTCTGAAAGTTTAGTTTGTAGTTCTGTAATTCAGACTCCTTGTGCTGGGCTCTGGGAACTGTCCTGGTAAAGCCATGAATGATGCTGAGACCAGTAATATCCCTTTACCCAGAGCAGTGACCAACAGTCTTGGAAACTGGAACTAAAATTTTGAAATGACTGAGAAAACGGATGAAAAAAATTGAGCCCAAGGATAATGTAGTAATAGCAGACCATGCCCCCAAGAAGGTAAACTGCTGCGTTCTCCATTATAGTGCAATAATCACCTATGGTTGAAGTTGTTGCCTGTGTATGTAGTAATCTTACTATGTACCATCTTATTTTCTTAGTATGAAAGGAATTTTGGCATTGAAGGCCATTGAACAAAAGCCTTGTTGGGGTACACAGTGGAAAGAGAGATTTACACTTGATGTGGACAGTGTTTGTTTTTTTTCTAGTTAGTGGATAGGGCAGTAAGCTTTGTGACATTAATTTGTTAGAGCTGGCACATGTTTTGACTAAGTGGAAAGAAAAGTTGCTTTAATTCTTATAATGGGTAAGACATTTAATGAGACAAGTTGTTTTCATTTGAAAATATTTGATATATGTGTAAGATATGCTATTATGAGGTAAATGCAAATGAAATTAAACCAAAACAACACAGGACACTAAGTTTATTGCTGGGTGATATATATCACCTCTAGCTAATTAATAAACATGTAAATTAGGCAGGCTGAGGATAAAGAATGTGCCAAAGCATCACTTTTTGGAATGATTCCTCAAGACTATGTCATCATGATTACCATTTGTTTCTACCACACTGAGGGTGTAAGTATGAAGAAGCTTCTCCGGTTTGGTAAAGCTATCTTGGATTTTAGCAGTAAATATGGTTATTCCAGATTTTGTTTGACTGTTTAAAGAAGCAAATCTCATACAATTTACAAACTTCATAAATTATAAACTTCACTAAACAACAGGATTAATACATCAGAACCTGAAAGAAGATCACGCAAACGTGGGAGAAAAAATGTTGGAGGGAAGTATTGTTCATGTCTGACTCGTAAGTTAAATGCAGAGTTCATCATCTTGAGAAGGAAGCAGCAAGTAGAGCTTTCTTCCTGCGGGAGAAAAAGACAGTTCCTCAAAGTATTGCTCCCTGCTTATCATGTTTATCTCAGTCCTGCTTGGACTGAGGGAGATGGCTACATCTCAGTGCCAGTCTCTTCTCAGAATGAGAACAACTTCGAATGGTAACATCCTAAAAAGAAAACAGCGGTACCCGATGGTAACAGCAACTGTCACCAGTAGCAGAACTGACGGTGTCTCCTCTGCCATTCAGGTCATCTTATATGGACATTAAGGTGCAAGGGTTGAAGGTGGGGAGTTTGGGCCCTGGGTGGGCAGGCTCCCTGAGTAGCTTTTCCTGCATATGAGACCCCAACTCATCTTGCTCAAGCCCACCACAACTAACCATGCCACATGTAAGGGCTCAGCAGTGGGGTTTTTTTACCAGGGAACTCTTTATGATGGACTTGCTCAAGGAAAATCCAGGTTGGGCCACATGTTTATGGACCCCAGTTAGTTCAGTTCTGCTCTTTGTCTTGCCCTGCCTCAGCACTGACCTGCTGTCACTGGTGTGGTAAACGGTCTGTGCATGGAAACACAATTTCGCTTGGGCTTACAGGAGCTCCAGACCAGGCTGCTCTTGCTGCTGATCAACGCCTGCTCAATAGCTGAAAAAGTATTCCAGCAGTTGGAGAACCTTGATGCATGAGAAAACAGAGCAAGGCACACATTTCACTGGCTTTCCCAGCTCTGGATGGATCTTGCTTGACCCCCTGTTTAATCAGACTGCACAGAGGAGATACCGAAATCTGGAGTCTGTACTCTCTGGACTTCCCTTTTCACCTTGCTTCCTATGACCTGAGAGTCCTGGTCCCACCTACTTCCAGCAGAGGCTAAATATGGTTATTGATGGGATTACTGGATAAAAATAGTAGCAACTCCAAAACTCAGCAGTGTGAGAAGAGGTTGAGAAAGGACTATCTGTACCTGTGAGCATAAATAGAAACAAGAAAGCCTGAGACACTCCACTTAGAGCACTGAAAATGTGCTACCTTTCTTCACATACCCTATCAACTCCAGCCAGCTCAGAAGGAATGACTAGACTCATACTCATCCTGCAGGTGCTTAAACTTAATTCTGAGGAAAGTGTGTGCACGCAGGCTGCCCGTGCTCTGTGCTGAGGGGCTGCGGCGTTGCGGGCTGCTGTGCTCACCCCAGGCACAGGTGGGGACAGGGCTGGGCACATCGGCCTTCCTCCATGTGTGGAAACCTCTTGGCAACAGTTGTGCAAGGCATGCACCTCCCCTAAGTGCCTCATAAATTCACCCTAAAAATGGGTTATGATTTAGCTCCCTTTCAGTCATTGAAAGTGATTTTTGTCTCAGTTAAGGCATGTTCAGAGAGTCTGGAATAGGCTGGAACAGGTAACCCCTTTCCTAGCCTGTCTTAGTTCTAACTAAGCAAGACAGGCTAGCAGAGGGACTACCTATGGGCAGGGCTATCTGCTCGCAGTGGAGCAAGAGGTACAGAGTGATTCCATTTGATCTGTGAGACATCTGGAGCTGTGCATGGATTGGTGACCTTGTGGCTTGTTGGACATTAATCAGGCAGCGGATGCCAGGATCAATGGCAAGGACTTCCTGCACTGCTAATAGCACTCTCCATCTTTTTTTTTTTTTTTATATTCTGTCTCCTAAAATTAACGTTTGCAGTAGATCTGAAGGAACCCCTCTCTTCCATTCCTCTCCTACAAGAAAGTGTGCAATTGTTTCCCTGGGTTTAGACATCTACAAACTTCAATGACTTTGCAATTAGGCTTTTACAAAGCTTGCTCGTTCGTAAGAGCAAAGCACCGTGAAACTGCCAGGGCTTGGTGGCCCTCTCCTGGCCATCCTTTCGCCGTGCACTTGTCCTCGGAGGCGGCGGCCACGGCAGCTCAGAACGCCAGAACTTCCTGCCAAATAAAGCATATATATAAATATATATATACGTATATTTACTTTGGATTCAACAGGATGCCTTCATCTTTTATATACTGGCATTTTGTCAAGCGGTATGCTACGTACAACCTGCAACACGAGGCACTGGTCATCAGAAATAAAGGTATCTAAGTACATTGACCACTACAGGTAGGATCCATCTCACCTAACTTTGGTCCCTCAGGTCTTTTGATACCTGTTCTACGTTAGCATCCTTTTTAGTCATTCACTTTGCCTCTTTCAGGTCGAGATGAGATGATTTTTAAGGGTGCCTATAGCTCTCCACCTCAGAGGCACGTGACCAGTGCCATCCACCAGAATACAGTCAGTCAGCTTTCCTCTTTCCCTGTGAGAGCCTGGTTGTCCTCTTTCACTAGGGTGGAAAAGAGCTATTCCAGTGATGTCCATCACACTGCCTTAGTGTGAAAAATGGTGTAGATAAAAGCAGAACTGGGCCCCAAATCTCTTTAAGGATAAAGGGGATTGATGGATGAAGGGGATTTTTTCCACCGCTGGAATCCTTCCTCTTCCTTCCTCTGTCCCCTTTCTCTTCCTCCCTTCGTTCCACCACCTCTCTGAGTGGGAAACCACTCAAGGCTTGTGAGCCTCATCTTTCATCTGGCAACACAGCAAGTTCTCCCTGCCTTCATTTTAAATATTTAAGACTGAAATATCTGAAATACAGGACACTGACAACATGACTTTCATAAACACTGATAAGTCACTTAGCAGGAAAAAGAAATTAAAATACCCGTTCATGATGGAACAGCTTATCCTGGAGGTCATCATCAAGCAAGTAGAGGAAAAGAAGGTTATCAGGAGTAGTCAACATGGATTCACCAAGGGGAAATCATGCCTGACCAATTCGATAGCTTTCTACGATGACATGACTGGCTGGATAGATGAAGGGAGAGCCGTGGATGTTGTCTACCTAGACTTCAGCAAGACTTTCGACACGGTCTCCCATAACATCCTCCTAGGGAAGTTCAGGAAGTGTGGGCTGGATGAGTGGTCGGTGAGGTGGATTGAGAACTGGCTGAATGGCAGAACTCAGAGGGTTGTCATCAGTGGCGCTGAGTCTAGTTGGAGGCTGGTAACTAGTGGTGTCCCCCAGGGGTCAGTAC